>Ga0163151_10008821_pt1 | contig 11201 bp, 8 predicted proteins | sample OliLakLV19MP5IB2_FD_145596 | JGI IMG/M metagenome (GOLD analysis project Ga0163151, IMG submission 145596) | Freshwater microbial mat bacterial communities from Lake Vanda, McMurdo Dry Valleys, Antarctica - Oligotrophic Lake LV.19.MP5.IB-2 | ecosystem: Environmental > Aquatic > Freshwater > Lake...
CGGACCCACCCCGCCAGTGCGGACGGCGTCAGGTCCAACTCGCGGGCGACCGTGCCTACGGCCCGGCCGCCCTCGACGACCAGGCGCACCGCGCTGGCCTTGAATTCCTCAGAAAACTGCCGTCGGGATCTCCGCCGGGTCGTACCCGTCTTTGCTTCCATTGTGGACATCGTATCCGCCTCTCGGAAAGTGTCCACGGAATCGGATCAAGCTCACTCAGCAGGCAAATACACGACGGAAGTTACTACTCCGCTGGCGTCAAAACCCGGGTCGACGGACGCTACACTCACGTACGAAAGGCCTACAACTCCAGTAGCTATAGCCAACACCGCTGAGAGCGCTACCTGAACCGCCACGAGAGCGTCTTGAAGACGCCTAACAGACATACTCGCGGTTCCGACGTCAGAACGACTAGCCGCCTTGCGAACTCGGCTCATAGCTACGACTGCCGCGCACCCGGCGAAGAAAAGGGATATCGCGACACCGGCAAGCACGCATACCAGAGTGTCGCCCCATCTGACGTCATATGTAGTACCACGAGAGACGATGGGAGCGACAAGGCTTCGCATTGGAGTTTCAATCATTAGCGACAGAGCAACTCCCAGAGTGCCGGCGACGGTCGCGATCAGCGCAGACTCGACGAGCAACTGGCGCCAAAGCCGCCAAGACGAGGCTCCCAGAAAGGCTCGAGTCAGGAACTCGGCATCACGCCGGCAGGCGTCCAACAGAAGGAGGCTGCCCAGATTGGCGCACGCAATCAAAAGCAGGAACACTGCAAGGCACTGCAACAACAGGAGACCGGGGCGAGCCCTCCGTTCCTCTTCCAGTCGAAGTCTTTCCAGGAACATACCAGCGTACGGAGCTCTCATTGTCTCGGCAGCCCGTCGAAGGCCATACTCGTCCACACCAGACTGCACGTGTTCGACAGAGGGTTCAGAACTGGTCCGGACGATGATTGAAAGCCCGGAAGCCAGCACCCTTGAGTCACCGGTCGACTCGATCGGTATCCAGGCCTGCCGTCGAACGCTGCCTTTCTCGAAGCACGGCGGTGCAAACGCGGGTGGCATAACTCCTACGATCGTGAATGACCGCCGGTTCAGTTGGATCTGATCGCCAAGAACATCGGACACCCTACCGTGGAGCGCCTCCCACAAGTCGTAGGAGATGACCGCAGTGTTGGCGCCTTCGCTAAAATCAGAGGCTCCAAGTGTTCGCCCCATATGAGGTCTTGCGCCGAGCAGCGAAAAGAAGTCCCCGCTTACTTCTGTCACCGACACAAGTGGACTCGGGTAGGTGCGATTGCTGACAAGACTGGGGGAAGCACATCCGGCCACGGCCGCAACACCTGGCAGTTCCGCAAGCCCTTGAAGGTCGCTTAGCTCGAACGGCCACCGCGCCATATGATCTGACGGCAGCAACTTGAAGAGCTCGTGAGGTGCACGATACGGCTCTGGTGCCAGCAGTATCGATCGAACCAACGACAGAATCGTGGTGTTCACCGCCACACCAATTGCCAGAGTGATTACAGCGACCGCACACAGACCTCGCTGCCGAAGCATCAGACGAACAGCAGATCGGAGATCATCTTGCATCACATTTTCCTTGGGCAGCGTGATTCACACACCTCGAATTCTCCTAAGGGCTGTCCCAGCGCTCTGCTTGAGGCATTCTAACTGACGGCGTCCGTCGATAGCCCGTATGAAGTGGCTGTTGCGGTGACATAACCTCTCCTTATCAGACACGGGGCCGATCACCTTGCGTCTGGCGAAACTCAACCGACGTCGGCTGCATAGTCCAACCCAAGTGGCTGCCGATAGTCCGTATTACGTGGGTGTTTTCCCGAACATAATTGGCCTTATCGGACGCTGGGGCAGAGCACGTGGTCGACGATCGCCCGCGTCTCCTGGGTGTCCGATTCGGAGCCAGCAGCACGTGACTCTGGCGACCCTGCTGAACTCAGGCTTTGAAAGGTGACGGTGCCGCTCCGCTAGCGTACAGTGTCGCGTCGGAGCGCCGTGACGGCATTGACTCGCCACGTGAGCGAGAGGGGGGCCAGCATTGCCAACACGGCGCCGCAGTACGCCGCGACCGCCGTTAGCAGCAAGGCTTTCGCTGCATTCCCTGACACGTCGAAGTCTGGTGGGAATGGTACGAATGCGCCGAGGGCTCCTACTCCGAGCGCGGCGGCCGCTCCGCCGATCACGATGCCCAACGTCAGCGCCGTGAGGACAGGGCGAAGGGATGCGATCGCGTTCTTGGCTGGCGTTGCGCCGAGCGCGCACCGAACCGCCAGCTCGACGGTCCGCTGACGCATCACAGTATTCATGACGCCGAACAGTCCGATCGCCATCAGACCCAGCGCCGCACCAGCGATGAGGCTTGCACTGGCGGCCAGCATCGGCCGCGGACCGGCAGCCGTCAGCGCAAACCTATCAAAGGATTGTGATGCCCCGGCGGCGAAGCCCGGCAGTGCGTCAGCGAGATCGCGGAAAAGCGTCGCTGGCCCAGGGCGGTTGCTGCGCGAGTCGTAGAGAAGAAATGCACTGGCGAGTTGATGAGTTCGGATCGGTTCGACGAAGGTGTCCGCGGCCGGGTACAGGACGAAAACCTCCGGACGCGCGGCGTCGAAGATACCGCGATGCCGAAACGGAGCGACCACCGCGACGATCTCCCATTCAGGATCGAGTCGGCCTCCGAGTACGAGCGAACGGCCGACGACCGACTGCCCCGGCCCGAACACGGTGTCCGCCATGACGGTATTGATGATCACCGTTCGCTTCGCAGTGGCAAGGGACAAATCGCCGGCTACGATTCGCACACCTACCAGAGAGAAGAATTGCGACGAAACCAGTCGCATGCCCGCGGAAATGTACGCGGACTGGTCGGTGCCAGGTACGCGAATGCTCATAGACCGGTCGTGGCCCGACAGCGGAAGGTGACTGACGATGGCTGCCTGGCCGCCCCGCGAGAATTGCTCGGCGGCGTCCATGAATCCCTGAGCGGCGTTCGGAGGCAGGGTTTCACTCGACGACAGACGCAGCGGCACCACTTCGAGGTCCTTGGTCTCGAAGCCGAGGAAACTGGGGCTGGCCGCGAATGTGAGGGCGCGCGCTTGAAGCACTGCGGTGGTTCCCAGCAACGTCACGACAAGGCTCTGTGCTACGAGGAGCACAGTCAGCTTTTGCCGGCTCCATCCAAGTCCGCTTGAGGAACCTGATGCAACGATCGCGGCGCGCCTCGCGACGACGAGGCCAACGATGAGTACCAGTGTGCACGACACGAGGACGGCCGCGAGCAGCGCCCGTGGACCGATCGACGCCGATATGCCGAACAGCCCCATGTGCGCGGTCCGCGCTCTCAGTAGTGCTTCCGTTGCACCAACGCCCACGAGGACAGCGGGCAGCGCGAGTACGCCTGTGAGCCCGACGTCACGCAACACCAGTCTCGTGATGTGACGCGGTTCGGCGCCCAGAACGATCATCAGATGCAGGTCTTGCTCGCGCTCAACCACGCGAGTGAACGCCACAGACGTCGCAACGAGGGCGCCGACGACGAAGAGCGCAACGGCTGCTGCCGCCAGAGCGTTCACGGCGGGCATGGCCGCCCGCCGCTGGTCTTGACCGAACGTCTCAAGGCCTATCGCGCCAGGCACTTTACCCAAGTGCCGCTCGACCAGCGACCGAGCGGTGTCCGGCCGGACTCCAGGACGAAGCCGCCCCACAACCTGCAGGAACGTCTGCTGGCTGCCGCTGCCTGCGGCGCCCCCGTGGCCAGATGAGAGATGCCAGAACCGTTCGGCTGACGTCGGAAAGCCCACCTTTGACGGCACCACCTTGGCGATGAGGCCGTCGGCACCGTCGATGCGGATGCGGTGGCCGATTCGTGCCTGCAACTCCTCCAGCAGGCCCTGCGTGACCGTCAGCGAGACAGGACGTGGCGACGCATCGGGGAACGTCACTTCGCTGTCGGCAGCGAGCAACCCATGGCCCGATATGTCTGCCAGGCCTGGACCGGCGGTGACGCCTCGCACGCTAAGATGAATGCCATTGTCGCCGACGAGCGCGCGCTCGACGACCCCGAAGGGCACGACCGATTCGAATACTTCGGTCAAGGTCGACAAGGCCTTGATGTGGCGTCGCTCGAGGACCCGGTCCCTGTCCGACGCCTGGACGTCCCAGATGGAGACCAGTCGGCTGGACGCGGGCGGCAACCCTTCCTCTACGGTCCAATAGATGTCCAAGGCTGCCGACCCCGCGGTCGCGGAGACGACGATAGTCAGGAGCAACGCCCAGAAACTACCGGAGCGGAAGGTGAGTCGGTTCATTGAGGTTGGCTTGGCCCCAGAACGATTCGGGCCACGGCCTCCTGTTGTCCTTCTGCGAGCAACCCCGTCCAAATTCTTCGGACGACCTTCGTACTGTCAAGGAGGAGCAGCGTCGGTGTCGCGGTCGTGCGAAAGGTCGTCGTCTCGCCGAGTGCAATCTGGTCCTCGGAATCAAGGCCGTGGGCCTTCAAGTATTCCTTCATGATCGCCGGAGTCTCTCGCGAAACAAACACCAGACGAGTCGAAGCCGAAGAGTTCTTCAGATCGGTTGCCAGCTTCGAATAGAAGGGCATGCTGTCCGTACAGTATCGACAAAGGCTGTTCACGAACACGATCAGCCGTCGGTTCGCCTCTATTTCCGCCAACTCCGCAACTCCGCTCAGGTTGTCACCTTCAACGTGTTGTTGCGTGGGAGCGGGCCGGCGCGGAATGTTAAATCCGAAATGCCAGACCCACATCCCTACGCAAAAGACGGCGGCACATATTACTGCGAGATTTGCGGCGCGTTCCAGCGAGGGGTTCTGTATCGCCATGGAGACTCCCAGTCTGAGTTGAACGGAAGGTTCGTGGCGGACGCTACCGGTTATGGTATCGTCCGCCACGCGGGCGTTACTTGTGACGGCGGGGGGATGCAGCTACTGCAGCCGCATGTGCAGGGGGCCGGACTGCACGGACAGTCACAGGTTCCTCCGCACGTCCAGCCGGGTCCAATGAGCTCGCAGCCGCACTGGCTGTCGAACGCATTCAGCTCTGCGACGTTTGGTACGAATGCCAAACCTAGCAAAACGACGACGAGTAGCAAACGGCGTATCAGTCTCACGGCGCCTCCTTCTCGATAGACCGACAAGGGAGTTGAGCAACAGTCAGGTCGGTCACGCTGACTATTGGTTGCGCAACGCTAGCACCATCGCTCCCCTGGATCAAGCTGAGTCCGTGGTCACCGAGAGACACTGTGCATTCAATGACGTTCGTGTACCACTGATGGCCTTGTAGACAGCAACCCAGAAGTAGTTTGCGGTGCTCGGTGCGGAGCTTGCCCTAGCCCGAGATGGTGGCGTTGCCGCGTGGCACTTGAGCAATTAGTTTCCGGCCCAGACAGAATCAAGCTCTTGAAACTCGTCGCGGCAGTCGCCGTGGTGGCCCACTGGTCTTGGCTACAACAATCGCGATAGTGGAAGACAGGTTTCCCTCAAGCGGATCGACATCGCTACGCCATAGGCATTCGCAATCAGCCCTGCGGCAATCCCCCCGCGCGAAGCGCGCACTACCCCATCTTCTGCATCGCGGCGAGGAACTCCGCATTCGACTTGGTCTTGTTGAGTTTGTCGATGAGCAGTTCCATCGCTTCGACCGGCGACAGCGGGTTGAGCACCTTGCGGAGCACCCAGATGCGGTTGAGGTCTTCCTTCGTGTGCAGCAGCTCTTCCTTGCGCGTGCCGCTTTTGATGATGTCGATCGCCGGGAACACCCGCTTGTCCACCAGCTTCCGATCAAGGTGGATTTCCATGTTGCCCGTGCCCTTGAACTCTTCAAAGATCACATCGTCCATGCGCGAGCCGGTGTCGACGAGCGCGGTGGCCATGATGGTGATGGACCCGCCCTCTTCGATGTTGCGGGCCGCACCGAAGAAACGCTTCGGCTTCTGCAGCGCGTTGGAGTCGAGACCACCTGACAGCACCTTGCCTGACGGCGGCGCAACGGTGTTGTAGGCGCGCGCGAGACGCGTGATCGAGTCGAGCAGAATGACGACGTCCTTCTTGTGCTCGACGAGACGCTTCGCCTTCTCGATGACCATCTCGGCCACCTGCACGTGACGCTGCGCGGGCTCGTCAAACGTCGAGGAAATGACTTCCCCACGCACCGAGCGCTGCATGTCGGTGACTTCTTCCGGCCGCTCGTCAATGAGCAGGACGATGAGATACACCTCAGGGTGATTGGTCGTGATCGACTGCGCAATGTTCTGCAGCAGCATCGTCTTACCCGTGCGCGGTGGGGCGACGATGAGACCGCGCTGGCCTTTGCCGATGGGCGTCATCAGGTCCATGACACGGGCGGAGACGTTGTCGCCACCGGTCTCCAGCTTGAGGCGCTCCTGCGGATAGAGGGGCGTGAGGTTTTCGAAGAAGAGTTTGTTGCGCGCCTGGTCGGGCGCCTCGAAGTTGACGGCCTCCACCTTGATGAGCGCGAAGTAGCGCTCGCCGTCCTTGGGTGGACGCACCTGTCCGGAGACGGTGTCGCCGGTCTGCAGGTCGAACTTGCGAATCTGTGAGGGCGAGACGTAGATGTCGTCCGGGCCCGGCAGGTAGTTGTAGTCGGGGGCGCGGAGGAAGCCGAACCCGTCGGGCAGCACCTCGAGCACACCTTCCGAGAACAGGAACCCGCTCTGTTCGGTCTGGGCCTTAAGAATCTGTAAAATCAGGTCCTGCTTGCGCATCCCCGTCGCGCCGGCGACGTTGAGATCCTTCGCGACCTGGGTGAGCTTCGGGATGCTCATGTGCTCCACACCCGATCGGCGGGCTGCAACGGCACGCCGGTCTTCACTTCGCGAAAGGTGCCGTCGGGCACGGGCGGGATGGGCGTCAGCGGCGTGGCCGCGCGAGCCACCCACTGGGCCGACCCGGCTCGACCTCCAACTGGTCCAGCAACACGCGACGCTCGGTGCCACACGTACGGCGGCAGCGGTACCGATCGACGGTGGCGTGCACGCGGCCGACCCAGGTGTGCCACGCGACCACCGCGCATCGTGTCGCCGCAGCGGTTGGCCGCAGCAGATCGGGCGCGCTGCCGTCTCCTCGGCCAGAGCCGCGGTCACCGCCGCGCAGACGCGCGGACGCGCGGACGCCAGTGGGCCCAGACGCGCTCAATCTGCTCAATCTGCTCAAAGCGCGAGGGTGCGGTCCCGTCGGACCAACGACCACAACGACGCGAGCGCCCTTATCACCACTGACCATACGCCCGCCCCAGCGCCGTACATGTGGACTCTCACTCGGGGCGGTCTCCCTCTTGTGCGACGTACCCGAAATTCGTTAAGCACCCCGATGCGCGATGCGTGTTGACACCAAATCCACGGATGTGCAAGCTTCCCCGACACAATGTGGCGAGGCCCCTCCCGACTTGTCGTCCCGGTCGCGGCCGTTGCACTCGGCATCGTCGTGGCTGCCGTACTCGGTCACCTGTCGGCGCCAGCCTCGAAAGCCGACGCATTTCTCCTACTTCAATCCGGTATGAGCTACGGCGAAGTGACACAAGTTGTCGGTTCCGCACAGAGGGGCGTCCGAATGCACTATGGTGACGTGTATGAATGGGGACTCGGCGAAGAACGGCTCAAGCGATTGGTGTTCGTTGATGGGCGCCTGAAATTCATCCTGCCCCCAACCGCCGAACTGTCGGACACCCCAGCTCTGATTTCACGACAATGAGGCCATCATGAGCAAGGTAAACAAGCTCGTAACTGTTTCAGCCAATATCGCAACTGTGCTCTTGTGCTTGGTGTTTGGGGCGCAGTTCCTCTTGGCGCGGATGGGTGGCCAACCCAATCCGCCCAGGGCCACATATCAGCCGGGTGAAACGATCTCTGTGCCGGGAATCGATTTTCAAGTGTCCCAAATGAGCATCGTTCTGGTGGTAAGAAAGGACTGCAGATTCTGCCACGCGAGTATGCCATTCTACCAGCGGCTCAGCCGCGCGGCTGGGCCCAAAGGTATCAGGACAATTGTACTGACTTCAGATGACCTCGACGTCAGCCGGAGATATTTCGAGGCGTCAAACATCCCTGTCGATGAATTTGTTCAGAAGAAGGGGGCAGACGCCAAGTTGGGCGAGACACCGATTGTGTTGATAGTTGACTCAACTGGGACCGTAAAGGGAACGTTCGTAGGGCTTCAAGACGTGCCAGCTGAGGATACCATCGTGCGTCAAATAACAGAAGGCGCTTTCGGCGGTTAAGCTACGCGGTTGATGGTCAGCCGTGCGATAGAAGGAGGTAACATGCGATCCATTGCGAGAACAACAGTGTTAGCACTCGTACGGCTTGCGTTCGTCTGTCTGATAGGGACGTGGGCTGTGATGGCAAGTCCAGAGGCGGCGCCGCTCAACTGTAATCCCACGCCTTGTGTCGATTGTGGCTCTAGAGTGTGCGATCCAGATACTTTGACTTGTGTGGATTGCGGTTTCGGTGTGGATTGTACGTGTCCAAACACGGCTCGATGATCCGCCTCCTCAGCGTCGTCGTCTCGCTCGGCCTGACCGTCGCCCTCTCCGCCCAGCAGGCGCCGGTCTTCCGCACTGGAGTCCAATTCGTCACCATCGACGTCGTCGTCACCGACGGCAACGACCAGCCAGCTCGGGACCTGACGAAGAACGACTTCGAGATCATCGACCGCGGCCGGGCGCAGACGGTCACTGACTTCCGATTCGTGGACATTCCGGCCGTCCGATCGGAACTCTCTGACCTTCGCGCCCAGTCACCCGCCTCAGACATCGCGTCGAACCTGAGCCCGTCACCGGACTCTCGCCTCTTCGTTGTGATCGTGGACACGCTGCATACCCCGGCGTCCGAAATCATTCCGACCAGGCAAGTGGTCACCGAGTTCATCCGATCGATCTCGCCGGCGGACGAGGTCGCCATCATCTACCCCAACCGCTCGGACCTTGGCACAAACTTCACGAGAGACCGGCAGCGGATGCTAAGAGCCGTGGACGACCTGCGAGAGGCGTCCGGTCTTGCGGTCGACGCGCTTGGACGAACGTCCAATGGCGTGCGCGGAAGCCGGGACGCACATCTGTATGGACGCGCGCTTGCGTTCGCGTTCACTCAAGTCGCGCAATCCCTGGCCGGATCCTCCCACCCACGGCGCGCCATCGTCTACGTCGGCGCGGGGTCGCCAGTGAATACCACCGACGGCATTGGGGCTGATCAGGTCGTGAGGGACGACATGTTCGCTGCTTACCGGACTGCGCGCGCGGCCAACGTGCCGATCTACGCGCTCGACCCAAGGGGCATGGTGCAACCGGCCGACGCCGTGCACGGCGGCATCGGCGCCATCGGTGGCCTCGGGAACGTCAGTAGCGGAAGCGTCAAGGGCGGATTGCACAATCAGAAAGAGCACCTGCACGCTGCCGCCATCAACACTGGCGGGCGCGCGTTCGTTGAGCAGTCGAACCTCGCCGGCGCGATGGAGGCCATCGTGACCGAGAACGGCAGCTTCTATCTGCTGGGGTTCTATCCGAATACAACACCGCAGACCGATCGCTTCAACGAGGTCGAGGTCAAGGTCAAACGCCCCGGCCTGAGGGTGCGCGCGCGTGCGGGGTACCACGCGGCCAGCGCGCGGATTGACGCCGCGACCCCGGCCGCTGCCCGCTTGGCCTCGGCGATGACGTCGGCGCTTGACGTCCGCGGTCTGGCTCTGCGCGCCTCAGTGTCGCCGGTACTGCCCATGCAGGACACCATGCGGACGGCGGTCACCGTTCACGTCACATATCCGTCAGACGTCGGACCCGACCTGCCGGTGGATACGCTGCGGGTGCAACTCCTGGCGCTTGATGGCGACGCGAAGGTGAAGGCTTCCGTGGAGCGTGCCTACACCATTCGCCCGTCACGACCGGGCCAGACCGAGTCCACGCTCGTCATCAACGACGTCATCAACCTGCCGTCACAGCCGCTGACGCTGCGCATCGGCGTGGCCAGCGAAGCGCTCGGCCGTGCAGGCACGTTGCAGGTGCCCGTCCATGTGCCGAAGCCCTTCGAGTCCAGGATTCAGATGGGCGGCGTCGTCATCGGAGCATCGGGTGATGCCGGTCCCGCCACGCTCGGCGCAGACTTCATCAAGGCCGTCCTGCCGTTCCAACCGACCACCGGGCGAATCTTCACGAACGACCAGACACTACGAGTCTTCGCGCCAGTCTTCTGGCGCGGGCGTGAAACCGTGGCGACGGTGACTCTGACGCTCAAAGGCGCAGGCGTCACTTTGCGCCGCGAGGAAAAGCTGACCGTCGCCCAACCCGTCGACGGTCGACGACTGACAACACTCGATACGCTGATTCCGCTCGAACAGCTCTCCGGTGCGTTCGCGCTGACGTTGGAAGCGTCGGTCAAGGACGGACAGACGGCGACGCGGACGCTGACGTTCGACGTCTCGACGGGACGGAGCGCGGGGTAGCGGGAGTTCGAAGCGCGGCTGGAATATCAGCAGGCTGGGCGTGCCTGGCAACAGGTCTGGGGGATGCGACGACGCCACGGTCTCTCCAGTCGTTAGGCGACGGGAGAGTGTGGACGCACGCCGACCGCAGGGCAATGCCGGCCCTCCGGATCCCTACCCCATCTTCTGCATCGCGGCGAAGAACTCGGCGTTCGACTTGGTCTTGTTGAGTTTGTCGATGAGCAGTTCCATCGCTTCGACCGGCGACAGCGGGTTGAGCACCTTGCGCAGCACCCAGATACGGTTGAGGTCTTCCTTCGTGTGCAGCAGCTCTTCCTTGCGCGTGCCGCTCTTGATGATGTCGATCGCGGGGAACACACGCTTGTCCACCAGCTTCCGATCGAGGTGGATTTCCATGTTGCCCGTGCCCTTGAACTCTTCAAAGATCACATCGTCCATGCGCGAGCCGGTGTCCACCAAGGCCGTGGCCATGATCGTGATCGACCCACCCTCTTCGATGTTGCGGGCCGCACCGAAGAAACGCTTCGGCTTCGCCGATAGTCCGTATTACGTGGGTCTTTCCCAGACATAACCGACCTTATCCGACGCTGGAGGCGGCCCGCTGATCTACGAATCGAATCTGAGCTGCGGGCGTCGAGGGATCTGGAGCGCCTTCCCCCGCGGAGTTGTCGACCAGATTCCCCAGGCCACCGCCGGCCGCCTGGCAATGTGGACTA
>Ga0163151_10008826_pt1 | contig 11199 bp, 13 predicted proteins | sample OliLakLV19MP5IB2_FD_145596 | JGI IMG/M metagenome (GOLD analysis project Ga0163151, IMG submission 145596) | Freshwater microbial mat bacterial communities from Lake Vanda, McMurdo Dry Valleys, Antarctica - Oligotrophic Lake LV.19.MP5.IB-2 | ecosystem: Environmental > Aquatic > Freshwater >...
GTTCTACGCCAAGATGTCGGCGCTGCTGGACGAGATCATCCGGCGGCGGCGGGAGAAGGCGATTGACTACGAGGAGTACCTGCGCAGCATCGCCGACCTGGCCCGCCAAGTGGCTGCGGGCAAGGGCGACGACATGCCCCCCGCGCTGAACACGCCGGGAAAGCGCGCGCTGTTCAACAACCTGGGCCGCGACGAGGCGCTGGCGCTGAACATCGACGCGGCCATTCGAAACGCTCGCCCGGACGGCTGGCGTGGGATTCAGGCCCGTGAGAACGTCATCAAGGCAGCACTGTGGCCGCTGCTGGGCAACGACGTGGCCGAAGTCGAGCGTGTGTTCCTGATCGTCAAGCAACAGCCGGAATACTGATGGCTGCGACGCTGACGCTGGGCGACATCACGGTGGACGTGCAGCAGAGGGACATCAAGCACCTGCACCTGTCCGTGCACCCGCCCGAAGGCAGGGTGCGGATCGCGGCACCGCTGCGGATGAAGCTCGACACGATTCGTGTCTATGCGATATCGAAGCTGGGTTGGATCCGGCAGCAGCAAGGCAAGCTGCGAGCGCAAGCGCGTGAGGCACCGCGCGAGTACGTCGACCGCGAGAGCCACTACGTATGGGGGCAGCGCCGCCTGCTGAAGGTGCTGGAGGGGGACGCAGCGCCATCAGTGCAATTACGGCATACGCGGCTGACGCTGCAGGTACGCCCTGGTGCTTCGCGCGAGCAGAAGCAGGCCGTCGTGTCACAGTGGTATCGGGATCAGATCAAGGCGGCGCTGCCGGCGTTGCTCTCAACATGGGAGCCCCGTCTTGGCGTCAAGGCGGCCAATGCCTTTGTGCAGAAGATGCGGACGAAGTGGGGGAGCTGCAATCCTGCGGCGCGGAATATCCGGCTCAACACGGACTTGGCGAAGAAGCCGGTCGAGTGCTTGGAGTACGTGCTGGTGCACGAGCTGATTCATCTGCTGGAGCCGACCCACAATGCGCGATTTGTGGCGTTGATGGATCGACACCTGCCGGACTGGGCCCATCGGCGGCAGGTATTGAATGCGTTGCCAGTGCGGCATGAGGACTGGGTTTATTGATGCTGTAGCCGTTCGACTTTTAGGGGAGTTCAATGATTCCGGAGCGCTTTTGTATCGATTACCCCACCCGTGTGCTCCAACTGCTTGAGGGGCTGGCTGGACACGCCGCCAGCATGGACCTCTCGACCACGTTCACCCTGTCCCTGGCGATGCCAATGCTGGTGATCCCGCTAGAGAGGTTGAAGTCTGGCCACAAGTTCAGCGAAGCGAAGGTGGACTCGAATCTGCATCGAGAACTTTACATACTGATGCGCAAGAAGTTTGGTGAGACACCGTTCTGGCGCAATGACGACAGTCGTTACTGGCGCTTTGCGTATGTCGTTAAAAACGTAGAAAAACTCGATCAGTGGTGCGATGTGACCGGCGCACATCCGTTGGCAGACCCCCCTGCGATTCAAGCAGAGGACGCGTCGCTGGAGAACATTCTTTTGACACTTCGCCACGCGCTCTCGCACGGGTGTGTGGTCTACCTGGACGAAGCGGGTCATGAGCGGCCAAACCGACGCGTAACCCAGGTCGCATTTGTAAGCGATACGCGCGGTGACCATGCTGCCCCCGCTGGCAGCCACCGCATAGTGGTGGTCGAAGAGCAGGCGCTACGGCGATTCCTGATCGCTTGGTGCGAGCGGATGCAGCAATTCAGTCTGTCGCCGAGGCTCCGCCTGGCGGCTTGAAGAGCGCGTGTCGCGCATGTCGTCAGGTCTGATGCGCATAGTACTTTCAAACCACCTGCCCTGCCGAATCCCGCCAAACCGCCATCCTGAATCCCACCCACTCCCGGCTTGCTTCGGCCATGCCGGCAGCACAGACCGGTGCCTCGACACGAATCCTCTCGCCCGTTCGCCGCACCGCAAGCGGCATTGCGGACGTCCGAATGCGTATTCCAGCGATCGTGAACGCGCTTTCCACTTGATCGTGAACACCGGGTGAGGTGGGCGACTTGACATCGATGTTTTACGTTAAGTGTTCACGATCGGTCAAGATCGCGATGCTTTGCACGGGGTTCTTTGAGGCGGTATCACTGCTTGGTGACCGGTTCCTCCTTGCGCATGGATTCGCCCGGAATTTTGAGCACGATGCGATGACTTTGATGAACAAAGCGATCTAAAATCGCGTCGGCCAAAGTCGGATCGCCGAGATAGGTGTGCCAGGTATCGACGGGTGATTGGCTGGTGATCAACGTGGCGCCGGCGTTGACGCGGTCGTCGAGGATTTCCAGCAGATCGGCGCGGTCCTGAGTGGACAGTGCGGTCAAGCCCCAGTCATCGAGGGCGAGCAGCGAGGCCTTCGCGGTGGCTTTCAGGAACTTGATATAGCTGCCATCGCCGTGCGCGACTCGCAGCTCCTCATCAGCCGCGGTACCCGCCAGTACGTCACCGACGCGCCTTGTCGACAACACTGCTGGGCGAGCGCGCACGAGAGCCACGTCTTGCCGCTGCCGGTCGCGCCGGTGATCAGTACGTTTTGCGACCTGCGGATCCATTCGCCGGTGGCGAGCGTGGCGATCTGCTTCTTGTCGAGCCCGCGAGCCGCTTTGTAATTAATGTCCTCGATGCATGCCGCAGCGATCTTCAAGTGAGCACCGCGCAGCAGCCGCGATTTGCGTTGATTGTCGCGGTACAGTCGTTCTCGATCAACGATGAGCGCGATACGCTCCTCGAACGAGAGTGCTTGGATTGCAGGGGTTTGCTGTTGCTCCTCGAGCGCTTGGAGCATGCCATGCAGCTTCAGGCCCTTGAGTGACGTACGTTGTACGTTCGGTCGGCGGGAACGATGAGCACCCTTTTTTTCAAGAACAATTCTCTAGCAGATTCGATGAGCGGACCTCGTAAGGTCGGCACTCTACGCAGCGCCCCAGACAGCGTACTATTTGCGCGAGGAGGTGAGTTAGAAATGGCAAGAAAAGTAGATTCCGGATCCGCAGACTCGGCGTCATTCTGGGCAGTCAGTGGTGACGTCGCCATGCTCGACAAGGCTTCACGTGGCGCGATGCGGTTTTTCAGTGACTCGGGTTGGAAGCCGGTCCCGGCATACGCTATCGAGGAGGATGGCGTGGAAATCACCGAGGCAGACTTCGACGCCAGGCTGCTCGCCGCGAAAGAGGCCCTGAAAGACGGCGGGTAGCCTTTTGCGACTGCGAGAAAAGCTCTTTTCGCGTCGTTCGCTGCGCTCTCGTGGATACCATTTCGCGACTTTCCAGCGATTTACTGTTTGTCACCAATTCTTTGGTTGAGTTCTTGGCGTTTAGGCAACCAGACACTTCGAGTTGCCTTGCGCAGCGAACTGCAGCCGAAGGTTGGAGTACCCACCGACCCTGGCGTCTAAATCGGAATCCGAATCATCGCCCGCTTTAGCGACACTCGAGGCACACACAAAGTCAGTCACTGGAATTACCGGGCTTCGCAAGCCTTCTTCGCTCTGGCCGTGTACCCGGGCGCGGCACTATCGGCGACAGCAAAGTTCGCTGGCTCCATCCGCGACGATCTCCCGTTTCGCCCCTATTTAACATGGGCACCCTGACCAGATTCTAGAAGGTCACCATCACGTGAGGAACGGGAAATGGACGTGATTGGTTCCCCACGTGGGGAACCGCTCTTAAGCTGTCGGGTCCTCACGTGTGTTAACCGGCGTGCAATTCTGACCAGGTGGGGGGTGTAACCGGCGTCCAAAATTGACCACCCCGTACCCTGATCTGCCTGTTTGAGGCGGCCCAGGGAGAACTGGGGTGTTGTGCGTGGAAACGATCGGGAAGATCCGGCGACGACGATTGGTGGATGGGGAGTCGATCAGCGCGATTGCGCGGGATCTGCGCCTGTCGCGCAACACGGTGAAGCGGGCGCTGCGATCCGAGAGCGGTGTCTTTGAGTACCAGCGCAAGCGCCAGCCGCGGCCGAGACTCGGGCCGTACATCGAGACGCTGGAGGGGTGGTTGGAAGCCGAGGAGCGGCTGCCGGCCCGCGAGCGGCGCACGGCGCAGCGGTTGTACGAGGCGCTGTGCGTGGAGGGCTATACCGGCGCGGTCGATGCCGTGCGCCGGCACCAGCGCGAGTTTGAACGGCGGCGCCACTCCGTCAGCACCGTGTTCATCCCGCAGAGCTTCGCGCCGGGCGAGGCGTATCAGTTCGACTTCAGCCACGAGCACGTGGAGCTCGGTGGCGTGGATCAAGTGATCAAGGTCGCACATGTGCGTCTCAGTTACAGCCGAGCGTTCTTCCTGGTGGCGTATCCGCGCGAGAGCCAGGAGATGGTGTTCGATGCGCATGCCCGAGCGTTCGAGTTCCTGGGCGGCGTGCCACGGCGCGGGATCTACGACAACTTAAAGCCAGCGGTGGATGCGGTGTTCGTTGGGCGCGAGCGGCGCTACAACCACCGCTTCCTGATGATGTGCAATCACTATCTGGTGGATCCGACGGCGTGCACGCCGGCAGCGGGCTGGGAGAAGGGGCAGGTCGAGAACCAGGTTGGCAACGTGCGCGAATGGCTGTTCACGCCGAAGCTGCGCGGTGCGGATCTGGCGGAACTGAACGCGCATCTTGCGGCGCGGTGCGTGCAGCTGGCGCAGGAGCGCAAACACCCTGAGTACCCGGAGCGCAAGATCAGCGAGGTCTGGGATGAAGAGCGCGCGGCCCTGCGTGCCACGCCGATCCCCGTCGACGGCTTTGCCGAGAAAACCGGGCGCATCTCCGCGACCAGCCTCGTCAACTTCGAGCGCAACCGCTACAGCGTGGAATGCCGCTTCGTTGGGCAGGTCGCCAGCGTGCGCGCGTATGCCGAGCGGATCGTCGTGGTCTGTGCCGGAGAGATCATCGGCGAGCACCCGCGCTGCTTCGAGCGCGGCAAGACCCGTTACAACCCGTGGCACTACGTGGCGGCGCTCGGGCGCAAACCCGGGGCGCTGCGCAATGGGGCACCGTTCAAGGGCTGGAATCTGCCGGGTGCGCTGACGCGCCTGCGTGAGCGGTTGGCCAAACACAGCGATGGTGATCGCCAGTTCGTCGAGATCCTCTCGATGGTCGCTGTGTATGGCTTGGAGTCCGTGACGGAGGCCTGTGCGGCAGCACTGGATGAGCAGGTGGTCAGCAGCGCGCATGTCGTGAATCTGCTGCACCGCGCCGCCGCGCCGTCGTCACTGCCGGCGTTGCAGGTGCCCGAAGCACTGAAGCTGACCCTGGAGCCGGCGGCCAACTGCGATCGCTACGACCAGTTGCTGCGACCGCGCCGGGCCGTGAATGCCGTTCCTGTCCATCCACCCGCCGAGGAGATGTATGCAAACTCAACTGATCGAACAACTGAACGTCCTGCGCCTGCGCGGCATGGCGAGCGCGCTGGAGGAGAGCCTGACGGCGCTGAGCCAGAAGAAGCTCGCGCCGACCAGTTGGCTGTCACAGCTGCTGCAAGCTGAGCTCGCTGACCGTCAGGCCCGCTCGTATCAATACCAGCTGCGCCTGGCCAACTTCCCGATGCCGCGAGACCTCGACAGCTTCGACTTCCGCCAGTCAGCCGTGAATGAGAGCCAGATCCGCCAGCTCCACACCGGCGAATACCTCAGCACCGCGCGCAACATCGTGCTGGTCGGCGGCACCGGAACCGGCAAGACGCATCTGGCCACTGCGCTTGCGCGTCAAGTCGTGGTGCAAGGCAAGCGGGTGCGCTTCTACAGCGTCGTGGATCTGGTCAATCAGCTCGATGCTGAGAAGCGCGCGGGCCGAGCCGGCCGACTCGCCACGCGCCTGCTGAGCAGGCACGTAATCGTGCTCGATGAACTGGGTTACTTGCCGTTCTCGCAGGATGGCGGCGCGCTGCTGTTCCATCTGACCAGCAAACTCTACGAGCGCGTCTCGCTGATCGTCACGACCAACCTGTCGTTCGGCGAATGGAGCAGCGTGTTCGGCGATGCCAAGATGACCACGGCGCTGCTCGATCGACTCACGCATCGCTGCGAGATCATCGAAACCGGCAATGACAGTCATCGCTTCAAGAACCGTAACTGATCGTAATCGCCGCCCCTCGATCCCAGAGCAATCTGCCGCTCGCGCGGCATACCGCGCTACTGCTCACGCAGGTAATGAAACCTCAAGCGAAGAGCCCAGAAGCCCGCCCAGACAGCCCATCACCCTGGTCAATGTTGGGCGCCGGTAGCTGGTCAGTCTTGGACGCCGGTTGACAAGAGAGGCCGCCGCCAGCATCGATGCGACGAGAACTGCGCGCATTTTTTCGGCTCCTGCAACTGAAAGCTAAGGTGGTCAGTGTACCGACCTAGTACTGGGCGGAATGGGGAAAGTCGCACAGTTCTCTGCAGGGGATTGCGAGTTATCTCCGGTTTTTCGCGCACACGAGGGTCAGTGGATTCCTGATAGGGCATGGACGAGCCGGCCACGGTTTCAATCCACGCGCACGCACGGAGCGCGACACGGCACGCACTGCACTGCGTTCGATCGCTGCCGCTCGCCCGAGCACTTTCTCCACCCCTTCCTTCTGCAGCCAAAGGCTGCATTGCGTCGCGAAGAACTGATGCGCCTTGACGAGCCGCGAATGCTTGAAAGCCAATGAGTCGTACGCGACCGGCACGGGCGCGGCCATGACCTCATTGAAAGCGGGTCGATCACGGTTGGTGGGCCATACCTTGAAGCGGTCCTCCGGGTTACGGCAGAACGCTTCGCTATTCTCGATCAGCGGCGCGAGGCGCGCCGCCGGAACCCTGGCATCCACCTTGGCAATTTCGCCGTGAATGACATCGAGCAGCAGTTGCAGCGTCGTCACGCGTTGCTGTCCGTCGATGACGGTGCGCTGCTGCAGATCACTCATCTGATTGGTATCTGCTGAAACACCACGGCACCGAGAAAGTGTGGCGCCTGCACCGTCGTCGGCGCGTTCAACAACCGGGTCGCGACGCGTTCAAGGTCTTTCCAAAGTGGCTCCCACTGCCGCTCCTAGTTCCAGACATACGGACGTTGAAACAGCGGCACAAGCAGGCGTTGCGGCTGCATGAAGATCGCCTGCGGTGCCCGGACCTGTGTATCCATCGCGAACCTGTTTGGTGTGGGTTGTTCTCGGCAATCGCAGACCGACCGCCCCCTCAAGCCGCTCCGTGACGTACGAAGGTCAATACTTGCCGGGCGCGATGCACCAGATGAATGACTGCACGTCGATCATGTCCCGCGGCGCCAGACCCTCGTCAGTCAGCGCCTTGAAGAGCCAGCGCGCAAACTCCTGTACCCGTGAATAGGTCGTGAAGTTCAGATCCGCGGCATAACTGATTTCGAATCCGCACACCTCGGCAGCCTGCTGCGTCACCGTCGGTTTGAGGAACATGTGCCGGTCAGGAGAAAGGAGAAACGGAAAGTAGGTCGCGATGGTCCATTTCTCCGCACCCATCGCCTCAAGCACGTCTGCGAAGTGGGTAAACCGCCTCTCGTCGCTCCCCGAACCGTACAAGAGTTCGGCGAGCGCCGTGGCGAAAGCTACCTGAGCCTCGGTGTTCTTGAGCCCGTCGCTCAATTTCATTTTCTCGATCTGATGAATGAGATTGCTGGCGTTGACGATCTTCATTGCCCTGTCGCACACCTCGTCGGCCCGTCCGTCCGCAAGCAGCTGCCGCAGCTCTGTCTCGTCGAGCAGCTGCCGCGCAAGATCCCGGGCCTTGATCTTGTAATCCCGCTCCTCCTTGTGCAGCCGCTCCCCGGCGAACCCGCCGGGAAACTCCTTCAGGAAAAACTGGATCGACTCCGCCAGACTCCGGAACCGCTTGGGCGTGTCCCCCGCCTCGACCCGGAGGTGATCCAGAAGCTGCGAGTGCGCCGCTTCGCCCGAGACCGGCTCAAGTTCCACATATTCGCTCGACAGCCGCTTCTCTCCTGCCCCGTCGAAAAACACGCGCACCTCGTCGGTCTGCCCGCTCTCCAGGATCAGCCCAACCCCCCAGCTCGGCTTCCTCGGATGCCGGACTCGATCCCCCTGCTTGTGCCTCATACCGACTCCCGACCGCATCCGCCGCGCGGTCCGCGCTCCTGATACGGGCCTGATCTGGGAGCTTCTTGCCCCGGCCGATACCCCTTTTTGCTCGCCATGATTCAGCCTCCGGATTGTGAGGAACAAACATCGCCACCGCGGTCGCCATTGGACGGGTACGCCTATTTCCATTAACCTATCGCGTTAACAAGAGTTTGACAAGGTCTCGGGCTCTGGATATTCTGTTCTCGTCGAACGAGTTGGCATCTTTGTGTCACGAGCTACGACTCGCACGTCGCAAGCTTGGCGCGGACGCTGCGCAGCGACTGAAGACCCGGCTGGATGATTTGCTCGCTGCATCATCATTGGACGTTTGCAAAAGTCTCCCCGGGAAATTTCACGGACTGAAGGGGGATCGAGCAGGTGAGTATGCGATCTGGCTCAGCAAGGGTATCCGATTGGTTTTCAGACTGGCTTCGGATCCTGTGCCGCGTCTCCCGGATGGCTCCGTCGACCTGCAGAAAATAGACGCCATACAGGTGGTCTACATCGGGAACTACCATGACTGAATCTGTTCGCAATCAGTACCGACCGCGAGTCGTATCGCCTCCCGGAACTTCCATCGCCGATCTTCTTGAAGCGCAAGGTATACGGCAAAACGAACTCGCCACCCGAATGGGCGTCACACCGAAGTTTGTCAACGAGTTGGTTGCCGGTAAAGCTGCACTGACGCCGTCGACCGCATTGGGATTAGAGCGCGCTCTGGGAACGCCTGCCAACTTTTGGCTGGCGCGCGAAGCGCAGTACCAGGAAGCAAGAGCTCGGGTGGAAGAGACTTCAGCCCTGGAAAGCATCCTTCCGTGGCTCGCCGAGCTTCCCTATCGCGAAATGATCCGTTTCGGGTGGATTCCGAAACTCACGGATAAAGTGCAGATCCTCCGGGAGTGTCTATCCTTCTTCGGCGTGGCCAGCGCGGATGCGTGGCGGCAGCAGTACATTGATCGGACGGCTCTTGCGGCCTATCGCATGTCGACGAAGGCGACGGCAAACGCGGGCGCTGTCGCCGCGTGGTTAAGAGCCGGGGAGCGAGAGGGAGCAAAGATCGATTGCGAACCCTACGATCGAGAGTCGTTTCTGGAAGCGGTCCAATGGGCTCGCACGCTGACCGTCGTCGCGGAGCCCGCCGAATTCATGCCCAAGTTGATGGCCAGATTCGCGACTTGCGGTGTGGCAGTGGTGGTCGTCAGGGCCCCCAAGAAATGCCCCATCAGCGGAGCCGTCAGATGGCTGAGCCCGACGAAGGCGCTAGTGCAATTGAGTTTCAAATATCTTCGTAATGACGGCTTCTGGTTTTCGTTCTTCCACGAGTGTGGTCATATCGCGCTGCACGGCAAGAAGATGCTCTATCTGGAGTCCGATCTGATGGAAGGCAAAGACGAACAGGAGGCAGACCGCTTCGCCGCGGACAAACTCATTCCACCCGCCGACTGGCACTCGTTCAGTCCGCTCGTGATATCGGATGCTGCGATCATTGCGTTTGCGGCCCAAGTCGGAGTGGCGCCGGGTATCGTACTGGGCCGCCTTCAGAACGAAGAGCGCATCCATTGGGGTCGATTGAATCACCTGAAGGTTCGGTACCAGTGGGCCGACACGTGACGCCCCGCTGGATTGACCTTCGCGTATTGGAAGACTACTAGCAGCTCGTTGAAAAAGGCTGATGATTGATTGATTTCATGCACTTTGGAACAGCACGGTACCGTGCTGAACATGTCATGCCGTGGCCAATTCGCCGCGTTTGCTGCGACTCGGCTAGATGTAACGCTTCAGATCGGCTCATGGGCGCGCTAGATGGCAGGGCTACTGCGTTGTGGGACTCAGTCGGCTGATGCGCAGCAGATTGTAGGCCGCAGCAGTGAGCCACATCAGCTGCGCGTTGCGCTCAACGCCGTGCAGCCGGGTCTTGCCAAGCCACCGACGGTCTTGCCCCAGCCGAAGAACTGCTCGATGCGTTTGCGCACGATCTGGCTGGCTCGATAGGCAGGCGCGTTGAGCGTGCGCCCATCGAGTCCTCGGGTAGTGCGGTTCACGTCGCGGCGTCTTGATCCGGCATGATGGTAAAAAAGCGGGCCTGAAGCTCTTCGGATCGGAGTGCGACCGGGTCTGCGAAGGCGCGCACCTCATGATCTCCGAACTCGTCGACGAGCGCTTGGAGCCCTTCATGAAGAAAATTAACGTAGATACGCCCAACCGCGATTGCCTCATCCAGCGTCTTTGCGATCGCTTCCTGCAACGTGGCTGCTCCGGTGATCGAAATTAGGCACGACGCCGCGCTGAGTTCCGAAATGATGCTCAAAGTATCGCCGGCGTGGTCCGTCATGTAGATCGCAACGTCGTCCCGGGCGATGCCCGGCAAGCCCTGGAGCGACAACGATGTCGGATAGTGAAAGCCGACGTCGTTTCGTATTCGATGAACCAGCGAATCCTTCGCGAGCCGGGCCTGAAGCGCGGTGTACCGTGGTGACGCCGTCAGCGTCGTTGTCAGCGCCGACAAGGTGCCGTTGAGTGGCTCCGTCTCAATTCGCTTCCAGCCTTCGTCGATCTTCGACAGGAAGACTCGGGTGACCAGGAGCGCCAGTGACATCCGCGCATCGCTATCGTGCTTGCCGCCCGATCGATCCTGGGTCGCTACCAAGAGCAGCTTCTGCAGCCAGTTGGCCTCTGAGAGGAAATGTCCCAGGAGCAGGAAAGCCGACAGCCGCTTGCACGGTGCGGCTCGCAACCGCGCGGGATCGAAGGTGAGCTTATGGATCTCCATAGAGGACCTCCTCAGAAGCCCTTTATCGTACAATGAAAAAAGGGTCTTCGTGGAAACGAGTGGATGAAAAGCAGCCCTTTTTGGCTCAGATCGCCGGCAGTGAGAGGTGGCTTCACTTCTTCGGACAGATTTCTATCCGGGATAAGTGGGTCGGCCTGAGCGGTTGATGAACTCTCGTCGTTCTTCGTCCGTATCCTCTCGATCCTACACCTACGGTAGGTCTGCCGGCGAAGCCGGCAGAAGCTCCGGGGATTTCTCTGCAACGCGGCTCATGCCGCTTTCGGCATCGCCGCTGTCGCGTTGGCGAAGTACACCGCATCCGGCGTCCGATAGTCGTGCGACTGATGCGTGCG
>Ga0163151_10008829_pt1 | contig 11191 bp, 8 predicted proteins | sample OliLakLV19MP5IB2_FD_145596 | JGI IMG/M metagenome (GOLD analysis project Ga0163151, IMG submission 145596) | Freshwater microbial mat bacterial communities from Lake Vanda, McMurdo Dry Valleys, Antarctica - Oligotrophic Lake LV.19.MP5.IB-2 | ecosystem: Environmental > Aquatic > Freshwater > Lake...
GGATCGTTGAGCGGCCTCGATCGGCTCCTTGGAGCGATCGTCGCAGGTATCGTCGCGGCGCTCGTTGCCAGCGTTGTCGCATCGAGTGTCGCCCAACTCGGATTTCCGTCGTTAACTCGCGCGATAGCAAACTCCGGCGTGCTTCGAGCGATCTCGTTTCTCACCCCTGATCCCGTTGAGGCGTGGGTCGCGCAAATTCGCGGCCTCATTGTCGAACAGGGACTGCCCATTATCGCCGGCGTTGTACCGGGTGGGCGCGATCCGCTCATTCCAGACATCGACACTGGCAGCGAACAACTCAATACCGCGGCGCAAGCGGTCGTTCGCATCACGGGCAACGCATACGCGTGCGGTACCGCCCAGTCGGGCACCGGATTTATCGTCTCGCCAAATCGAGTCGTCACGAACGCGCACGTTGTTGCGGGTGTTGCTGAGCCGGTCATCGAAGCCCTCAACGGCCAGACGGTGACAGGCAAAGTCGTCTACTTCGACTTCGTCAATGACCTCGCAGTTATTGCGGTCGAGCAACTGAACATCGAGGCACTGCCACTGTCACCGACGTTGCTTGTTGCTTCGGATGCCGCAGTCCTTGGCTATCCGTTTGGCGGACCGTTTAGATCCGGAGCCGCCTCGGTGCTCGGAATCTCAACGGCCAACGTCGACGATATCTATTCTGACGGGTCAGCACCTCGAGAGATCTACACGCTTGCAGCCGAAGTGCGAGAGGGCAACTCCGGCGGGCCACTGCTCACGCTGGATGGTTCGGTGGCAGGAGTCATCTTTGCGAGGGATGCCGCAAGCCCAACTATCGGCTACGCAATGACGATGACTGTGCTTGCACCGGTGGCCGCCCAGTCGGCCCTCCTGGTGGATCAAGTGAGCACCGGCGAGTGTGTCGGATAGAACACATCCGAACCGTCGGCACGAGATTCAAGCGCTCGTAACGAGCGAGCTCAATTGAGCAACCGCAACGACCATCACCACATACGCCGCAGCGATGGCAACCGCGATCAGGACAATTCGCCGGCGGTACGCCGCCGACACTTCGCTGCGAATCGCCCCGAAGTCAAGGAACAACTGCGGCAGGTCTTGTCGAACTGCTGACGCGACCGACCAGGTGCTCGACAACTCGGCGACATCAGACAGCCCAGCCACCTCATCACCGGAGAGTGTTTTGGCGGCATCCACGAGAGTCGAACGCAGGATGGCAGACTGCACGACTGCGACATGGTGTGGCGGCGTCGCGATCGTAAGCCGACGAGGCCCAACAATGACAAGAACGGGTTTGACCGTCAGCTGCGATCCACTTGCTAGACCGAGGGCTTCCTCAACGTCGCGGGCATCGTCGCGCACGATGCTCGCGAGTTCCGCGACTGAACCACCAACTGACACCGAGTCTCCAGTCACGACGACCTGAAGCCCCCGGGCCATGACTGTGCGCACGGCGTACACTCCCGCTGGTCCAATGACGAGATGGTCGAGCCCGTCTGGACCGACCGGGACGTCATGCAGTACGTCCCAGCGCGCCCCAAGGGTTGCGAGTGTTTCGCCGACTTCAAGCTCTGCGATTGCGTCACGATAGTGCGCTCGGGCTGTGACGGTCAATGGACTCATCCCGAGCAGCCGCGCCATCGGACCGCGTGGCAGCCGTGCCGCTTGGGCGTGAACCACATTGGACATGGCTGACTGGCCCGGCACTCTCTGACGCAGCACGCGATCATCGCTCATGGCACTCCCGAGCTTTAGTCCCCTGACCAGTGTGCCGATCGATCGCGCGACCTGAAACCCCCCGTTCTGGGCAATTTAAGCGTCATCGAGCAGACAGACTGTCGGGAAAGTCATCGAACCTTTGGGCCGACGATTCCCGCCGGAAGGTCGCGCGTGGCAACAATCGCAAGCCGATGAGTTGGCCTGGTCATCGCGACATACAGGTTTGCGGCTCCCCTGGCTACCTCGTCAACGATCTCTTGAGGCTCGACAACAACGACTGAGTCAAACTCGAGCCCTTTCGACTCGAGCGGAGTGAGCACGGCGATCGTTCGATTGAGCCCAGCAGCGCCGCGGCCAGCCGAAGCACCAAACGCTGCTGCGATGGATGCCGCGAGCTCATCGATCCGCGACCCCGCGGCAATGACGGCAATCGTACCGCGCCCCGAGATTGCTGCGTCCGCGGCGATGAGAGCTGTCGCCTCCGCCATTGGATCACCACCAAGAATGACCTGCACTGGCTGTTCACCGGTGCGCACTGCGCGTGAACGAGTGATGTGCACACCGTGCGCGATGGCCATGCGTTCCGCCACCTCGGTGATGAGCGCTGGCGTTCGATAATTGACGGTGAGTTCTTCGAGGCGCCAACGGTCGCCGAGGTGCGGGTCGAGGGCCGAAGCCCAACTGGTGGCCCCACCGGCCGTGGACGACTGCGCAACATCGCCCACGATCGTGAAGGACTGCAGGGGGTTTCGCCGCACGAGCACTCGCCACTGCATCGCCGAAAGCTCTTGGGCTTCATCGACCACGATGTGGCCGTACGTCCAGCTTCGATCTGCCGCCGCAAGCTCCGCCGTAGTGCCTCGGTATGCCCTCGCCTGAAACCCTTCCGCGAGGGTTCGAGCGTCGACCAGGCCCTCGACATCCATGTTGCGAATGGCTTGCTCGGCATTCTCCAAATCCCGCCGACGCTCGCGCTTGCGCTCCCCCTTCTCTGTCGCGCTCTCGGAATCTGGCTCCCCGACAAGCTCGGCCACTTCGTCGAGTAGTGCGACATCGCTCACCGTGAACGGGGCAGAGCGATGGCGATGGAGGAGCGCACGGCGCTCATCCGACCAATCTGGCGTGAGCGACGCGCGCCATTGGGGCCGCGAATAGAGATCTCGCAACAGCTTCTCAGGCGTGAGCGGCAGCCACGCGGTATTGAGTGCAACTTTGACATCGTGCGAGGTGCGAAGGTCCTCGCGCAGCCAGGATTGATCGGACTCTTCAATCGTGTTTCCGTGCGAACGCAGTTGGTCAGCAAGAAGCCGTGAAAGCGCCCCGAGTGCGGTCTTGTTGAACGTGACACGCGCCAGATTGTGGGCCTTCTTTGTGTCCCACGCGCGCTGCATGGCGTCTCGGATCAACTGCGGGGGCACCGAGAGCAGCTCGCCGTTGACATCGAGCACCTGCGCTTCGCTCGGTACAACTTGCCTAGATCGCACCGCTCTGGCAAGCAGCCCAACCATCTCGAGAGAGCCTTTGAGCTGAGCAGCGTCGGCCGAGTCTTCCAGCGCCGTATCCAAGCCGGGATAGAGCTGGCCGACACTGGCGAGCACGACGCCAGTTTCGCCGAGCGATGGCAGCACCGCCTCGATGTACTGCAAGAACGAACGCGATGGTCCGACGATGAGCACACCGGACGCCGCGAGTCGCTCCCGATGGGAATAGAGCAAGTACGCGGCGCGGTGCAAGGCGACTGCCGTTTTTCCCGTTCCTGGTCCGCCTTGAACGACCAGAGCGCCCGCCAAATCAGCGCGGATGATCGCATCCTGCTCGCCTTGAATTGTCGCGACGATGTCACCCATGCGACCGGTGCGCTCGGCGGCGAGCGTCGCAAGGAGGGCGGCTTCGCCCTGCAATGCAGACACGTCGCCCTTCAGGAGTTCTTGGTCGAAGATCTCGTCGTGGATGCGCACAATCTCGCGACCGTCGCTTTGCAAGTGGCGACGCGACCGCGCTCCCAGCGGCGTTGCGGCTGTTGCCTGATAAAACGCTCTGGCCTGTGGCACACGCCAGTCGAGGAGAAGCGGCTGCTGGTCATCGCCGCGAAGACCGATGCGACCGATGTAGTTGAACGCGCCGTCGGCCGTTGGCGTGCTGAGCTCAATGCGACCGAATGCCAGTCGCTCGTCGATCTGGCGCAGTTGACTCACGCGATCTTCGTAGATTCTCGCGAACGCGTCGCGCTCTGATCGGTTCTGATGTGTGCCGCCAGGCTGGGTGCGCCGAACGGCCTCGAGTTGACGCTGTGCTTCCTCGCGCAGTGCGTCGAGTCTGGCGTAGAGGGTGCTGACGTAGGCGCGTTCATGCGCCAACTCGCCAGAGGACATCCCGTTTCTCCCTGCTGCATTGAAGCCAAATCCGGCCTTCAATTGTACGGGCCTCGCCGACAGGGTCTTGACGTCAAGCGGCCACAGTGGCACCCTAAAGACAGATCAGCTCATCGTCCAGTCGAGTCGCAGGCATTGCCGCACCGACGGGCGATGAGTCTTTTTGCGGGGCTGCATCTCCTGGCTCAAGCTGCGACTTCGCTAGATTTGGCGGATGCAGCGCATCATCAACTACCAAGCTCTAATCCGCCCGTTGAGTCGGATTGAGGTATCAGACTACGAATCGCGGATGCGGGGGGCCAAGTTCGCTTCCACCGCGTCCCTGATTCAGATCGTCGTCATCGCGGTGTTCCTGGGGCCGGCCACCCTTGCGTTTGTCGGATTTGCGATTGTCAACTGGATCAGCGTGACCGGAGACATCGCGGCCGGAAGTGCTGTGAAGATCTCCGACGTACTCTTTCCGCTCGTGCTCTTGGCCGGCCTCGTTGTTAGCGTTGTCTATATTGCACGACGCGTCATAGCTCACCGGGGCCGCTGGGCACGATGGTTGCGCCTCACCGAGTTCGCCTCGTCGAACGGCCTCAGCTTCTCGACCGCGAGCGCCAGCCCGAGCTACCCTGGCGCGATCTTCGGACTGGGGGACGCGCGCAGCGCTCTTGACCATTTTCGTGCCGTCGGCGAATCCTCTCTTGACTACGGCAACTACCGATACACGACCGGAAGTGGGCGAAGCCGGACCACCCACAACTGGGGATTCCTTGCCCTCTCGCTCGAGCGATCGCTGCCTCACATGGTGCTCGACTCGCGGGCAAACAATGGTCTGTTCGGTCTGACGAACCTCCCGACAACATTCCGCAAGGAGCAAAGGTTGAGCCTCGAGGGCGACTTCGACAAGTACTTCACGCTGTATTGCCCGCGCAAGTACGAGCGCGACGCACTGTACGTGTTCACCCCCGACCTCATGGCGCTCCTTATTGACACGGCGGCACCGTTCGACGTCGAGGTCGTTGACCGGTGGCTCTTCGTCTATTCGAAGACCCCGTTCGACATGGCTCAGCCCGCTGTGCACCAGAGGCTCCTGCACATTGTCGACACTGTTGGAGCAAAGACCCTCAGCCAAACCGACCGCTACCTGGACGAGCGGATCGGCGAGTTCTCGGCGAACATGGTGGCTCCACAAGGGCAGCGCCTCAGCCGCGCCTTCCCGGTCGGCGCAACCATCGTTATCTCGGCGTTTCTCGTCTTCTGGTTTGCACCGATTGTTGCGCAGTACTTCTAGGATTCTTATTGGAGAGTGCTTCTAGCGGCTCAGTGCTTGAAGCGGCTCAGTGCTTGAAGCGGCTCAGTGCTTGAAGCGGCTCAGGGTTGCGCACGCGGGACCAGCGCAGCGCGCGAAGTAACCATTCTGGTGAGAAGTTCCGCCTCGTCGGATTGAGCGCCAATGCGATCTCGCCCGGTGATGATGCGCTGGCGCGCGAACGCGAGCCGCGTCGCGTCCTTTATGTAGCGCTTCATTTGGTCCGCTTTGCGCTGCCGAGCGGCCCAGGCAATCGCCTGGCTCCGCCCGCTGCGCGTTGCGAGGGCGTTCACCTCATCTGCGTTGATCCAGCCGACACTGGCATACTCAGCCAAGCGATCGTGGGTGAGCTTGCTTTCCTGCCGGCGGAGGAAGATCACCAGAGCGATCGTTCCCAAGAAGAGTGGCACCTGAACGAGCAAATAGTATCCAAGGGCGGCCTCGACGGGGGAATCCAGGAGAGCTGCTATTGCTCCATTCCAGAGTGCATGCAAAAGGATCGCTGGTATCAATCCTGCGCTGAAATAACCGATGGCAGCGAGCGTGCCGCCTCGGCGAGCGGCGAACCCGAGCGCAACCCCGATGGGCGCAGTGAACATGAGGTGGGCGAACGGCGACATGATCCCGCGGATGACAAAGACCTCGATGATGGCCTGTTGCTCGATGATCTGAGAACCGAAGTACAGGATGTTCTCTGTGAAGGCGAACCCGCCAGCGACCCAGGCTGCGTACACGAGCCCGTCCACCGGGCCGTCGAAGTGCTTGCGGGCTACGAAGAAGATGATCAGTACCCCAAGGCTCTTGCCGACCTCCTCGACAATCGGTGCCTGAACGACAGCGCTGAAGAATTCGAAGTCCGGTCCAGGGCCTCCGAGACTATTGATGACGTTGTAGACCTCAGCGCCAACCAGCAGCGCCAGCAGCACGGCGACGCCGGCACCCCACATGAACGCAAAGACAACGGCAGCACGGGGTTCCGGCTCCCAGCGGTCAACCCATCGAACTCCGAGATAGACGATCGTGAACGGAATGAGGGCCATTACTCCCCCGATCGCGAACGCCGCCGGTCCAAGGCCGACGAGCAAGAACACGATCACGAGCAGGCACACGACGGACGCCAGAGTGATGCCGATCACAGCGGCGACAATCAATCCGGCCCCGCGACTAGCCGGAGGTGTCGTCATGGCTTCCAGCGGACGGTGGCTGGCTTGCACTACCTCGGCCGGGGCGCTGGTTGGCGCACTGGGAGTTGCTCCGGCCGCTGCCGTGTAGTCCCGAATGCTGGCGGTCGGGTCGAGCGCACTCATGATTCGACCCTATCGGCTCAGCGCTCTCAGCAACTCACTTCTGTTGTTCGCGCACTCGCCGCTGCCACTGATGCTCAAGCCGCCAGGAGCGCAAGCGGGAGTTCCCGAGTCAGCCTTGCTGCCACTCAGTTGTTTCGTTGATCGCCGGGTTTGCGAAACGGCAACAGCGAATCGTCGATCTGTACTTTGCCCACCGTGGTCACGACATTGAGTGCAACAGTGAGTCCGGCGAACGCGAGCAGCGCAATGCGCAGCGTCGGGCTGAATGCCTGCTCCAGCCGGTCGTAGAAGTCGCCGTCGATGCTCGCTGGATGCGATGCAATCTGTCGCCCCCACTCGATGAGGAGCTGCTCGGTCTCGGTCACGCTCGGACTGTCTGGATTCTCGCCACTTTCGCTGAGGGTGCGGCGAAAGTATGCAGACCATACGAGGCAGTCGCTTGCCTCGGAGATTGCGTAGCTGAACAGTGCAACGGCCCGATCGCCGATGTAAGGCGCGACGCTGTCACGCACCTCGAACCACTGAAGATAGGCGTGGTAGCTCGGAAGGTGGCCGAGCAGGGCTGCCCACAGGTGAGCCGGCTCTGCGCCCTGGACCTCGCGCCTGGACTCGCTCGCCGTAGCGCTCACCGAATCGAGGCTGTCAAGGCTTGCGGCTGACAAGAAGTTCATGCAGACAGGCTACTGCTCACCAGAACACTGCCCGTGAATACACCGCTCATTAAAAGACTGCTCATCAAAAGACCTTGCCGGGGTTGAGAATCCCAAGCGGATCAAAGACAGCCTTGATGCTGCGCTGCAGCTCGAGTTGATCTGCTCCGAGTTCGTCTGTCATCCAACGGCGCTTGAGCAGGCCGACGCCGTGTTCGCCGGTCAGCGTGCCGCCGAGCCGCAGTGCTGCGAGAAACAGCTCATCGGCTGCCGCCCAGATTTCGGGTGGAACCTCTGGGCTTTCGAGAATGAAATTGGGGTGCAGGTTGCCGTCGCCGGCGTGCGCGACAGTCGGAATCACGATGCCGTAGCGATGCTCAATGTCAGCAATCACGGCAAACATCTCAGCCAGGCGGGTTCGAGGCACACAGATGTCTTCGATCAAGACATGTCCGAGCGACGCCACCGCCGAATGGAACGAGCGCCGGATGGCGAAGAGACGCTCCCCTTCTTCTTCGTCGCTCGCGATCTCCCCGATTCCTCCACACTGGCGGATGATCGCGAGCGCGGCATCCGCTTCGGCTTGCGCTCCTGCGCCATCCGTCTGAACGAGCAATTGCGAACCACGAACCGCACCCAGCTCGAGGTAGCTGGAAAGTGCCGCCATCCCGCTCTCGGCGATCAACTCCATCACGGCGGGTTGCACTCCAGCCACACCGATCGCTGTCGCGGCGGCGGCGGCAGTCTCGACCGAGTCGAAGTGGGCGCTCATGGTTACAACACGGCCGAGAGTGCGCTGGCGAAGCTTGACCGTCGCCTCGACGATGATGCCAAGCGTGCCTTCAGAGCCGATCATCAAGGCGGTCATATCGTACCCAGTGACCCCCTTGACGGTTCGTCGACCGACGGAGATGAGTCTGCCGTCCGCCAACACGACCTTGAGACCGAGAACCGAATCTCTCGTCACCCCGTACTTGGCACACAGCAATCCGCCAGCGTTCGTGGCGATGTTTCCGCCCACCGTCGAGATTGCCCGGCTCGCCGGGTCGGGGACGAACCACATTCCGTGTTTGGCGAGTGCGTCGTTGAAGTCGCCGTTGATGATGCCGGGCTCGACAACGGCAAGCGCGTCATCGGCCGAGATCTGGAGAATGCGATTCATGGCGAGGGTTGACAGCACGATTTCTCCCCCGGTTGCGATCGCGCCACCGGCCAGGCCAGTACCGGCTCCGCGGGTGACGACGGGCGTAGCGGTTTTGGTCGCGATGCGCATGACCGCTTGAACGTCAGCAACCGAACGCGCATTCACGAGCGCAAGAGGAGCCCCGTCTGAACGGTGACCAGACTTGTCTGACCGCATCGCGTCGAGCGTTTCTTGGTCGGTCACTACCAGGTCGCCCATCGCAGCCCGAAGCAAGAGGACTACGTCAGACATTGCACCACTGTACCTACAGTCGCTGGCGGTTCCAGCCGCTCGACCTGGTAGCTTCACTGGCCGCGCCCGGCCCTAGTGCGTAAGGTGGTGGCATGAGCTTTCGACTTCTTGCACTCGGTCTTGGAATTGCTGTTGGCTACGTTCTCGGTACGCGCGATGGGCGCGAACGCTACGACGCCATGAAAGGCAAGGTGACGGAGTTTTGGGAGAATCCGCGCGTTGCCAAGGCTCGGGTCGACGTCGAGAACTTCGCCAAGGCTCAGGCCCCCGTCATTATGGAGCGCGCTGAAGCTGCCGCGAAAGCTGCGCCTGGAGTTATTGCCGACGGAGCAAAGGTCACTGCGGATGCCGCCCGGGAAGCCGCGGATCGCACCGCAGAGATCGCGAAGGATGTTGCCGGTCGGGTTTCCGCTACCGCCAAGGATGTCGCTGAGAAGATCAGCGAAACGGCCAAGGATGTTGTCGACAAGGTGACTGGTGCGACGAAGACCGGTGAAACGAAGAACGACAGCAGCCCCAAGAATAGCTAGTCAGGCACCGACTCTGGTCGCGGAAGGGTGATCGCTCCGGTAATCGGAACCAAGCCGCTTAGTCGCTCTGGCGTGAGCACCCTATCGAGTTGCTCGCGCGACATCAGACCCGATGCCAGAACCAACTCGGCAATTGAGGCGTGTGTGGTCAGCGCAGTGTGTGCTAGCGTCGCCGCCGCCGCGTAACCGATGTACGGAGTCAAGGCGGTAACCACGCCGACGCTCGTTTCGACTTGGGTTGCCAAGTGTTTGATGTTCGCTGTGATGCCGTCGATGCAGTTCACGCGCAGCGTGTAGCACGCGTTCGTGAGCCAGGCGAGCGACTGCAGCAGTGAATGCGCAATCACCGGTTCGAATGCGTTGAGTTGCAATTGGCCGGCCTCCGCTGCTGCGGTCACCGTGGCATCCGCCCCAATGATGCTGAAGGCGACCTGATTGACCGCCTCTGGGATGACCGGATTGATCTTGCCAGGCATGATCGAAGAACCAGCTTGGCGAGGTGGAAGCGTGATCTCGCCGAACCCCGCCTGTGGACCGCTTGACAACAACCGCAGATCGTTGCAGATCTTGGACAGCTTGACCGCTGCCCGCTTCAGAGTGCCGCTCAGTGTCATGAAGATGCCGGCGTCGCTCGTCGCCTCGATGAGGTTTGGTGCTGTCTCCATCTCGATACCGGTGACCTCGACGAGGTGTTTGCGCACACACTCGGCATAGCGCGGATCAGCCGTGATGCCAGTGCCGATCGCAGTCGCTCCCATGTTGATTTCGTTGAGCCACGGAATCACTTCGCCGAGACGGTCCTGATCCTCGGTGAGGGTATGGGCGAATCCGCTGAACTCCTGGCCGAGTGTCATCGGCACCGCATCCTGAAGTTGGGTTCGACCGATCTTGAGCACCGTCGCGAACTCAACCCCCTTTGCGGCGAAGGCATCGCTCAGCTTGCGGTGCTCGGTCAGCAGTCGCTGCACGCCGAACACCATCGCCAGCTTGATCGCTGTCGGGTAGACGTCGTTCGTGCTCTGACTGCGATTGACGTCATCGATCGGGTGCAGTTTGTCGTAGTCGCCTCGCGCGAAGCCCATGAGCTCGAGTCCACGATTGGCAATGACCTCATTGGCGTTCATGTTCGTTGAGGTGCCCGCCCCGCCCTGCATGACGCCGACGCAGAACTCTTCGCGAAGACCTCCTGCGATGATCTCTTCGCACACCTCGTCGATGATCGAGGCCTTTGCCGGCTCGAGCACACCCAGTTCTGCGTTCGCTCGAGCCGCAGCTTGCTTGACGCGAGCGAGAGCGCGAATCAGATCGGGGTAGTTCGAGATCGTGCGGCGAGTGATCGGGAAATTCTCAAGAGCTCTCGCGGTATGGATGCCCCAGTATGCCTCGGCTGGAATCCGCATTGAGCCGAGCGAATCCCGTTCCTCGCGAGTTGCCGACTCAGTACTTTCTTCTTCGGCGGTCATGGTTGCTGTCCCTCCGTTGCGGATCGCTTGCCGGTTCACAGTCTTAGCAGATCATCAACCCTTACGCGAGCGCTTCGGTGAGCATACCCACCAGAGCCTGAAGCTGAATGTTCGATTCACCGGTCGCGTCGACCTCCACACCGTCCAAGGCTCGAGCCGCTAGCCCCGCCTTGCTGTCGATGAGTTCCGCGATGCGAGCGTCGATCGTGTGCGCTGCGATGATGCGCCAGGCAGTCACCGGCAGTTCCTGACCGATGCGATGTACGCGATCGATTGCCTGGGTTTGCTCCGCGCTCGTCCAGCTCAGCTCGGCGAGTACAACGTTCGATGCGGCTTGGAGATTAAGACCGACACCAGCGGCGCTCAGCGATGCGACGACCACCGAGACGTTCGGATCGGAGTCGAACGAGTCGATTGCACGCTGACG
>Ga0163151_10008831_pt1 | contig 11189 bp, 8 predicted proteins | sample OliLakLV19MP5IB2_FD_145596 | JGI IMG/M metagenome (GOLD analysis project Ga0163151, IMG submission 145596) | Freshwater microbial mat bacterial communities from Lake Vanda, McMurdo Dry Valleys, Antarctica - Oligotrophic Lake LV.19.MP5.IB-2 | ecosystem: Environmental > Aquatic > Freshwater > Lake...
GCGTTGCCTTCTTAAAGCAATCGCGCCTGTTCCAGGCCAGCGGGGGCGGGGAAGAAAGCGGCGCGTTGACAGCCGCAATCCAGTATTACCGAGCCGGCTATGATGCGCCAGGCAGCCCGCAGCGATATCTGTTTGGGTTCGAGATTAAGTATCCTGATCGGCCATTCTATGCCGAGATTAGCATGACCCCCGGAGAGTGGTATCACGTGCGCTATCGCGTGCAGTACAACACACCCGGCGAGGCGGACGGCGTGCTGCAGTGCTGGTTCAATGGCGAACTGCTGATCGATGAGCACGACGTGCAGTATGGTGGAGCGCTCAGCGATCGGCCGAACGGTTTTTGGGTCGGCGGACCTTTCTCATACGATCAAACTCCCCCGGACACGCCCTTCCGGCGACTGATTGACGATGTCCACGTCGTTCTGGATCCCGTCGCGGATCAAACCCCTCCGACGATCAACCCGCAGACCTTCACGATTTCCGAAAACCGGCCCGTCGGTCACGTCGTGGGCACGGTCGTCGCCACTGAACCCGATCCGGGACAGTCGCTCACCTACAGCCTCGTCAGCGGGAACACGAACAACGTCTTCGCACTCAACGCCGCGACCGGGCAGTTGACCGTCGCCAAGGCGACCATCGACTTCGAGACGCTCAACCAGTACAGCCTGCTGGTGCAGGTGACTGATAACGGCGACCCCGAGAGCACGCGGTCGGCATTGATGACCGTCAACATCGCCAACCTCAACGAAGCCCCGACGTTCCTCCTGCCGACCACGTACACCATCTCGGAAAACCGGCCGGTGGGTCAGCTCGTCGGCACCATCAAGACCTTCGACCCGGAAATGAACGCGGTTACGTATTCCCTCACGGGCGGCGATCCGAATGCGCAGTTCGCATTGAACGCCACCACGGGCCAGCTCACCGTCGCCAAGGCGACCATCGACTTCGAGACCACGCCACAATTCGTTTTGCAAGTGAAGGCTCAGGACAACGGCCTTCCGGCCAACAGCCGCACGCAGAACATCACCGTCAACATCGCCAACCTCAACGAAGCCCCGACGTTCCTCCAGCCGACCACGTTCACCATCTCGGAAAACCGCCCGGTGGGTCAGGTCGTCGGCACGGTCAAGACCCTCGATCCCGAGATGAATGCGGTGACGTATTCCATCACCGGCGGCGACCCGAACGCACAGTTTGCCATCAACGCCGCGACGGGCCTGCTCACCGTCGCCAAGGCGACCATCGACTTTGAGACCAAATCGCAATACCTCCTGCAGGTGAAGGCCCAGGACAACGGATCGCCCGCGAACAGCCGCACGCAGAGCATCACGGTCAACATCGCCAACCTCAACGAGGCCCCGACGTTCCTCGCGCCGACCACGTTCGCGATTCCCGAGAACCGTCCCAACGGCACGGTGGTGGGGACGGTGAAGACCGTCGATCCGGAAGCGAACACGGTGACTTACGCCATCACCGCAGGCAACACGAACAGCGCATTCGCCATCAACGCATCCACGGGACAGCTCACCGTCAACAACTCGGCCGCGCTGAACTTCGAGACCACGCCGCAGTTCCTGCTGTCGGTCAAAGCCACCGACAACGGCAGCCCGTCGAACAATCGCACGCAAACGATCACGGTCAACCTGACGGATGTTGTCGGAGCCCGCGTGCCGGCGACCAATGCGACCTCGCGGACCAGCGCGCCCGCCGTGACCGGGAGCAGTGGACAGCAAGTGATCCTGCCCAGTGTTGCCGTGTCGCCTACCACCGATGTTGATCGCAATCGCGACGATGACGCTGCACGTTCCTTTCTGCTGACCGAACCGCTGGACCTGCCAGCCGTCGATGACGGCGAAACGGGCGCGGAGATCGGGTAAGATCTCGGGGTGTGAGATATGTGAGTGCCCCCGAAGTCCAGGGATTGCAATCCCTGGGCTTCAACTCTGAGACAACACCGATGAGCATCGCCCCGATTCTGTGCCTGGCATTTCTCGCGGCGCCGCCGCGGGGGATTGAGCCGCACCCGCCCAGCGGACAGTCGGCCGCTGTTGTCGTGGAGGCCGGACGGCTCGTGCATACGGGGCAGGTGTTTCCGCCGGGGCCGGCCGCGGCGCCCACGCCCCCCGCGGATCAGGTGACCCAGGCGTTCTCGATGCTGCGCGACGTCCTGCAGGCCGCGGGGACGGGGCAGGCCGAGATCGTCAAACTGAACGTGTACGTCAACCATCCGTCGGTGACGCCGCTCGTCGAGAAGGAGCTCGCCCGAAGGTTTAACGGAGCCTATCAGCCGGCGGTGTCCTACGTGCAGACGGCGTTGTCGAATCCCGCGGTGATGGTCGCCGTGGACGCCGTCGCCCTGGGCAAGGACGCCGAGCAAACGACCGTGGAGATCGTTAAGCCGACCGTTGCCGGCCAGCCGGCTTTGGCGGCAGTGCTGCCGAAGGGGAGCGTGGCGTACATCTCCGGACAGGCGGAGAAGGGGGACGGCACGCTCGCCGATGCGACGAAGCAAACGATGGCCAGCCTGTTCCGCACGCTGGAGTTCCTCGGCAGCGCGCCGGGCGATGTCGTCCACATCAAGGCGTTCCTGACGCCGATGTCGCAATCGGCAACCGCCGTGAAGGAGATCGCGGCAGCGTTCGGCGACAAGGTCTGCCCGCCGGTGTCGCTCGTCGAATGGGTGTCGTCGTCACCGATCGAGATCGAGCTGGTCGTCGCGGCACGCAAGTCGGAACCGGTCGATGGCGCGGTTTCGCAGTTGGAGTTTCTCACGCCGCCGGGCATGACGGCGTCGCCGGTGTTTGCCCGCGCGGTGCGGGTGAATTCGTTGCAACGGATCTATGTCTCGGGTCTGTATGGTGCGACCGAGGCACCGAACAGCGCCGACGAAGTCCGCGATCTGTTCGCCACGCTGACCCGCGTGCTGGGCGCGGCGGGCGGCGATCTGCAGCATCTCGCGAAGGCGACGTACTACGTCTCCGACGCCGAACCCAGTCGGTTGCTCAACACGCTGCGACCCGACTATTACCACCCGCAACGCCCGCCGGCGGCGTCCAAGGCGCAAGTCCTCGGCACGGGCAAGCCGCCGCGGACGATCACGCTGGACATGATCGCCGTGCCGAAACCGTAACCCTCTCGCGGAGCGAGTTGCCTACTTTGGCCGTTTCGCAGCCCGCGGGCGATGCGTGCGGACGGCGTCGAGAGCCCGGGTGATGTCGTCTGCAATCGGGGCCTCGAACTGCATCCGTTCCCCTGTCACGGGGTGATCGAAGCACAGCCGCAGCGCATGCAGGGCTTGCCGATCGATGAAGACCTCGTCGTTCTCCGACGGCACGTCCTCGACGAGGTCCGACAATTTCAGCGCGGCGTGCCCCTCGTACAACCGGTCGGCGACCACCGGATGGTTGAGATGGTGCATGTGGACGCGGAGCTGGTGCGTGCGGCCGGTTTGCGGGCAGAGCCGCATCCAACTGAAGCCGCGGAAGCGTTCGAGCACTTCGTAAAAGGTGGCTGCGTGCCGCGAGTTGCCGGCGGGCGCGCAGACCATCATCCGCTCGCGATTCCGTTGGCTGACGCGGACGTGGGTTTCGAGGTAATCGCGGTCGAACTGCACGTCCCCCCACACGAGCGCCCGGTATTCCTTCTCGACGCTCCGTTCCTCGAACTGCTTGCTGAGGTGGTGGTGAATCGTGTTGTCCTTGGCGACGACCAGCACGCCGGACGTGTCGCGGTCCAGGCGATGCACGATCCCCGCACGGTGCTTGCCGGCGACGTCGCTGAGCTTGTCGAAGTGGAACTGCAACGCCCCGGCGAGCGTGCCGTGGTAGTTCCCGCGGCCGGGATGCACGATCATGTTCGCCGACTTGTTGATGACGATCAGGTGTTCGTCGTCGTAAATCACGTCGAGCGGAATGTCCTCGGCCGGCAGCGCCTGATCGGCCGCGGCGGGGAGCCGGAACTCCAGGCAGTCGTTGATCCGCAACCGGCGGGACATCTTCACCGGCAGGCCGTTGACGAGCACGGCCTCGGTTTCGATCGCGCGTTGAAACGCGGCCCGGCTGAAGTTGGGGTACAACCGGCTGAGGTAGTGATCGACGCGCCAGCCGTGCGCCCGCGATTCCACGGTCAAATGCAGGGTTTCCTGCGTGGGATCGCCGGGGGGCGGCTGTTCGAGATCGACGTCGGGTTCGGATTCGGCCATGTGGGTCGGAGCAGTCGGCAGTGAGTTTTGGTGCGCATTCAGGATACTGGCATTGGCCGGTAATCGCAATTTGCGGCACGTCGATGTCGTCATCTCGGCTGTGCGACTCGATTCCGAGTGGATTCTTCCTCCGGCCCCCTCGCCCCCGTCTTCGGGGGCGAGGGGGCGGACGCTTCCTGCCGTCTTCCAAACCAATCCGCAGCGTGAGCGGTTGCGAGCGCTTCTCCAGGCGAACGATCGCCGTCGTTCAAGCTGCCGTGAAGGTGTCTGGCAGTCAGCGCCCTCGGGAGCGCTCGGCCCCCTCACCCTAACCCTCTCCCCCGAAGACTGGGGAGAGGGGACCGGCCACAAGCGCCATCCAGCATCGAGAGCCATGCCAGTGTTTCGCTCCGCGAGATGGCGACATTGTGGGTACAATAGCCGCCGCACGAACCAACCTTCACCCAGCGCAGGCGAATGCTCATGGCGGAGCTCGCGACGATTTCCGGACCGCGGACGCTCGCCGTCGATATCGGCGGGACCAACATCAAGGTGCTGGTGCTCGACGACGACGGCAATGCGATCAGCGAGCGCGTGAAGTTGCCGACGCCCAAGCCCGCCGTGCCGGCGCGGGTGATTGACCTCATCGCGCAGCTCGCCGACGGGCAACCGGAATTTCAGCGCATCTCGGTCGGCTTCCCCGGCGTCGTGCATCACGGCATCACGGCGACCGCGCCCAATCTGCATCCGGACTGGCACGGTTTTCCGTGTCAACAAGTGCTGGAGGACCGGCTCGGCTGTCCGGTCCGCGTCTGCAACGACGCCGACGTGCAGGGCTTCGGCGCGATCCAGGGGGAAGGGCTGGAGATGGTCATCACGCTCGGCACGGGGATGGGGTCGGCATTGTTCGTCGACGGCATCCTCGTCCCCAATCTCGAGCTGGCCCATCATCCGTTCGGCGACGGCAAGACCTACGAGCAATGGCTGGGGAATGCCTCGCTGGCGGCGATCGGCGAAGCCGCGTGGGAGGCCAAGCTGCGCGAGGCGATCGAGCTGATGCGGCGGATCTTCAATTACGACCGGCTGTACATCGGCGGCGGCAACGTCCGGCTGTTGGAACGCGGCGATATCCCCGACGACGTGATCCTCATCGACAACATCGCCGGCCTGCTGGGCGGCATCGCGCTCTGGACCGGCGTGCATGGCACGCGGCTGGTCCGCGCCCCGCATTCCATTGGGGCTTACTGCGTGGTCCCGCCACCGGCGCGGTGAAGCCAGGAAGAGGGCCGCGAAACCGCAAGCGTCGTCCAATTGACGCTTGCGGTTTCGCGGACTTGAGTCAATCTCGCATCCGCCCGGAACTTTTCGCATCTTCATCCTCGAATTCCCGTCCGATCCGTTACCCGCGGCAAAAACCTTCCATTCGTTAGAGTCGGCGTCCGATACACCGGAGAGATGCCGCGTGTCGCGCTGCGTTCGGTTCGTGCGCCTGCTCATGGGGGGCGGCCGCTGCGAACTGTGTCGGGGGGCGACGGGCCGGACATCGACGGGATTTGCGACATGCCGCGGGGAATCGTGCTGAAGGCCGTCTTCGTCGCCGTCTTGTGCGGCTGCCAGTCGTCGACCGGTTGGCGGGAGTGCGCCGACTGCGTGCCGCCGAAAACCGCGAGTTACGGCTACAAGTCCGGCTACGACAACCTGGTCATCAAGCTGACGGCGGCCGATTGCGCCGACGACTCGCTCAAAGCGCTGAAGCAGAGTTGCGGGAAGCAGTCGAAGGACTTCGAGGCCGGCTTTCGGCAGGCGTACGTCGATCTGGCGATGGGCCGCCCCGCGCTCACGCCGCCGGTCCCCGCGCGGAAATACTGGAACGCCTACTACCGCTCGTGTGCCGGCCAGGAGGCCGTCGCCCAGTGGTTCGAGGGCTATCACAGCGGACTGGATTACGGGGCGAACAGCGGCGTGTCGCGCTTCAGCCGCGTGGTCAGTTCGTGGACCGCGGGATCGGGCACGATGACCGACGCCGCAATCTGCGCTCCGCCCGAGATGCTGCCCGCCGGTTACGGCGACTACGTGCCGGCTTCGCAGTCGCCGCCCAATGGAACGATGGGTCCGTACGGCCCGCTGCTGAATCCCACGAGTTACCAGACGCCGCAATATGCCGCGCCACAGGCTCAGAGGCCTCTTGAGCCGACGCAGTTTGCACCCGGACAACGCGTGGGACGGATGCAGCTCGACGTGTTCTAACGATGTGAAAAGGACTTGACGCTTGTTTTGTCCCCTCGCCCCCGCTTCGGGGGAGAGGGCGAGGGTGAGGGGGTCTGCACGAGCGCTCGCCCCCTCACCCCGACCCTCTCCCCCGAAGCGGGGGCGAGGGAGCCGGAAGAATGACGAATCGACATTAACCGTACGGATCTGAAATCGGTGAATGGACGCCCGATGATCTCCCCGACCGCGTACCGCTGGCTGATGCTGCTGGGCCTCGTGCTCCCGCTGATGACGGGCTGCGCGGCGTTCCGGCCGATTCACGGCGTCCCCGCGCGCTACGTCCCCGACGAATTCAAGGGGCCGACGCGGTCCGGCAAGCGAACCATCGACCTGTCGTTGATGCGGCAACGGCCGAACGCGGTCCATCTGGTCGACAGCGGCGATCTGCTGAGCATCTACATCGAGGGCGTGCTGCCCCGCCGCGAAGAGCAGCCGCAGGTTTACTTCCCGCAGAACAGCGACGTCCCGCCGACGGTCGGGTATCCGATTCCGGTCCGCGAGGACGGCACGATTTCGCTGCCGCTGGTGGGGATCCTCCCCGTCCGCGGTCAGTCGGTGATGCAGGTCGAAGACGCCATCCGCCGGGCCTACACCGTCGACAAGCAGTTCCTCCAACCAAACCGCATCTTCGTCGCCCTGCAACGGCCGCGGCATTACCGCGTGCTGGTCATCCGGCAGGAAGCCACCAGCGACGTCACCATCAGCCAAGCCGGCACGCTCAACATGGGCGCGCTCAAGCGGGGCACGGGCAAGGTGGTCAACCTGCCGGTCTACAAGAACGACGTGCTGAACGCGCTCGCCGAATCGGGCGGTCTGCCGGGCCTCGACGCCGAGAACGCGATCTACGTCATCCGCAGCGGCACACAGCCGGCGGTCCCCGTCGCGCCGACCAATGCCGGACCGGGACCGTGGATGCCCCCCGCGGCGGCCCCCCCTGTGACAATGCCCAACGGCCGTTACGCTCCAACGCCGCAGATTCGGGGACAATCGCCGGACTGGAACGTCGACCCGAATGCCGATTACCGCGCGAACGTGCGAACCGCCGGCTGGACGACGCCCGCCGGGCAGGTCGCGCCGATCCAACAATTGCAGTATCAAGCGCCGGTCTATCAACCGACGGCGTATCAACCCGCAAATGTCCAGCCGGTTCAGTACGCCGCTCCGTATGCGGCCATGCAACCACCCATCGCGATGCAGCCGCCGCAGTGGGCTCCGACGCCGGACTCCATCGCAGCGCCGCCCCAACCGGATTGGACGACCGTCGGCGACGGCTGGACGGCGGGCGATCTCGGCCCGTCGCTCGAAGGCCGTCGCGTGATCCGCATCCCGGTCCGGCTCGGTGCGGGGGAGAACGTGGACATCACCCCCGAGGACGTCATTCTGCACGACGGCGACATCGTGTTCATCGAATCCAGAGAGACCGAAGTCTTCTACACCGGCGGCCTGCTCGGCGGTGGTCAGTACACGCTGCCCCGCGATTATGATCTCGATGTTCTCGGCGCGATCGCCATTGCCCAGGGTGGCACCGGCGGCGGCGGCGGCGGCAGCCGTGGCACGCAGTCGCAAGGCGGGCAATCGGCCCTTAACGGCGACGTCTCGATCTCCGCCAGCCAGGTCATCATCCTCAGACCGCTCTGCGACGGCACGCAATTGACGGTTCAGGTCGACCTCTACGAAGCGCTCCTCAATCCCAACGAGCGGATCGTGATCCAGCCGGGCGACTACATTCTGCTGCAATACACGCGCCCCGAGGCGATCCTCGCCTTCATCGAACGGCACCTCCTGGAAGGCGCCCTGTTCGGCCTCGCCGCGGCCCAACTCAGCGGCGGCGGGAATTGACGCAGTCCACACGACCGCTCCCCAGAACACGACGGCGGCGACGGTCCGAAACTGACGCACCTGCCGCCGATGCCGCAAGCGCTGCACATCGGCCCTGAGCCGCGCCGATCGCGGGCGGGCCGGCAACCCGGCGGCCAGCCGCAGCCTGGACCAGCTTCCCCAGAACCGGGCGACCGTAGTCGGCGCGACGCCGACCTCGCGGCAAAACTGGGCCAGCATAACGTCCTCCCCGGAGCGGCGGGACAACAGTCGCAATTCGGTCCGCAGGTCGTGGGCGGCGCTCATGGCATTTTCCGGTCGTGAGATGAGCGACCCGAAGCCGCGGGGTCGCATCCCCGCGGATGTCTTCGTGTCTGTCACCCTATGGGGAAATGTTGCGCGGATTTTTTGCCCCGTTGGAGTCCAGCCTTCAGGCTGCTCTTCGGGCGTCGCGCGACCATCGAAGACAGCCTGAAGGCTGGACTCCCACGAAGAGCCGTGCGGGGCGACGTCGAGTGCCGTTTGCGGTCTGGGAAGTGACGTCGAGTTCGTTCCCCGCATCTTGCGAATCCGCCACGGCTGCCGTATGTTGCGCTGTTGATGAAACTGACTATGCGTTCGAATTGACGCAAAAGAAGGCGTCGATTCGGCGGTCGAATCTCTGTTAGGCCGCTCGCGCAATAACACCCGACACACGCATTTATGAAAACTGAAATGAATCGAATACTGGTGACGGCGGTTGCTCTCGCGGCCTTGGCGGGATGCTCGCCCACGCCAAATGCAGAATCGAAAGCGATACGGCACGACTCAGCTCCGCCGACGAGTCCGCCGTGCGCTCGGTCGTGTCGGAGTTCGCCAAGACATGGAATCGGCATGACATGAAGGCGATGCACGAACTCAATACCGCCGATGTCGAATGGATCAACGTGACGGCGAACCATTGGCGGGGAAACAAGATGGTTCACAAAGGACACGACACCATTCACCGAACCGTCTTTGCCAAGACCGACATGAGCGTGGATCAGACCCTCGTACGAGCCATTGCCCCAGATGTAGCCATCGCGGTGGCCACGATGAAGTTCGGTCCAGTCACGATTCCTTCCGGTGAAGTCCTCCCTGAACTGCGAACACGCGGTTCGTTCACGATGGTGAAGGAGGGCGGGAGTTGGAAGATTGCCCACTTCCAAAATACGAATATCGACGCGGACGCGGAGAAGAACGATCCGGCAACTTGGGACGAGACAGGCTTTTTGCCGGGACGCAAATCGCCATGAAAACCCCGCGGCCTAACCATGCGCTGCAGCGAACCCGGCCATCGCGCTCCGGTTGCAATCGACGCCTCCCGTGGGCCGGGTCGCTGAGCTTGGGTCGTTCGGCAAGAGATGGCGTCGGTGGTGGTAAGCACATGGCTACGTATCGGTACTGGCAGCACTTTCTCGCACTGGAGGCCGATTTTGCGGCCACCTCGCGGTACGTCGAGTTCTCCCCGCAGAACTTCCCGACTTACTCGATTGAGTACGCGAAGCTCTTGCTCGCTGTAGGTTCCGAGATCGACGTGCTTTGCAAGATCATCTGCGAGAAGGTCGATGTTGCGGCGAAGCGGGATAACATCAACGATTACCGGGCCTGCCTGACCGCCCACACCCAAATCCCGACGGAGGAGGTTCTGATCCGCAGGTACAACCTCAGCTTCAAGCCCTGGGCCGATTGGGCTTCGGGGAAGAACCCGAGTTGGTGGCGGAGCTACAACAACGTCAAGCACCAACGCGACTCGTACTTTCCCGAAGCCAACCTTGAGAATTGTGCGAATACGATCAGTGCGCTGTTTGCGATTGTTCTCTACTGCCACAAGGCCGAGGGCAGTGCGGATGCTCTGGAGCCGTACCCTGTTCTCCTCGGACGAGAACGAGAGCCGGGTCACCGGTTACTTGAGTCGGGTTACTCGGTGCCTGCGTTCACGTAAGGCAGGCCGAACCAGGCGCTGCAGCAGACGGCGGGGGCATGTAGGCTTTCCCAGGTTCGTAGCTCATTCGGCCCCCGCCGCTGCTGAGCTTGATCGTTCGGCGGCGGGAGGGCTGTGTCGGAGTCTTCGACGACACAGATTGAGGCCACACTCCGGGTCGGCGCAAAGCCTTCGACCCGCCGGCCCAACGAGACTTGCCGAGTGTGGCCTGTAGGCTACGATCACTCGGGTACGGAGTCGCCGTGATGCCCAGGTCCCCTGCCAAAAAATCCGCCAGGACGAAGACGAGGCCCTACGACGTGGCCGAATACCTGTCCACGCCCGCGGACATGGCCGCGTACCTCGACGCCTGGCTGGAGGACGCCCCGGACGATCCGGCGGGAATCGCGCGGGCGCTGGGGGACATCGCGCGGGCCAAGGGGATGTCACAAGTCGCGAAGGACGCCGGACTCAGCCGGGAAAGTCTCTATCGCGCGCTGAGCGCCGACGGAAACCCGAGCTTTGCCACCATCCTCAAGGTCGCCAAGGCGCTGGGCGTGAGGTTCCACGCTCAGGCCGGCGAGAGCGGCGTTTGATCTTGCAGGGAGACAACGTGATCTCGTTCGTGATTCCCGCCTACAACGAGGAACTGCTGCTCGGTCGCACGCTGGATGCGGTCAACGATGCGGCGCGGGGGCTGGAACTCCCCTTCGAGGTTGTCGTGGCCGATGACGCCTCCACCGATCGCACCGCAACGGTTGCGCGGGAGCACGGCGCTCGGGTGATCCCGGTGAGCCACCGCCAGATCGCCGCGACGCGGAACGCCGGGGCGAAGGCCGCGAACGGTGAGATGCTGATCTTCGTGGACGCCGACACCGTCGTCACCGCCGCGGTCGTGCGCGCGGCGGTCGCGGCGATGCAGGCGGGCGCCGTCGGCGGGGGATGCGCCATCGGGTTCGACGGCCGGGTGCCGCTCTATGC
>Ga0163151_10008834_pt1 | contig 11182 bp, 13 predicted proteins | sample OliLakLV19MP5IB2_FD_145596 | JGI IMG/M metagenome (GOLD analysis project Ga0163151, IMG submission 145596) | Freshwater microbial mat bacterial communities from Lake Vanda, McMurdo Dry Valleys, Antarctica - Oligotrophic Lake LV.19.MP5.IB-2 | ecosystem: Environmental > Aquatic > Freshwater >...
GCCGTAGCAAAAAGAATATTCTTCCTCAGTTGTTCCGGTTCTTGAGGAACGGTGATAGCGTGCAGATCGACGATCATCATGAAGAGATCATCTTCGCGCTGCAACTCAATGGCGGGCTTCAGAGCGCCAAAGTAGTTGCCGATATGAAGAATATTCGTAGGCTGAATGCCGGTAAGTACGCGCATAGGTCGAGAAAAAAGTGGATACGGGAAACGCTACTATGATACCCTGTTTTTGTAAAAGCGTTTGCTAAAATACTGTATATGATTGGTGAACAAGGCCGAGGCGAACAGGCAGCGTGGGCTAAGGAGGGAGCTGCGGACACTAGGAGCTTACCTGAACTTCGCCGTCTGGGTAAGGAGTCAGTAGCCGAGGCAACAAGACTGCTTGAGGATATTAAGAAGCCCTTTGAAGGTGATGATAGGTTGGAGGGGGCAAGAAGAATTCATGCCGCAGAAGTTGAGCGCAATCCTGATAGCTTATTGAAAGCGTATCTTGAGCTCTCCGAACAGAAACAGCAGGCACTTAGTTTGTATGAGAGTTTAAAGGCTGGACATAACATTTTTGAGGAGATCGATAGTCAGTCGCGTCGTGAAGAGCAGCAGCACAAGTTACGTGAGACCCGTGGTGAGGCGCAACGGGCTATCAATATCCTAAGTGCTGAGCTCTTGCGCCTGGAGAAAGAAATTTTGAAAGAGGAATAATAATTCAGAGCCCGATAGGGCTCTGAATTATTATTGTAGGCTGGCTAGACTTCGATCAGAACTGGCAGAATCATTGGACGGCGCTCGGTCTTCTGGAACAGATATTTACCAAGCTCGTCGCGGATAGTGTTTTTGATATGATCAGGATCAATCGGGGAAGCTGTATTTGTCTTTTTGAGAACTGCCTCAAGATGAAGGCGAGTAGCCTGGATGAATTCCTTGTTGTCCTTCATCTGCACGAAACCGCGGCTGACAATGTCAGGTGCGGAGACAAGTGTACCCTCCTTTTTATTGAACTGGGCAATCACGACCACCATACCATCTTCGGCGAGGGCTTGGCGATCACGCAGAACAACCTGGGACACGTCACCGACACCGAGACCGTCAACGAAGACGTAATCGGTAGGGACTTTATCCGTAGTCATTTTGGCCATGGATTCACCCTTGGCATCTTTCCACATTTCAATGATCTGGCCGTTGTCCGCTACGAAGACGTTCTGTTCTGGCACGTTCATGGAGTAGGCGACTTCGGCATTCTCGCGGAGCAAGAAATGGTTGCCTTCAATTGGCATGTAGTACTTCGGTTTGAACAGGGAAAGCATCAGCTTGATATCTTCCTTCATGGCGTGACCACCAGCGTGGACGTCCATGATGTCTTTGTGGATGACGCGGGCACGCTTGCGGTACAAGGTGTCCTTCAGACGCTGCACCGTAGCCTCGTTGCCTGGAATAACCGAGCTCGAGAAGATGATGGTGTCGGTTGGATCGACTTTGACGAAGCGATGCTCATCGTTCGCAATGCGGGCCATAGCGGCACGCTTCTCGCCCTGAGCTCCGGTACAAATGATGGTGATTTTTTCTGGAGGATGTTCGTTAACTTCCTCGATTGAGATAATTGATTTCTGATTCACCTTAATGTAGCCAAGCTCCTTGGCGATTTCGACGTTGGTCTTCATGGAATAACCGTCGAGTGCGATCTTGCGACCACAAGCTTCTGAGATTTCCATGATCTGCTTCACGCGGGACAAGAGGGAAGCGAAGGTACCGATAATGACTCGGCCTGGTGCTTTCTCAATAATGCCTTGAAGCTCAATTCCAATACCACGCTCAGACTTCTGGTGACCTTCGCGGTCAGCGTTGGTGGAGTCTCCCATAAGAAGAGATACGCCAGCCATACCTACGCGAGCGATCTTGTGGAAGTCGGCTGGCACGGTGCCTACTGGGTGGTAGTCAAACTTCCAGTCACCGGTATGACAAATTGTTCCAGCTGGGGTTTCGATAACGATACCGGCCGAGTCTGGGATGTTGTGGTTAATGTGGAAGAAGTGCACCTTAAACACGCCCAACTGAAGTTCCGTATCAATGGTGATCGGCTTAACCGTAACCTTTGATTGTGGGAAGTCCGTCTGACGCTTCTTGATAATGCCAGCAGCCACAGGCAGAGCGTAAATGGTTGGATTACCAATGCTATCCATGACGTGAGGAATGGCGCCGATGTGGTCATAGTGACCGTGAGTAATGATGATGCCACGAACATTCTGCTCCTTACCCTTGAGGTAAGTCATGTTCGGGATGATGTAATCAACTCCAGGCATATCCTCGTCTGGGAATTGAAGACCCATGTCTACAAAGATGATGTCATTTTTGTATTCAATGAGGGTGCAGTTACGACCGACTTCTTCAAGTCCACCAAGCACGATGACACGTACAACTTCGCCGGTAGGGCTAGCGTAGGTGGTGGTTTTAACTGCTTCGCCCATAGGGGCGGGAGCGCCTGGGCGCTGTGGTGGTCGGAAAGGACCACGAGGCGGACGGCGGTTATTGTTCCCGCGATCGCCGCGAGCTGCGTTAGGTTTAAAGTTACCCATAGTTATTCAGTCTAAAGTTAAAAGTTGACCTCGATCATGACAGTCGTGTGGCGTCGAAATTTATTCAACGACAGACGATTGGCAATAGGTTGTGTACGAGCCTAGTGGCGGCGAAGCCGCCAAGGCGACCGACAGATAGACGAAGTGAGGCCGACCCCAAGTTTCCCGAGGGGAGGCCGAACGAAAGTCTATCTGGTAAGGGAGCCACTGGTGCGGACGGAGGGACTCGAACCCTCAAGCCTGTAAGGGCATAGGCTTCTGAGACCTACGCGTATACCAATTCCGCCACGTCCGCGAAACCACTTAAAATTTCCAGTTACTTATTGCGGGATACGATCGAAAATCTTCCCCACGCTTGGTATCTGAAACTTTTAAAAAGTTTCACTGCAAGGTATTTATTGTGAGCTGGCCAGAGTAAAAATGCTGAGGAGTATCGTGCGCCATCTTGGACGCTAAAGGAAGGAATAAAGGTACCACACCGGGGGCCTTTCGTCAAACGCGTCGGTCGCGACCGGCGTGGTCAATGCCTTCGCCCTCCTCCCCAGCTATGGGGAGGCTAGGAGGGGCTATCGTTTTCCGAATACTGCCTTGGTTTTAAGGTACCACTCATGAACATCGGCAAAGCGGTCGGCTGGACTAACGATGGCAGGGATATCGATATCCTGAATAGTACTAGGCACAGCGTAGGGATACGTAGGTTGGTACAGGAAAACGGCGGGAGTGGTCTCGGTTACGCTGGCGGAGAATTTAGTGAAGGCCTCAACCCGTGCGGTTTGGTCGGCGGTCGTGCGGATGACGCCGATAGCATCATCAACATTCTTATTTACGAGCTGAGAAATGTTAAGCCCGGGGTAAGGCACTTGTGAAGAATGCCAGAAAGGGTAGGGGTCTGGGAAGACTCCATACAATTCTCCGGATACGAGCACGTCAAAAGATCGTCCTTTAAGAACATCATTCTGTAGAGAAATGGCACTAACCGGAATGATGTTGACTGCTACGCCTGCCATTTCCCATTGGCGACGTAATTCTTCTGCAACAGCGCGGAGTTCGGGCGTATCGAGAACAGTAATGGGTACGTTTAAGGTTTTATCTGCCTTAGCGCGAGCACTACCGCCTTCAGGAATGACCCAGCCAGCCGACTCAAGGAGTGCGGCAGCAGCTGCTAGGTCAGCACCAGGAACTGGTGCGAGGCTATCGTAAGCCGGCACACCAAATACAAGGGGGCTGGTGATGATGGTGGCTTTACCGGCCTGCACGGTGTTAACGAGCGCTTGGCGATCGGTGGCTAGCTCGAGGGCCTGACGAACCTTGAGATCAGAAACTGCCCCTGAAGCCTTGAGGTTGAACAATGCCGCTACGTATTCGCGTGTGCTTGGACGCACAACATTAAGCGCTCGGTCATCGGAGAATTTAGCCACCTCTTCGTAAGGAATGGTTGCGGCTCCTTCGATGTTGTGGTTGCGCAAGGCCTGAGTAAGCTCTGTTGTATCGATAAAGAACTTAAAGGTTAGGCGATTGATATAAGGGGCGCCGCGGTAGTAATCAGGGTTGCGGGTAAAATCAATGCTACGCAGGTTGCCCTTGTTGTCCTTGGTAAATTTCTCAAAAACGTAAGGTCCGCTACCGATGGGCTTTAAGTTCAGCTGGGTAAGTTGAGCGTTGGCGGCCGGAATGTTCTGCCAAATGTGCACCGGCAAGATACCGATGGTCATGGTGGCCAAGAATGGCGCAAAGGGTTCGGTCAAGACAAATTTTACCGTGCGAGCATCAACGGCCTCAACCCCAATGCCCGAGAGTGTGCCGTAAAGCGGGCTGCGGTATTCGGGATTTTGGATGGCATGGACCGTAAACACCACGTCTTCACTTGTGACGGGCTCATTGTCATGCCAAACCAGGCCTTCGCGAAGGGTGAAGGTATATTCCTTTTCGTCTTCAGAGATTTGATAGCTTTCAGCTAAGTCCGGAACGACGCCTTCCTGAGGGTCGAAACGCATCAGCGCTCCGTAAACAAGATGCGAAAGCGAGGAATCGACGTCGCTGGCATTAGCGTAGAGCGGATTAATGTAGTGGGGGTAGCCAATAACGCCTTCAGTGTATTCGCCGCCGACAGCAGGCACGCGGTCAGCGTGTTTGGCAACGTATTGGTAGCCCAAAGCTCCGAGGCCAACAATCACCAAGAGAAAACCAATCAAACTGAGGCGACGTTCCGACGGCGACAAGAAGCGCGGCAGTTGCATCCATTGCTTGACGGTCGGTAAACGCTTTGTGGGCTTAGCAGCCAAAACTTGACGCATGGCCAAATCACTTCCTATTGCGCGTTTAGCGCTGTCTTTGCCTCTACCGAAAGGCAGTACGGAGAGCATCCGTCGCATTCCGCCACGTAAAAAGTCTAAAAATCCGACTTTAGGTATAGAGAGCGATGAGAAGGTCGACCGAATTAAAAGTTGTAGAGAGCGTTTACGAGCGACACGCCAAAGAAAAGAATTGCTAAGGCGATGGTCAGACCATGCAGATTTTTCTCTACTCCACGGCGGGTGCGGTAGACGTTACCGTCGCCACCAAAGGCCAAACCGACTCCACTGCCGCGAGCCTGCAGGAGGATAGCGGTAGATAGAAGAATGGCTAGGACAACTTGGACAATGTTGAGAATCATATCGATGTTTATTATAGCAGAACACCTAAGTTCCGTAAAGGCGTATGCTATCCTATAGATAAGTATATGCCTAATCAATTCGAGCCAGTAGTTAGCCCCCCAGTTCAGCCTGTTAGTCGGGGTAGCCGACGTTTAGTCACCTTTTTCTTTGTACTAGTACTCCTGCTCATGATTTTTTTTGGCTACAAAGTTTTTACCTATTATCGCCAATTACAATTAGGCACTCTAGATGTGGGGAGTTTGTCATTTCAGTCTACCGCCGCCACCCAAAACCGCCTTGTGGCTATTGCTCAGGCAGCACCGGGGAGTGGCGAACTTGCTACGGCGGACGATCCTTCGATCGGACCTGCTGATGCTAAGCTCACTATCGTGCAATTTGCCGATTTTGGTTGTCCGTTTTCTGAACAAGAGAGCTACGTTGTGACTGCGATTGCCAGACAGTACCCAGATGATGTCCGGGTTATCTATCGCGATTTTCCTTTGATCGATATTCATCCTGGAGCTGATTTGGCTGCTCAGGCTGGCGGTTGTGCCCATGAACAGGGAAAGTTCTGGGAGTATCACGACGTTCTTTTCCGAAATTCGGGGACATTCACTGAGGATTCGCTCATTGATTACGCTGGCCAGACTGACCTTGATATGGGCAGGTTCCGCGTTTGTCTTCAGTCCGGAAAGTATGCGGATGAAGTGGCTCAGGACCTAGCCGATGGTGTAGCCGCTGGAGTTTCCGGCACCCCGACCTTCTTCATGAATGGCGAGAAGATTGACGGAGCTATTCCATTCTTAACTTTTAAAGACATCGTCAACGCCTTCATTGAGTAACGAAGCGGAAAACAAAAAATGCCCTAATGGACATTTTTTGTTTGGCTTACTTAGCTGCCTTTTTGCTTACTTTTGCAAGGCCAACGACCTCACGCAGACGGCGACCAAAGCCCTTCATGAAGGACAAGCGAGCGCGGCGGGTCTTAAAAGCCTTGACGAGCTCGAGCTTGGACAAGTTTGGTGAGCTGACAGGGAAGATCTTTTCAACGCCGAAACCGTTGGTTTCTTTGCGGATGGTAAAGGACTTGGAGGCGCCCTTACCGCGGACACCAAGTACCAGGCCTTCGAACACCTGAACGCGCTCACGGGCTTCTCCCTTGGCGTTTACATCTTGGATTTTTTCGTGCGCTCGGAGGATCTGGCCAGCTTCGATTTGCTCGGCTTTGATGATTTCGAGGGCTTGAACGACGTTATTCATAGGAAAAAGTATGGCGGGAGTATAGCCGAAGGGCTAAAGAAGGTCAAGCCTGGACGAACTCCAGGATCTTTTCAAGGACTTGATCGGTGGTCAGGTGAGCAGTGTCGATCACGAGGTCGTAATTATCGAGGTCTAGGTAGCTGGCGCCGTACCACTTCTGATAGCGAGCATCGTTATGGGCGGCCCGGGCGGCTAAAACCCGTTTAGTGTCTTCGACGTCTGCGTATTCCGGCTCGTCCGTACGGGTAGGATTGTCTTTACGGTCTGCGAAAATACGCGCTGCAGCTACGTCGGGGTCGACAGTAAGAAAAATCTTTTTACTCTGAGGGATAAAGTACCAGCTCATCCAGCCGTCGATTACGAAATCGTCTTGAGTCTCGCCTAGCGTTTTTTGAAATTCGTCGACCTCGCTATCCGTGGTGGGATCATTCAAGCCGATGTCATTCAGTTGATCGATGGTGATGCCGCGAAGTTTGGCCATCTCACCACGCATGTCGCCCATGGAATAGGCCTTGAGCCCAAGCTTCTTCGCCAACAATTTCTTGATGGTCGATTTGCCGGCGCCCGCTAGGCCTCCAAGGGTGATGATCATACGATTTTCAGCGGTTTCAAAGTTGTCAGAACATCTTCGAGCTCACTTGGGAGCGGGGCTACAAAGGTTTGTCTTTCGCCATCCGGAAGAGTGGCGGTTAAAGTCATGGCATGGAGGAAGAGACGAGGCGTTTTGAGCGGCTTCATGTCGCGGCGTAAGTATAGCTTGTCGCCAGCAACTGGATGACCGATAGCGAATAAATGGGCACGGATTTGGTGCGTACGGCCGGTTTCTATGCGGACATCGAGCAGGGTTGAGGTGGTGAAGCGTTTAGCGACTTCGTAATGAGTAATCGCTTCCTTGCCTTCTTGCGACAGGGGACGGGCAGCCATGCGAGAACGAGAAGAAGAGCGGGCGATGGGAAAATTAATAGTGTCGTGCTGTTCCGCAACCTTGCCGAGCACGAGAACAACGTAATGCTTTTCGGTCAGGCGTTGTTTGAACTGCTCCTTGAGGTGAGCATGAGCCTTATCGTTGCGAGCCACGATCATGACTCCAGAAGCTTCGCGGTCCAAACGATGCACGATACCGGAACGATTGAGATCTCCACCAACGCCCTTAATCTTTTTGTCGTACTTCAAGACAGCGTCCATCAACGTTGGTTCTTTACTTGCAAGGGTAGGATGGACCAAAAGCCCGGCTGGTTTGTTTACAACCAAAACATCTTTGTTTTCAAAAATTACTTCCAGAGCTGGAGCTTCTTGTTTACTGCTATCGTCGATGATTTCAGGGACGACCTCGATCTCGGCTCCGGTAGGCAGCATGGCGTGTGCCTTGAGCGTTTTTCCATTAACAAAAACTCGCCCGTCTTTTATGGCGTGTTGGGCTCGGGCACGACTCACTCCTAGATGACGAGCTAGGACGGTATCGAGTCTTTCCGGAGCAGATTCATGGAGAATTTTCGTGTTCATGGCGACAGTATGGCGCATTTCACGTTTTTTTGCTAGTGTATAGCCAAAATGCGGAGTTTGTTTACGGGTTCGTGCGCGTTTACAGGAAAACTGATTAAGTTTGTCGGATACTAGGAGCCGCCCGAGTAAGGCCGAGGCGTAGGTATATCCTACGGTGAGGCCGACGGAGGCCGGCGACAACGTAGCCGGCAAACTTGGATCGGTTTTCCTTACAGGCCTGTAGCTCAGTTGGTTAGAGCGCCGAGCTTATACCTCGGTGGTCCCTGGTTCGAGCCCAGGCAGGCCTACCAGATGTCGTATACTAAGCCTATGTTTTTCCTCCCCGTTATCTGTGTGGTACTTGGCATCGGCTTTTTCATACAAGGCCGTCGTCATCACTCGCCGCCTATGGTTGGTTTGGGTTGGTGTTTTGTTTTGGCTGCTCTCGGCACGGGTTTGATAACTTTTTTTGCTTTGAATACTCTCGACTAAATGTATGGAAGGAAGCCCGATCATGATCACGTTGGCACTCACACTCATGTGGTTTGTGTTGTATTGGCTGGTAGCGGGCGTGCTCTTTGCTATTGTGAGCCTGGTACGATTCATGCGTATCAATACCACGCGCTTTAGTTGTTTGTTTACGCTGATGTCTTTTGCTACGGCGTACGCTGCTGCTTGGACGGGGTACGTTGCGGCTGCTCGTACCAATGCTCGCTGCTTAGCCGAGATCGACGCTGCCTACGAAGTCATCCCAGGCCTCTTCCGTTGTGCTACCACTATCATGGTCTCAAACGGAATCCTGTGGTTCATTGTCCTTTTGGCGGTTGGTATTGCTCTCATGTTCATCTCCCGACTCCCGGAGCGTCCCCGCGTCACACCCAAGGTCTAATCTTTGACATTCTTCAGTTTTTTTCGTACACTTTCCTCACTTTTTTACGAGCCCGAGTGAAAACCCATTAAGTTTGGTCAGATTCTAGAAGTGAGTGAGCACGGCCGAGGCGTATATAGATATACGGCGAGGCCGAGCGGAGCGAACGACGACGAAGATGGCCGAACTTGGATGGGTTTTCTACGCGCGTGTAGCTCAGTTGGTTAGAGCGTTACATTGACATTGTAAAGGTCCCAAGTTCGAATCTTGGCACGCGCACCAAAAATCCCTGCCTTCACGGCGGGGATTTTTGTTTGCTACACTACTCCCAATATGTCTACAGATATTGCAACGTTAATCATGGCTCTTGGGCTATCGGCCACGGAAACCAAAGTGTATTTGACCAGCTTGAGCCTGGGGCCAACTAGCGTTCAGGATATCGCTAAGGAATCCCGACTTTCTCGTACAGCCACGTACGACGCCGTTGAGTCTCTGCAAAAGCGAGGGTTACTGTCTACGTACATGCGTGGAAAGAAGCGGTACTTTGCCGCTGAGGACCCTGAGCGAGCAGTGGCCTATTTCCGAGAGAACGTCCACAAGATGGAAGGACATTTGGACGGTTTTCTACGAGCCATTCCGGAGCTGAAGTTAAAAATCGGTGGTGACAGACCCACGGTTCACTTTTATGAAGGCGATGAAGGCATCTTCACCCTTTTCCGCGACGTAGCCTCAGTCAACCCCAAAGAGCTTGACGAGGTCTCGAACGTTGATGACATCTACGAACATTTAGACGAAAAATTCTTGCTAGAACTCCGAAAGATCATCAATCCGGAAAAGATGCGGTATCGTATTTTGTATCGAGGCCAACCTCGAAACCCTCGCGCTGGGGTGCACCTTCGAAGACTTCCGGATAATCTTGGAACATTTCACGGAGATATTTGGATTTACGAAAATCGTGTGGCCTTTGTGACCTTCGTGGGTAAGCCAGTAACCGTTATTATTGAAAGTGAGCCTTTTGCTGAGACTGCACGAGTGCTATTTGCGGCCGCTTGGGGTTTTGCGCAAAAGCAGTAAAAGAAAATCCGCTGCTCCCAGAGGGGCAACGGACCAGTCGGGTAGAGCCGTGCGTGCGCACGGATACCCGAAGGGTCCGTGCCTTTAGAAACCGCCCATGGGTCCCTCCAGGTGTTGCGGATTTCCTCGACACTCAGACGAGCTGGATGCTCGTCTGCAGCCTCTGGTCGCGGAGGCCGTTGTTTTCGTCAGGATTCGCATACCACCTTAGGGTGGAGCGGTTTTTGTGCGTTGCTAATTCGTTCCTGAGGGGGCTACGTGCCGCCCATGTGGCCTCCGATTCGTGGTTAATCGTCAGTTTGTCTGACGCCTTCCGTTTTTCAGGAAGGAAATAGGATAGCATAATTTTCACCTTTTGTCAATCAAAAACAGCCGGCTTTAAAAGTTGAAAAACAGTGTTTTGTACGCCACATGCGTACAATTTTTGTGGCTAAAAACAAACGAAATAAATTGATTGGTAGGGTATTCGTTGACAAAAACGTGAGTGACTGGTAATCTACTCCGTTGGCTGTTGAGAGACGGCTGACATCTGGGGCAAACGCTAAATTCTAACCGCATGTGCGGAAAAGGCGGTACTGCTGCCTATTGGATGGTCACGTCGCCCTGGACATCGGACCCACAGCACACCCACCGTGTTGCCGATGTAAAGTAAAAATACGGGAATTACAGCAGCGCAAGCTGCTTCCTCCCTTGCCTTGATCACTAGAATGGTCGGTGCAATATAGGAACACCCGAGCCATAGCCCGCTCGGAATCTCCCCAGTATCGATCACTGACGTGGTCGCTAGCGGGGAGGTGACTATGTGTGGCAACGAGTGTGACCTGGCTGTCGTGAACCTGCTCCGTCAGGCAGACCGGGCCGTCATTGAGCGTTTCGGCGCGGCGGAGGTTCTCCGCGCGCTCGCTAACAGCCTCGAAGATGGTCGTTGGCCCGATGATATCAGTATCGCCGAGGTCGGCACGGCCGTTGCCCGGGCAGTGGCGACGATCAGTAACCCCGGGTTCGAGCTCTACTCGTTCCTCGAGGGTTACCGTGCGAACTCCTATGGTTACCCGTCGCCAGAATGGAACGGCGACGATGACTGGCAGCCCCACGACAGGTGGTGATCCAGTATTCCTCGAACATAACGGTTCGAGGGCTCCCCAGTGTCGATCATACGTTGGTCGTTAGCGGGGAGGTAGGATGAAATCCGACTTCAGCAACTTCGAGGACGATGCGAGGACCGGTCAGCTGGTCGAGCATCTTGAAACCATGAACTCGGGTGAGTGGTTCGACATGTTCGAGCTCGAGATG
>Ga0163151_10008838_pt1 | contig 11180 bp, 11 predicted proteins | sample OliLakLV19MP5IB2_FD_145596 | JGI IMG/M metagenome (GOLD analysis project Ga0163151, IMG submission 145596) | Freshwater microbial mat bacterial communities from Lake Vanda, McMurdo Dry Valleys, Antarctica - Oligotrophic Lake LV.19.MP5.IB-2 | ecosystem: Environmental > Aquatic > Freshwater >...
ATTCGCCTCGGTGTTCTTGCACCATCCGAACAGCCCGCTCGCGTACTTCGGGGGAAAATCGGTTTGATTTGCTCATGGCTCCATTCTCTCAAGTATTGGAGCCTCCTCAATACCCGGGGCGATTCAGTGCTATGTCTTGCTTTGAACTACCGTTCCAAGCAAACTAAGTTTCTCTATCTCTGAATTTGACAAAGACAACACATCTCTAAGAATTTCCTCAGTGTGCTGCCCCAGTAAAGGGGGCGGGAGATGGTATGACGCAGGACTTTTTGAAAACCCAATAGGATTTGCAATGGTTGGAATACGTCCAGATAAAGGATGATCCAAATCCAGCTGCATTCCACGCGCCTTTACCTGCGGATCATCAAAAACCTGCGCAAGATTATTAATTGCACTACAGGGAACCTTTACTTTCTCTAATGTCGTTAACCAGTGTCCGAGCGGCTTCTTTGAAAGCGCTTTTGTTATTTCAATTGAGAGCAAATCCGCGTTTACCACTCGAAAATCGTTACTACGAAAACGCTCGTCCTGCGCTATTGATTCAATATTAGCTGCGGCGCAAAACCGCTGGAACTGCTCATCATTTCCGATAATTATCATGATGTAGCCATCACTACACTGGAATGCATCGCTGGGATATACAGTAGGCAAGCGATTGCCTCTTCTGACTGGAATTTCCCCAGAAACCAAATAGTTCATTGCGATATTAGCCAACGCAGAAATTCCAACATCCAAAAGCGACAAATCAATCTGCTGGCCATGTCCGGTTTTTTCCCGATACGACAGTGCAGCTTGCACCGCTATAGTCCCATATAAACCCGTCATAAAATCAATTAGCGCAGCACCAACTCTAACTGGGCCACCACCAGGGGCTCCGTCTTCACGGCCAGTAACACTCATCAAGCCTCCCATAGCTTGAATGATCGTGTCATAGCCAGGGCGCGATGCATAAGGTCCTGTTTGACCGAATCCCGTAATAGAGCAATAAATGAGGCGGGGGTTTATTTTCGCAAGCTCGTCATACCCTAACCCGTATCTTTCTAGTGTCCCCACCTTATAGTTCTCAAGCAATACATCGGATATCGCAGCCAGCCTCTTAATAAGATCTCGCCCTTCGGGTTTACGCAAATCAATCGCAATTGAACGTTTTCCACGATTGCAGGAGACATAGAATGCAGACTCGGTGGTAGGCTGACCATTAGTATCAAGCAAAAAAGGTGGGCCCCAAGCACGACTATCATCACCCTTCCCTGGTTTCTCAACCTTGATTACATCGGCACCAAGATCAGCAAGTATTTGCCCACAAATTGGGCCAGCCAAGACCCTTGACATATCAAGAACGCGCAAACCTTCGAGCGAACTAGAAAACCCATGAGTTGAAGCAACCTTCTGTGGGTTCTCGGATTGCGCGTTATCAGTCATATCAGTCCTATAAAAAAAGAATTAATTGAATAGAAAACTCACTCGGAATTCCTATCGAACGTATCCGGAGAACGCTATCCATTGACCTCTATGGTGCTTAGATTTCGTGCAGCGTTAGCGCAAAACACTACTCATGCACGTGAAAATTATTTTAACTCAACCTCACCATACCCGGCTGACGTTGAACAGGGTGTGTCGCATAGTTATCATTACTGGCACCAACCATGCGGGCATCGCGTAAACAGGTCATGAAGTCGCCTGGCTGATAACAATCGCCGACGGCGACGTAAGGGACCCTGTGCTATGCGAATTCCCAATTTTTCAATTTAACGCGAATTGCGCATCCGGCGCAGTCTTGCGCGCAATGCTGGTCGTGATAGCGTTCGGCCCATGCGTGATTTACTCATTCTTGCCATCCACCTGGTTGTAACCTTCGCAAAGCTCCTTCGCCCGGGCGGTGCACGCACCGTCGCAGCAGAGGCCTTACAGGAGTGTCGATCTGTTCCGCGTCGAATCAATTTTGCTGCGCAGCCATTGGGTGATGCTGGTGATGGACGTTTTCACCCGTCGCATCGTCGGCTTTGGTGTAGAGCCCGCATACATTGAGGGTGCCTCGGTTTGCCGAATGTTCAATCACGTAATTTCAGGCCAGCCATTACCGACACGCCTCAGCACGGACAACGATCCGCTCTTTCGCTTTCACCGGTGGCTCGCAAACCTGCGCGTTCTCGAGATTGATGAGATCAAGTCGGTTCCCTACGTCCCGGCCTCGCACCCGCTTGTCGAAAGACTGATCGGGACCATTCGGTGTGAGTATCTTGATCGGGTGTTTTTCTGGAACTCCATCGATCTCATACGAAAGTTGGGCAAATTCAAAACTTATTACAATGGAAGCCGATGTCATCAGTCACTCAGCGGCAGCACGCCGTCGGAAAAATCTGGTAAGCCAGCGCCACATTGCGCTTCACTCGGTCGCTACGCTTGGCAACAACATTGCCAGGGTATTTTTCAAGCGCCGATAGCGGCGTAAACGCGAATTCGCATAGTACAGGCTGCTAGGGGAAACTCCTAACTCCCCCGAGGAAATCCTTAACCGGAAGTGCCAGAGGTCGGCCACAGCGCGCGGCGGATGTTCGGCGGCGCGCAGCCCCCCCCCCCGAAGTGTTGACCGCGGAGTAGTAGTCGCCTTCATTAGGGCATGTGTCTGTGCAGCTCCACCCGATTACGGTGGGCCCGAATACTCAGATTGAGCATTTCCACCGCAACAGCGAACGCCATCGCGAAGTAACTTTGGGCATATGCATCTCTCAGCCCTCTCCGATCAATGTTACGCCGATCAGAATCAGGAACGACAACGCGAGCGAGTATCTTTGCGGTGGGATTACGATCAACAAAGGCGCCGATCGAGCTCACCGAAAAAAACCTGCGGGCCGCACGTGCTGGCTTTTCTCTGCAAATTTGCTCTTGCGCTTGTTTTGTAAGGCGTCGACGCGATATTATGCAAATTAAGAGGTAAAAAAACGGATACCGCCAATGACAAAGATACCCCTAACCGATTTGCTCGCGCGCTTTTCGAGCGGGCTTGAGTTGCATTCCGTACCCGATGGGGCATTAGACGTTGCGCGCGGTTGCGTCATTGATCTAGTGGCAGCTTCACTTGCAGGCGTGTCAGAACCAGTCAGCCATCACGTAACGGCATTCGTAAAGGAAGAAAACGCTCGTCCAGTGGCCACGATATTCGGCGGGGGATTTAAATCTTCTGCCGCAAACGCGGCGTTCATCAACGGCACCAGCGGCCATGCTCTCGACCTTGATGATGTTTCACCGCCTTTGCGTGGACATCCAAGCGTCGTGTGCGCGCCAGTCGCTTTGGCCGCAGCTGAGGCAGGAAACAGTTCGGGAACGGAAGCGCTGATTGGTTACATTGCGGGCGTCGAAGTAACCATCAACCTCGCTTACGCTGTTGGCCGCAATCATTACACTGATGGTTGGCACTCGACGGCAACGCTTGGTGCGATTGGTGCGGCCGCTACCGCGGCGCGGGTGTTCAATCTGGACGTCGATAAAACACGTGCCGCGCTCGCGATCGCGGCATCCATGTCATCCGGATTGCGGTGCAATTTCGGCACAATGACCAAGCCTTTGCATGCGGGGCATGCGGCGAAATGCGGATTAACGGCTGCTCGGCTCGCCGCGCATGGCTTGACTGCAAACAGCGCCGCGATCGAGGCACCGTTCGGTTTCCTTGCTTTGCATACTGACAGCGCAGCTGTGGAAGATGCAGCGGCCCGACTCGGGCATGAATGGTCGATACTCAGACCGGGCATTAATCTGAAACGCCACCCGTGTTGTTATGGAGCACATCATGCAATCGATGCAATGCTCGAATTATGTGCCGAACATGCGCTGAGTGCCGACATGATCGAAACAATTGATGCGCTTGTAGCACCCACCGGGCTGACGGCAGTGATCCATGATCGGCCGCGCACGGGGCTTGAAGGGAAATTTTCAATACCTTACACGCTTGCAGCTGTACTAGTGGACGGTGGACTCACCCGTAATTCATTTACCGACGAACAGGTCCTGAGACCCGCTGTTCAGTCACTCATCCACAAAGTGCGGTGCCATGAAGCCGAGGGCAAACCTCTTTCCGTAGAAGCCCCGCGATTTGCAGAGATCACAGTGAAATTACGCGATGGGCGAACACTCAATAGACGCTGCGATCATACACGCGGCTCGGCAGCTGTTCCGCTTACCCAGTCTGAACTCGACTATAAATTCCGGGACTGCGCCAGTAGCCGTCTTGCACCTGCAGCGATTGAACGTGCATTGCAGATGCTGCACGAAATAGACCGTTTGCCAAATCTTGACGGCCTGATGTCGGCCCTGACAGGGCCGGCAACTCACTGAGTATCTCTAGTTCGCTTTGGCGCCTGCGATTTTGATTGTTTTGCGCAAGCGTTCAGTATCTTCTTTGAAGAAGCGCCCGAGCGCATCCGGCGAGCCGCCGTGAGGATCTGTTCCCTGCGCAATCAAACGTTGCTTTATCTCCGGTTGCCCAAGTATTGACACCACTTGAGCATTGATTTTCTGGATAATCGCTTTCGGTGTTTTGGCAGGAACGAAAATCGCGTACCACAGCGCATAACCGTATCCGGGTAAGCCGGATTCTGCAATCGTTGGCACTTCGGGTACCGCAGCGGAGCGGCTAACGCCGCTCACCGCCAATGCCCGAAGTTTTCCCGATTTTACATGAGGCAGTAACGGGGGCATAGGATTGAATGTCAGCTGCACCCGCCCGGCGATCAGATCGATTACTCCCAGTCCGGCACCTCTATACGGTACGTGGACATTATTAATGCCGGCCATCGATTGAAACAGTTCCATTGCGAGATGGCTCGGCGTGCCTTCACCAGCAGACGCATAGTTCAGTTTGCCGGGTGAGGTTTTAGCCAGCGCGATCATTTCCTTGACTGAGGTTGCGGGCACTGCGGGGTTGATCACAAGCAGAAGCGAGTTGGTGGTCAGCATAACGACTGGCGCAAAATCACTGAAAGGATCGTACGGCAGTTTGCTGTTCATCAGCGGATTGATGACGAGCCCGCCCTGAGAACCGAGCAGCAGCGTGTAGCCATCCGGTGCGGCCTGTGCGGCAATCTCTGTGCCGACGACACCACCACCACCACCGCGATTATCCACAATAACCTGCTGTCCCCACGCTTCGGTGAGTTTCTGGCCGATCATGCGCGCAACGGTATCCGTACCGCCCCCCGGAGCGTACGTCACAATGAACCGAACCGATTTTGTTGGATAACTCTGCGCGAATGCGAGATGGCACAGACCAAGCCCCATTAGGACGCATAACCGTAAGATCGTCTTCATGATTCGAAGTCTCCTTTAACAAAGATTTCCACAAACTACTTATAAAAGTTATCTACTCTTGGCGTCTGTTATGGCAAATCGTTTAGCTCAACCACTATAGAGCAAATAAGTAATTTGGCATTTGGTAGACATCTGACACCAGAATTAAGCTAGTGCCAGATATTTAATAACCACAAAATCAATTCATCCTGGACTCCGGATTTATCTACGGCATGATCTCAGTCCTTACGTGAGAAAAACCGTTGCGCCCCCTCGGACGAGAAGCGCCCATCTCGAATGTCCGCAGACACCAAATCCTCACTACGCTCGCTTGCCGCGCCATATCCGCCTCCGCCGGGGGTACAAACCCGCAACAAGCTTCCCTTGGGTAGCGGCATTGCTGCCACTGCCGATGGCAATACTTTCTCACTAGGCGTGCCCGGATTCAAAACAAATTCACCACGCGCACCACTGCCACCACCAGTCAGCCCTGTCGCCGGAGCTTGCTGCCGGCCTGAGGTTATCGCTACTGTCACGTTATCACCCAGAATTCGATAGTCGCGCACGACGCCGAAGCCTCCGACGTAGGACCCTACGCCGCCAGACTCATCGCGCAGCGCATAGCGCTCAACCCTAAGCGGATAAGAATGTTCGAGAACTTCGATTGGAAGATTGGCGGCACCGGAAACCGGCACACGTACAGCATCCATGCCATCTTTGTAGGGCCGAGCTCCTAGGCCCCCGGCAAGCGTTTCATGATTAACGAAAAACCTGCCGGTTCGATTGTCTGTTCCGGACAGGACAAGCTGCTGGTGAGACCCGCACGAAGCCAGCGCTTTGTCTGGCATGGCTTGAGACAGAGCCATGGAAATTACGTCTCCGACGACCGTGCAGGAGGTTAGCCGGAGCCCAACTGCCGACGGCGGCAGTGGTTCAACGATCGTACCAGGCTTTGTAACAATCCGAATCGGGCGGAAGCACCCGGCGTTGGCGGGTACATCGGGGTCCACCATAGCTTTTATCATCGAATAAACCGTTGAATTGAGAGCCTGAAAGGTGACGTTGCGCGAGGCCTTGAGTTGCGTCGCTGTTTCAGTGAAATCCAAGACAATCTCATCGGCGCTAACTGTGAGCTTCAGCTTGATCTCTGCGAGTTCGTTCTCATTATTGCCGGCCACAAAATCGCTGGCCTCGTAAACGCCCGGTTTCAGACCCGCTATGCCAGCGCGGATACGCCGTTCTGTGAAATTGAGATAGCTTGCAATCGCTGCCCGCGTTTTAGAAATGCCGAAGCGTTCGAACAAAGCTTCCACGGCCCGGCATCCGACAAAATTCGAGGCGAACTGCGCTCGCAGGTCTCCATCGCGCTCGTCGGGAACCCTCGAATTCAGCAGGATGATATCGAACACACTCTGGTCGATTTCGCCTTCGCTCATGAGCCTCACGGGCGGAATCCGGATTCCCTCCTGAAAGATCGACGTGCAGATCGAGGACAGACTGCCGGGCACCATACCGCCTATATCCGAGTGATGGGCGATGTTCGCGACATATGCGACGAGCTCGCCTTTCGAAAATACGGGGGCGACGATGGTAATGTCGGGCAGATGCGACCCCCCGCCATTGTATGGGTCGTTAGCGGCGTACATATCGCCAAGCTTCATCGCCTTTGGATCGAAGCGCATCGAGATTCTGTTGATCGTGCCGATCATCGAACCCAGATGTATCGGACAGCGTTGCGCTTGGGCGATTATATCACCTTCCGGGTCAAAGATTCCCGTCGAACAATCCGCACGCTCCTTTATTGCTGTAGAGAAGGCGGCCTTGATAAGTGCTGTTCCCATCTCTTCTGAAGCTGCGATCAAATAGTGCGCCACAACTTCGGTTGTAATTGGATCGACGGGTTCAATCACGACAAGCCTCCCTTTTTCTTGTCGCGAGCGGTATCGATCACGATGTTTTCAAATTCGTCGACGGTCGCCTGACAACCAGGAGGCACAACAGTGGTCGTATCCATTTGCTCGATGATCGCTGGTCCACAGAATGAGTAGCCGGGTCCAATTCGGTCACGTTGTAAGATGGGGGTGTCGACCATCCCCGTTTCAGCGAACCAGACAGTCCGTGTGGGCCAATGCTCCGTGGGAAATGCAGCCCTCCCCCGATGCAGCTCAGCCGGTAAAGGTGGCCGCTCGACAATCACCGCCAATCGCACCGTTATAAGTTCGACCTCCCGGTTCTTGAATTCGTAACCATAAGTCGCACGATGGCGGGCGCCAAAGTCCGCAACGAGTGCATCCATCGAGGCTTTGTCGATCGACTCGAGGTTACACCCGACAGAAAGTTCGAAATTTTGGCCCGCATAGCGCATCTCGACGATCCATTCAAATTTGGCATCGCCAGATTGATAGCCTTCGAGCTCGATCCAACTCGAGCCGGTAGCCCGCAATTCGTCGATTACGGAGACGAACTTATCGATACTGTCGATTTTAAAAGGCATCGGCCGAGTCAGACTGAAGTCACCTCGCAGATCCGCATGCAGCAAGCCAAGTGCTGACATCACGCCGGGATGAAGTGGCACCAGGACCTTAGGAATGCTCATCTGTAACGCGACTTCGACAGCATGCAAGGAGCCAGCACCGCCGAAAGTAACCAGCGTGAAGTCCCGCGGATCGAACCCGCGTTCTACGGTGATGAGCCGCACCGCACTCATCATACTGACACCGACTATGGAAAGAATACCTGCAGCTGCCTCCGTGGCGCTTAGGCCGACCTCGACCCCGATTCTCTCAATAGCCCTCTTCGCCTTGTCGGCATAAATTTTCATACGACCTCCAAGAAGGCTCTCCGGGTTCAGCCTTCCAAGAGCGATGTTGGCGTCCGTTACGGTCGCCTCGGTTCCGCCTCGTCCGTAACCGACTGGCCCGGGATTCGATCCCGCGCTGCGTGGCCCGACTTTAAGTAAACCACCAGGGTCTTTCCATGCAATGCTGCCACCTCCAGCGCCAATGGTGTGCATATCTATTGTCCGAACCACGATCGGAAACCCACCAATGTCACTTTGACTTTTCATTGCCGGGGCGCCGTCATAAATCACACAGACATCAGTGCTGGTGCCGCCCATATCGAATGTTATGAGGTTCCGCCGACCAGCACGCCGACCTAGCGCCGCTGCACCCACGACGCCGCCCGCTGGCCCCGAGAAGAACAGTGAGACTGGAAAGCGACGGACAATCGGAATGGAGGCTGTGCCTCCATTAGATTGCATGACACTTTTCGACTTTAGGGCCCCGATATTTTTAAGGCGCTCTTCTAGGTTCCGTAAATAAAAGTCTGTTATCGGCATCAAACCGGCATTGATGGTCGTCGTGGAAAATCGTTCGAACTCCCGGTACACAGGAGACACGTCGGACGACAGGCAGACATACGCCTCAGGCCACATTGACAATATGATATCTCGGGCAAGTTGCTCGTGAGCCGAATTGGCGTAAGCATGCAAGAAGCAGATCGCAACTGCCTGGCACCCGACTTCACGCAAAGTCTTGATGGCGGAGCGCACATCGGCTTCATTGAGTGGTTCGATGACGGAACCGTCATGCGCCATGCGCTCGCCAACCTCCAGTCTGCGGTCGCGGCGGGCCGGAGGGATGGGTTTGTCCACGTCAAGATCGTAGTATGCGGGACGACGCTGCCTTGCAAGCTCCAACACATCCCGGAAGCCACGTGTCGTAATAAGACCGACAGGGGCGAACTGCCGTTCCAAAACCGCATTTGTAGCAAGTGTTGTACCGTGAACAAGGTAATCCACAGCAGTGGAAGCAGCGCCAGATTCATCCATCAGTTTCTGCAGACCATCGATGATGCCCTGCGATGCGTCATCCGTCGTCAACAGTTTATAGTAGTCATAGCGTCCAGTTGAAGTGTCGACTAAAACCAAGTCTGTAAAAGTGCCGCCTGTATCGATGCCCACCAGTTTCAATTCAACGTCTCCGTTATAAATACGAGAACAGGTAACGTCTGCCGCTCAAGACGCGCCCAATGTAGTGGTAGTGATTCGCAAAGAACTATACGAAAGAGCAATAACACAACGGTTGTGTTTCCTTTGAGGAAGTGATACCCAATGAAAACAGGACGGCCACATCAGCAAGAAATCGGGATTGAGCAGGATGGACGCTTCAAGTTGAAATCGCTGGCACGCGCGCTGTCGACGACATCGGTGCGACGCGCGGGGATCACGCTGATGCCGGCTGAAGACAAATGCAATAGCCCGATTATGCAGATGCTGAACATCTCCAACCCGATAGCGTGCATGTGGCGCATGACCTTCCTGAAACGCTGACTCGGGATCATCATTAGCCAGCAAAAAATCCAGTGCAGATCGTTCCGAAACGAACATGAACTGAAGCACTGTATTGAGCAGTTCATCGAACGTTAGAATCAAAGGCTCATGCCCTTTCAAAGTAGTTGCCACCGCAGGATCAACCACCGCCAAAGATGCCAAAACTGATACTGCGAAGTTAATTTTGGTTTAGAGATATTAAAGAAACGGCAAAAATTTTCATAGCATGATTTTACTTTTGTTTACGATATTATGAATTTCAAGTAGGCTAAAGTGGCCAAAAATCCACAATGTGATTTTTACCTAACCAAACAGTGCTTTCAGGATTACGCGCAGCGCTCATGACGAAAGGGGAGCTTCCAATGGCAATTCGATCTGTTGTAGTTTCTACGATATCACTCATCATCACTTCGGTCGCTCCGGCAGTGGCTGCTACGCAGCCCTACCCAGATAAGCCGGTAACCATCGTTGCGCCGTTTGCGCCAGGCGCGTCGGACATTGTTGCGCGCTTTCTCGCACAACGTGTCGGTAAAGAACTGAATCAGCAGTTTCTCGTGGAAAACAGGCCCGGTGCCAACGGGCAGATCGGAGTGGAGTATGTGATGCGTGCGATGCCGGACGGCAATACGCTGCTTTTTGCATCTGCGAGCCAGATGTCGATCAATCCACAAGTAAAGAAAATGCAGTACGACCCCCGTCGGGATTTTACAAACATCATTCTGCTCGGTTCGACGCCGGGCCTGATTGCGGTCAGGGCATCATTAGGAGTGAATTCGACCGCCGAATTGATTAAATTTGCAAAGTCAAAATCGGATCCACTCAAGATCGGCAACGCGGGCACAGGCTCGTTTAGTGACTTGGCAGTTGAACTTTTTAGCCAGCGCACGGGCATTAGTGTTTTGTCAGTGCCATTCAAGGGTAGCCGTCCAGCAGCAACAGCAATGGAGGGGGGCGAGACGGACGCCCAGATTGGCATTTACTCAAATTTCGTGTCGGGTACGCAAAGCGGCAGGATTAAGGTATTGGCTGTTGCGGCGCCAGAGCGCTTGGAGATTGCACCGGATATTCCTACGGCGGCACAAGCAGGGTTGCCTGATTTCGAAGTCTTTATATGGTGGGGACTCTACGGTCCCGCGGGGATTCCACAGCCGATTGTGAACAAGATAAACACCACAATGAATTCGGTTCTTCGCAGCAGCGATACAAGAAAATACTTTTCCTCACAGGCCGCACGCCCCCTCGGCGGGAGTACAACCGACATGACTGACTATTCCGACAAGGAGTATAGAAAATGGGAAGAGGTCATCAAGGCACAAAATCGGAACACAAAGTAAATTTATCCGAACACTCCTAGTTAAGTTAGATGTGTGCGAGGGTCCGTGTAAGAGTCATCATGTTAACATCGAGTTTTTGAGTATCAACTCTTATATTTTGATATGTTGCGAGTTCGTGATCTGTCCGGTTCTGTAGCACGACATCTGTCCGGTTGTCATAGTCACCCAAAGGGGGTGACCGATGAGACGGACGGAGTTGTTACAGGAGATCCGGAAGATGAGATTCGAGG
>Ga0163151_10008846_pt1 | contig 11174 bp, 17 predicted proteins | sample OliLakLV19MP5IB2_FD_145596 | JGI IMG/M metagenome (GOLD analysis project Ga0163151, IMG submission 145596) | Freshwater microbial mat bacterial communities from Lake Vanda, McMurdo Dry Valleys, Antarctica - Oligotrophic Lake LV.19.MP5.IB-2 | ecosystem: Environmental > Aquatic > Freshwater >...
GCGGTTTCGGGCAAGTTCGACGGCGTTTGCCAAAAATTCAAGCAGTTCAAACTAGACTTCCTTAGAACCTTCCGGTATGTTCGTGTGTGCATGAAAAAGGTAATACTCTCGATGAGAATTTGAGGAAATAGCAACGAAAAACAAAAATCACCCATCCTTCCTGTGGGTGATTTCTAATTTTTAGAGATAACTTACATCTGCCAAGGCCAAGGTAGGAACACCTGTATCGGGCTTACGTTCGGAAACGCATCACCGACTTTCGGTTTAAGAACTATTGCGAGATGTCGCTCTACTCCGTCGCGGTAGGTAATAGAAACTGGTGCCCACGTCACGTATAGGTTTTAATGAGCTGTGACAGCCGTATCCCTACGATGTGCTGCGAGGCGATCCCGAATAATTCCTTGTCCAACTCTGACCACTGGACCGCCGCCTTGCCAAATGATGTATACGCCTTCCATGTTGCTGAAGTGAGCATGGCTCAAGTCGACAGTCATTAAAGGTCCCCATACATCACCCAGGCACTTTTGCCATGCTGGTTGCATATAATTGGTCCTTTGAGTTAGGAACGGTGCCTATTTTTTCTTGCCACCTTTGCCGGTGTCGCCATTCCCTGATTTAGGGATGCGTTCAACAGTGGTGGTGTTTGGACGACTCTTAGCTTCCTTAACTGGAATGAACTCTCCAGTCTTCGAATCTCGGCCAAGTGGGAACGTCTTTGATTCTTTACTCATAGTAATTGTAATTTAGGTTTGTTGATATCTGGGCGCAAGTCATGATAGAGTATAGTTCTTGAGGCTTTACTACATATTCATATCTATTATCGAATAATCGACGCGGAGCATTTTAGGGAAGGAACTCCTATTCAATTTAAACGCCCAGAAAAGCTACCAAGAAGTTGGTGGCTTTTCTCGACCTTCAGATCAAAAGATGTGGGTTAAAAAAATGAGAAAATTTTGTTAAAAATCATTTAGCTGGTATGATTCTATCAGCAAGAGCGAATCAGAGTCAAGTCATTATTACCATATAGCGTAAATATTACATGTACTCTTGATTTACACCCTGTGTAAAACTCACATTGACTATGTCGGGTCAGTGATGCTATTATCAACATATGCCATATTTTGGGTATAAAAGGTCGATTTTAAAAGCCAATGATATTTCAATTCGAAAATACGGACTTAGCAGACTTGTATTATGAGGAAAAGGGTAAGGAAGCTTATCCTGATTATGTCGTCACTGCCTTTTTCAAGAAGATGCAGACAATCAAGTCGGCAAACAGCGAAAATGATCTAAGAGCTATAAAAGGCAATCACTTTGAAAAACTTGAAGGTGAACAAAATAAGTATTCGATAAGATTAAATCAGCAGTATCGTCTAATCTTTAGTCTAGAGAAAGACGGAACCTGCACGATAATGCTGATCAAAGAGATTTCGAATCACTACTCTTAACTCACTATCATGAAAACAAATATAAAAAATGAAAAACAAGCAGCCCGAGTATTTCATCCTGGGGAAATTTTGCTTGATGAGCTAAATGAGAGACAGCTGACTCAGGCTGAATTTTCTGAAATCATTGGCCGTCCAGCAAGAACAGTAAATGAAATTATCAAGGGAAAGAGAGGTATTACTCCTGAAACAGCAGGGGTTATTGCTGCTGGATTGGGGACCTCACCTGATATGTGGCTTTCAATGCAAGCAGAATATGATCTATTTACTTTAAATAAGAAAACGAAAGATAAACCCCAAGATATTCAAGATCGATCTGTATTGTATTCTCTTTTTCCAATTGCCGATCTTTTGAGACGAAACTATATAAAGAAAAAAGTTAATGTTAATGACTTACAGAAAGAGATTTTATCAGGGCTAGGTTTGGCATCGATAAATGAATTTAAAAGTTTCACCGGAGCTCACTTTAGGGCGTCTGAGGGTGATATCGTCCACAACTACTTAAAAACGTGGGTTGTATTAGCTAAAAAACTTGCCACATCAAAATCAGCCGGAACATACAATCAGGATAAACTTATTGAATTTGCTAAAACGATCAGAAGCTTTTCTAGTGATGTGAGTGGAATAAAAAAAGTTATTGAGCAATTAAACAAGCTAGGCGTTAGGGTTATTTTCTTACCTCATTTTTCAAAAACTCGTGTTGATGGTGCAGCTTGCTGGTTAGACGATAAGAGTCCGTTAATCATAATGTCTTTGAGGTATGAAAGAATTGATAATTTCTATTTCACTTTATTGCATGAAATAGGTCATATTGTTTTACATAGCTCATCTGACTCGAGCCCTTGTTTTATTGATGATATTCATAGTCCTTCAAAAGATGATAAAGAGAAGGCAGCCAACAAATTTGCTGTTATAAATCTTGGTCTAGAAGGTGTGGTCCCTAGTCTTAAGTTTATAGATATTACTCCTCAGATATTGAATAAAAAAAGTGAAGAGTTAGGGATACACCCAAGTCTGCTCATAGGGCATCTTCAGTATGAGAATCTTTTAAATTATACGGCGTACCAAAGGTTCTTAAATAAAAATAAAGTAAAACAGATGATTCCCGCTAATCTTATTGAGCAATAAAAGGAGAAATTCAGTATGTGCAGATTTTGCACATACTGAATTAATCGGGTATATAGGCATAAATAGCGGCCTATTCAGCCCCTAAATGCCCCTGTGTACGCTTTTCAGCCGAGGTTCAGAGGTAATTACAAATATATGATTTCAAAACAAGCGTTAGAGGAATTTAAAGAAATATGGCGTAAGGAAAATCCTGGCCAAGATATCGACGATAATACAGCTATGGACCAAGCCGTAGCTCTGCTTACCTTAATGGACACAGTCTACAGACCAATCAAAAAAGAATGGTTTGAGAAATACAAAGAAGAACTTCCTCAAGGAAATAGTGTAGACGAGGGTGGGGTAAAATAAGTCGGAGCCAACATTTACGGCAAAACCCTGCAACCTGATAACGCCTGATATGCTCCTGTTACTCGTGTCCGTACTAGCGGTGAATTAGTGGGCAATCACCTGATAGATCAGGTAAATAACAGGTGAGCCTATCCGTAGAGAATTTACGGTGATTACGGTCATTGGTTTGGTCGCTTGAAACAGTGAATAAGAGTGTGGGGTAGCTGGTGCCAAGTTCCCGTAATAACGGGAAATTAACGGGAAGCTCTGTTTGAGCGATATGGTGAGTGGGACTGTGGGGTGACACCGTTTTAAAACGGCGATAAAACGGTGGTGCACTCCATTTTAAAATGGTGAAAAAATGGATGTCGCCTGCAAATGTAGGTAAAATACAGGAGTAAGATTATTTATTCGATATAGTGAGCGCAGGTGTGGGGTAGCAGTCTTTGAAGCTCGGGATGTAAATCGTTGTATCGTCGATTCGCTCAAATATTGTCCTAACACGCGCGACCACGCGACCCAATTTTTAAAGCTGTTGACTTTTTCTTTGAATATGTTGAAATATGACTCGGCTCTTTCAACATTCAAATTAACCAAGAATTAACCAAGAAAGGTAGTTTCCCGTGAAATTTGCAAACAGTATGATTCCGATTCTCGCCAGTGTTTTCCTCTCGGTTTGGTTTCGGATCAACGCCTCGAACAAGGGTTTTTGGCGTAAGCTTCGGAAAAAACACGGCACCGTAGGTGTCGGGGATCAAGCCGAGATCGTGGACAATCCCAGGCTTCCAAGGGTTATCGGCTACTGTCCAATGTGCGCCAGAAGTCTTCGGTCGGCAAGCGTCCAATGTACAATCACCGGCAAAAAGAATTACAGTGGTGGTGATTTCGTTGCAAAACGAAGGGTTGTCTTTGATGATCCGATGGTCAAAATCAATCTAGATCAGACTATTCTGGTTACCGACATGATAGAAGATGAGGAGGTGACTTTTCAGGCAGTCTGCATCAATTCGGGTTGCTACATTCCCGAACCCGGAGATTGTTTCTGGCTGTTCGATGACGACGGCAAAGTCATTGCAGAGACACCAAGTCTTGAGATGCACACTCGTTTTTCAAAACCCACGTTAAATAATTAGGCGTGGTTTTTTATTTAATTGATCCTCTGCTAGTTGCGAAAATTCTAAAAGTTTTCCAACTTCGTCTATTGATAGAGTTCTAGGTTCAGTATCTTTTATACAAAATACACCAACGGGCATTCTGTCTTTTCTGTTAAAAAGCTTTACTCCAGCGTAGAATCTTATAAAAGGGACTCCAATTACTTGCGGATTATCAAAAAAACGCTCATCTTTTAATGTGTCTTCTACAACAAATACGCTATCTTCCAAAATCGCATGACCACAAAATGAAGTTGCCCGATCGGCTTCTTGTAAATTGATCCCTTGGCAAGATTTAAACCACTCTCTATCTTTATCGACTATGGTAACCGTAGAAATTTTTACTTTAAGCTCTTGAACTGCTCTTTTTGTGATCTCATCGAAACGTTCCTCTAATTCAGTGTCTAATATATTCAGAGATTGAACTGATTGTAATCTAGCTTCTTCATATTCAGGAATGGGTGCTGTTTTCATATTATGTGATTAATGTTTCTATTCCAATAAAAAATTTAATATTTCCTTCTGTATCCAAGATGGGCGATATTCTAAGTAAAGCTTCGTATTTCTCTCCGTTTTTTCTTTTATTCATAACCGTGACTTGAATGGATTTTCTTTCTTCTTTGATGGTACGCCACATTTCGTTATAGAATTCTTTGGACATTAGACCGCCCCATAAAGAAGGTTTTTTTCCGATGACCTCACTTATTTTGTAACCAGTAATAAATTCCAATAGTTCGTTTGCATAAAGAATCGTTCCATCTGGATCAGTTAGAACCATTTGGTCTTTATTGTCACTAAAAATTATGTTTAAAGTGCCACATCTAATGCATTTAACTTCAAAATTTTTAATGTCTTTTTTGTGTTTCGCTAATAGTTTGCCACAAGATTTACATCTTATGTCAACTTTAGCCTCACTTTCTTTTATTTTCACCTTGGGATTTCTGCGAATTATTTTGATAATTGAGGTACGAGCTTCTATATGAGCTTCTACATCTATAATTCTAGCATCATATATTGTTCTTAACAGGCACGGTTGTGCACATCTAAATTAAGTTGCTTTTTCTTTTTTAAAGTCTCACAATATAATAAATGGTGATGATTCAAAATTTTACAGCTTTTGTTAAAAAACACGACAGACATATTTCGTCAGGCGCTTTGATTTTTGGTTTTATCATAGACAATTTGACACTGAATAGAATCGATAGGGCATACGATAACGCTGTCCTCGTCTTCTATTTAGTTTTAGTTGGTTGCTGTATTTTGCTTTTTAATATGGTCGAAATACGCAATTTAACTTCATCATTTGCCCAAAAAATTAAAATATTTGCCCCAATAATTATTCAGTTTGCTTTTGGAGGTTTGTTCAGTGCCTTCTTTGTTTTTTATTCTCGCAGTGGTTCTTTCGGTTCTAGTTGGCCATTTCTAACTCTGATTCTCGGCCTTTTGATAATTAACGAATTTTTGAAAGAAAAATATTCGCGTTTAATTTATCAAGTCACTATATATTTCTTCACAATTTTCTCATATATGATTTTTTTGGTTCCATTAATCACTAAAAAGATTGGGCCGAATTTTTTCATCGCCAGTGGAATTATTAGTTTAGGTCTTATTTATCTCTTTAATTTACTAATTCACATCGCTACAAAACAGAAATATTTTAATTTTAATAAAAAGCTTTGGGCCGGTATTATTTCGATTTTTATTGTTATGAATGTATTTTATTTTACTAATATTCTTCCACCCCTACCTCTTTCCATGAAAGATTCCGGTGTCTTTAATTTGATTGAGAAAAAAAATGAGTCGTATGTTCTGTCTCGTGAGTCAATCACTTGGCTTAATAAATTTTTTAACAACACAATAACTGTTACACCAGGGAAGGGTCTTTATTATTTCAGTTCTATTTTTGCTCCCGCCAAGCTTGATACAAAAATCGTCCATGAGTGGCAATATTACGACAAAGCTAATAGAAAATGGATTCAGTCCAGCAAAATATTCTTTTCTATTTTAGGCGGACGCGATCAGGGATATCGTGGCTATTCTTTCAAGCAAAATTTAACAGAAGGAGAGTGGAGGGTTTTAACCAAAACTTTGAATGGACAAATTATTGGTGAAGAAAAATTTAATATTGTTTTTAAAAAAGAATCTTTAGACCTTAAATCAGAAACAAAATAATTTTGATGATACAATTTACTATATGAATTATTCAGAATATTACAGTATGTTAGAAAAACCTTTTTACGCTCCACCAGATTGGGTTTTTGGCGTAGCGTGGGGAATTATTTATCCTCTAATTGCTATCGCTGCTATCTACTTAACTTATTTAATATATAAAGACAAAGTTTCCACAAAACTAGTGACACTTTTTGTATTTAATATGATCGCCAACATCATGTTTTCGCCAATTCAATTTGTTTTAAAAAATAATTTACTAGCTTCTTTTGATATTTTGGCGGTTTTCGTGACCTTGGCTTTGTTTCAAGCACTAGCTTGGAAAAATTCTAAAATTCTTTTCGTAATAATGTTGCCGTATTTTTTGTGGGTGACCTTTGCTACATACCTACAATTAATCATTACCTGGCTTAATATTTTCTAGTATTGCCACGCCTTGTATATATGCTTTAATTAAGCCTATGAAAAGTATTAAACAAAGAGGGAACATTGTTGTTCCAGTCGCAATTGTCATCGCAGCGATAATAATTGCCTTAGCAATCGCATTTACTAATAAAGGTGGAGTAAAAGCTCCAACAGTTCCAGCAAATAATAATTCAGGAAACGCTAACACTGAAATAAAAGTAGAACCGGTAACTGACAATGACCACATTCGTGGCAATATAAATGCAAAAGTTAAAATTGTAGAATATTCTGATATTGAATGTCCTTTCTGTAAAAGATTCCATTCAACTCTGCAACAAATTGTTTCTGAATATAGCGGAGACCAAATCGCTTGGGTTTACAGACAGTTTCCATTAGTACAACGTCATCCAAAAGCATTTGATGAGGCAAACGCAACAGAGTGTGTTGCTGAATTAGGTGGTAATGACAAATTCTGGCAATACTTGGATGCTTTGTATGAAAAAACTCCATCAAATAACAAAGTAGATTTATCAACTTTGGCGCCAATTGCAGAAGGTCTAGGTATTAACAAAGATGCTTTCAACGCATGTCAGGCTTCAATGAAGTACAAAGATTTGATTAATGCTCAAATTGCTCAAGCGGCAGCAGCTGGCGGAAATGGTACACCACATACAATATTGATTGGACCAAACGGTAAATTAGATGTTATCGTCGGGGCTCAACCTTATGAAGTTGTAAAAGCAAAAATAGACGCGTTACTTGCTCAGTAAAATTCTGGAATATTCTGAAATAATTCTGTTATAATATCGGGTAAGATGGCTATTGAGAAAAAAATAATCACAACCGGAGATCCAAATTACGAAGATGACAGTGAACAAATCAAGCAAAGCCTTGATCTTGTTATGGCAGAAAACAAAAAAGTGCGAGGATTGATCGATCCGTTCATCCTTGCGCCTTTTTTGGTATTTATGATGTACGTCTTAGTTTAGTGTGGTAGTATCTAATTCTATGAAGATTTTAGATGGTAGAAAATTAAAGAGTGAAATTGCCACCTCTCTTAAAAACGAGATCGACAGTTTTGTTAATAATGGAAAAAATTGTCCTAAACTTGTCATCATTCAAATAGGGGATAATCCTGTTTCTAATATTTACATCAAGCAAAAAATGAATTTTGCTGAACAAATTGGTGCCAAAGCCGTTCTAGAAAAGTTTGATGAGAAAGTCTCCAGTGATATTGTTGTTGCCAAAATTAAAGAACTTAATTTAGATAATTCTGTACATGGCATGATTGTGCAATTGCCATTGTCGGCACATATTGATTTGCCAAATATTTTAAATGAAATAAAACCAGAAAAAGATGTTGACGGTTTGGGGGCGATAAATATTCATAAATTAGTACGTGATGATAAGACTGGAATTATTCCTGCTACTGCGCGTGGCATTATCACATTGCTTGAAAAAAATGATATCGAAATTGCTGGGAAAAACATAACGGTTATCGGAAGGTCTTTGCTTGTTGGAAAATCTTTGTCGCTTTCTTTGATTAATAAGAATGCAACTGTTACAACTTGTCATTCAAAAACAAAAAATCTTTTTCAATTTACAAAAAATGCAGACATAATTATTTCAGCTGCAGGTAAACCTGGGATTATAAATGATGACATGGTTTCTGAAAATCAAATTATTGTGGATGTAGGAATTACTAAAACAGAAGACGGTAATATTTGTGGAGATGTGAAATTAGATAAAAAAACTGTTGCAGCGATATCTCCTGTGCCTGGCGGGGTAGGGCAAATGACGGTCGCTTCTTTGTTTTTAAATCTTTTTGATACTTATAAAAATCAATAATCAAGCCATTTTTTGAATAATCGACACTGGCGACAAAAAAATGACCTAGGTGTATAATAGATAGGACTGGAATCAGTCTTTTATTTAATAATTTAATGAATAATTTATGAATAAGTTTTTTACAGATAATAAATACGCTATGTCATGGGGTATTTTGGGTGTTGTAATTGTTGCTGTTTTTGCTTCGATCTTTTTGATCACAAAAACTGTAAACGAAGTCAAGAAATTCGGTGCTAATGACAATCCTTATTATAATTCTGTTAGCATGACAGGAAAGGGTGAAGTTGTTGCTGTGGCTGACATTGCGAATTTCAATTTCTCAGTAATGGAAACTTCTGAATCAGTTGAATCAGCTCAAAAGATGGCTACTGAAAAAATTAACAAAGCCTTGGATTATTTGAAGTCAAAAGGTGTTGAAGAAAAAGATATCAAGACAACTTCTTATAATATAAATCCAAAATACGATTGGATTCAAGGTCCATGTACTCAATATCGTTGTGAACCAGGTCAGAGTAAATTGATTGGTTACGATGTCTCACAAAACATTGATGTAAAAGTTCGTGATACATCAAAAGCTGGTGAATTGCTGGCTGGTATTGGTGCAGTAGGTATTTCAAATGTTAGCGGTTTACAATTTACAATTGATGACGAAGAAACCTTAAAAGCTGAGGCGCGCGCTTTGGCTATCGCTGATGCTCGATCAAAAGTTGATGCAATCGCAAAAGACTTGGGTGTAAGAGTCGTTCGTGTAATCAGTTTCAACGAGGATGAAGCATACCCTATGCCAGATTACGGAGAGGGAATGGGTGGCGAATATAACATGGCGAAATCTGCGTCTGTTGCTCCACAATTACCATCAGGTGAAAATAAAATCACTTCTCGCGTCTACGTAAGTTTCGAAATTCGATAAATAAAAAATACAAAAAGTTAAAAACACCCTCTCTCATTTTGAGTGAGAGTGTTTTTTATTGGATTTGACTTTTTTAAAAAAATTGTGGTATGATATTGCCAACTTGCCCTTCGGGGCATTTTTAAATACGGCCCTAGTAATATTATAGGTAATATAATAGGTAAGTAATAGTAATAGGCTTAATTTTAAACAAAATATATGAAATTATTTGATTACATCAGAGATACAAAAGGGGAGATGAAACATGTTAGCTGGCCAACTAAAACACAGGCTACCGCTTATGCCATTTTGGTTATTGTTATTTCAGTTTTTGTCGCCTTATATTTGGGTCTTTTCGATTACATCTTTACACAAATAGTCGATCGTCTATTTATTTAAACAGAATTAACTTTTAAAAAAATGTCAAAACAACAACCACAACGAGAACGAAATTGGTATGCCATCCACACCTATGCTGGATATGAAAATGCTGTTTCTAAAAACTTACAACAAAGAATAGAGTCTCTTGGAATGGAGGATCGTATTTTTAATGTTGTCGTTCCAACAGAAAAGAAAATAAAAATTAAAGGTGGGAAACGTGTCGAAGTTGAAGAGAAAATTTATCCAGGTTATGTCATGGTGGATATGATCGTGACTGATGATTCTTGGTATGTTGTTCGAAACACTCCTCGTGTAACAGGTTTCGTTGGTTCAGGTGTCTATCCTGTGCCTTTATCTAAAAAAGAAATCGATTTGCTGTTCAGTCGAATGAATTCAGATACAACTAAACACAAGATTGATTTGATGGTTGGGGACTTGGTGACTGTAGTTGATGGCCCATTCAAAGAGTTAGAAGGTAAAGTCGAGGAAGTTGATGAGGATCGCGGTAAAATTCGCGTCAATGTCTCAATGTTCGGTCGAGAAACACCAGTTGAGCTGGATTTCTTGCAAGTGAAGAAGGTTTAATTAAGTTTATTTTAAGGGTTGAAATTAATAGCGAATCGTGTAATATACCTAACACTGTTACGCGCTTCAATTTAGATAAAAATATATATGGCAAAAAAAGTTAAAAAAGTAATAAAAGTACAAGCAAAAGGCGGTGCTGCAACACCTGCGCCCCCACTTGGTCCAGTATTGGGTCAAGCCGGTATTAACATTGGTGAATTCATCAGCCAATTTAACGGTGGAACTCAGGATCGACGAGGCGAAATTGTGCCTTGTGTGATCACTGTTTTTGAAGACAGAACTTTCTCTCTTCAATTCAAAACATCTCCAGCTTCACAATTGATTTTAAAAGCTTTGGGTAAAGAATCAGGTTCTGGTACAAATGTTACAAAGAAAGTTGGTACTTTGAACAAAGCTCAAATTCGTGAAATTGCTGAAAAGAAAATGTCTGATTTGAATGCAAACGACATCGAATCCGCAATGAAAATTATCGAAGGCACATGTCGTTCAATGGGAGTCGAAGTAAAATAAGAAACAAAAAACTGCTTTATCTCAATCCAGTCCTCGGCTTTAATTGGTCGCCTGCGGAGGATATCGATAAAGCAGTTTTTTGTTATTTATTTAAAAGTCTATGAACCAAGCAATTTGCCTGCGGTGTATCACATAAAGGTTTTTTCATTTCTATCTAAAAAGCAAGGCGTCTTCGAGAGTCCCTATAACTTATCTTTTTTATTTAAGCTTTTTCTATAATTTGAAATTCGTAAGTGAAATTTTCGTCGTGGGATTTTCGGCTGGAAATTATTTTTGTGAAGCCGGCTGATTTATATTCTGGAAATTTCGCTGGACCGTCAACATTTGCGTCTACTA
>Ga0163151_10008847_pt1 | contig 11172 bp, 3 predicted proteins | sample OliLakLV19MP5IB2_FD_145596 | JGI IMG/M metagenome (GOLD analysis project Ga0163151, IMG submission 145596) | Freshwater microbial mat bacterial communities from Lake Vanda, McMurdo Dry Valleys, Antarctica - Oligotrophic Lake LV.19.MP5.IB-2 | ecosystem: Environmental > Aquatic > Freshwater > Lake...
TTTCCGTCGCACCCAGAATGAAGTCGATGACAACGCTTTCATTCGGAGGGAGCGTAATGGCACGACGCAGCGCAACAATCGGATCGAGGACGGAGCCCTCGCTGTTGGACAACGCTCCGGGCGCTTTCATTGCTGCGGGTTGCGTCGGAGTGCCGCCGCGTCCGACGAAGCGCGAGCGGTCCGTTTCACAGGAAACGGTACCGGCCTCGGCGCCGTGGGTTGTGATGAGATGCAGGAGCCACGGTGGGGACTCGTCCGCCGAACGGGCGCGCCGCGTGCAAAGGATCGCGGAAGAGTCGCGCATGAACTCTGTTTGTACGAAGAGATTGCTGAAAGCCGGATGGGCGGCATCAGCGGCCGGCGGTGCGAGCACCACCTCGGCGTAGCTCGTGAGCTCGATCGTCCGCGGGTTGTTGCCGCGGTTGGTGAGCGTGAGTCGCCGCAGCTCGACGTCGTCTTCCGGGGAAACGCAGATTTCGGTGTGGGTTTCAATGGCCGAGTGCCGGTGGCGAAACTCGGCGCGGCCCTGGGTGAAGATCGCTTCGTAACGTTTGAGGGTGCGCAAGGTGGGCTGGTGGGCCGCGGACCAGAACTCGCCGGTCGCGACGTCTCGCAGGTAGATGAACGTGCCCCAGCAATCGCGCGCGGCATCTTCCCGCCAGCGGGTCAACGCCAGATTTTGCCAGCGGCTGTAGCCACCGCCCGCGCTGCTGATGGCGAGATGATAGCGGCCGTTGGAGAGGAGGTTGACTTCGGGGGCGCGAGCGGACGGATCGGTGAAGACCCGCATCGCGGTCGTGATCTCGGGTAGGACGCCTTTCTCCTGTTCCGGTTCGGCGGTGAACACGTTCGCCGTGCTTTTTGGCACGCGTTCCTGCAGCAGCAAGTCGGCCGCTTTCAGCAGCGGACACGCGAGAAACCGGCGCTGCATGGGCTGATCGCGCAACAGATAAACCAAGGCGAGCAGGCTCATGCCCTGGTGGTGCGCCATGAACGATTGGATCGTCACGCTGGCTTCGCCCGGGGGCAAGCGCCCCGGAGTATAATCCACGGCTTCGTAGAAGCCAAAGGCGCCTTCCCGACCGTCGTCGGAGAGCCGTTGCAGATTTTCCGTCGCTTCGCGCGGAGCCACCATCAGCGCCATCGCCGTGGCATACGGGGCGATCACCAAATCGTCGGCGAGCCCGCGCTTCAAACCGAGCCCCGGGGCGCCAAACGCGCGGTATTGATAATTCTGATGCGCATCCGTGCGGTGGTAGCCGGACTCGGAAATTCCCCAGGGAATGTTACGCGTGTTGCCATAGTCGATCTGGTGTTCAACCGAGGCCACGGAGGTTTCATCCAGCAGCGTGTTCTCGTACGACGGCATAACGAGTTGCGGCATGAGATACTCGAACATCGAGCCGCTCCACGAGAGCAGGATCGGCCGGCCGCGCGACGCCACCAGCAGACGCCCGAGGGAAAACCAGTGGTCTTGCGGAACCTGGCCCTGGGCGATCGCGACGAAACTGCACAGGCGTGCCTCCGAGGCGAGGAGGTCGTAGAAGCTGACATCGAGCCGGCGTTCGCTGACGTTGTACCCAATCGAGAAAAGCTCCCGGCCTCGATCGAACAGAAAGGTGAAATCCATGGTGGCGAGCTCGTCGCTCTGGCGGGCGAGGCGTTCCAGTTCCGCGAGTCGCGCGTGAGCCCGACCGCTGGCGGCGCGGAAGGGGCGAGTCCAATCGGCCGCAGCGTCGGTCGCGGGCGGAGCCACCACGAGCGTGGGCGCCGCGCCGTCAGCGTTGCTCAAAGGATCGAGCCAGTGATCGAGTGCCGCCACGTGGCGGAGGGTGGGAGAGGGGCCAAGGTGGGCGAGAGCTTGGGCCATCGCCGGGTGCAGATCGCCGTTCGGTGCCGGGTCCCGCAGCCAGGGAGCGAAGCCGAGGATTTCCTCCAGATGCTCCTCGCAGTTTTGTCGAAGCGTAGCGGTCCACCGCTTCGAATCGTCAGCTGTTCCCTCCCTTGCTTCGGCGCGCACTGGCGCTCTTGGGTTACCGGTTGAGTCCGCCAGCTGCCGGGCGTGCGCCGTGGCGCGCTTGAGAATCGCCACGGCCTCGGACAGGGTGGCGGGAGTGTGGGTGAGCTCGGCGTCGAGTTTCGCGAGGGTCGCGTGCTTTCCGAGGTAGGTTCGGAGTACGCCGGCGGTGTCGCTTAACCCCGCGAAAACGTGCGGATGAAAAATCGGTTCATCGGCCAATTCCCTTAAGCCGGCACCGAGGGTGAGCAGGTGTCCGGCGAGATTGCCGCTATCCACCGTCGATACATACATCGGATGAAGCGGTTGCAGCGTGCGGGTGTCGTACCAATTTAAAAAATGACCGCGGTACCGTTCGAGCTTCAGCATTGAGGCGAACGCGTGATCGATGCGCTCCAGCGCTTTTCCGGCGGGCAAATAACCGAAATCGCGCGCCGCGAGATTAGCGAGCAGTGCCAATCCGAGGTTCGTCGGTGAGGTGCGCGAGGCGATCGTGGGATGCGGCACTTCCTGGAAGTTATCCGGGGGGAGCCAGTTTTCCTCCGCGGTGACGAATGTCTCGAAGAAGTTCCAGGTCTTGCGGGCGGTTCGCCGGAGAAATGCGAGCTGCGCCGGCGATAGGTCCGGGGGCGGCGTTTCAATCGACTGGCTAATCCACCATGCGATCCACGGAGCCGCCAGCCAGGTGCCCAGAAACGGCAGGGCCAACGGGAGCATGTCGGGTTGCACCCGCCACAACGTGAGACCTGCCGCCAGCGCCAGAAGCGGCGCACTCCACATCGTGAGAAAAAAGCCCGCGAGATCGGACCGCGTGTTATTTTCGGCTTCGGCGGAGCTTTGCCATTCGAGCAGATGTTTGCGCGTGATGAGGACGCGCAGGAGCGTGCGTCCGATGGCGTCGAGGCTGACGTACGCGTCATAGGGAAGGAACGCCAGGGTGAGAAACACCTGGCCCAATTGACGACCCTCCGCGGCGGCCGCTGTCCGCAGATGCATCAACCAAGGAAGGTCGGTCGGTTTGCGCAGCACGTTCACCAGCACCGGAAGAAAGCCCGGGAGCGCCACAATCACGAGAACGAGCAGGGTGCCAATGCCGGCGAGCGGCGGCAGGAGCAGCCAGAGGCCGAGCAGCAACGCGAGCAGTGCGATCGGGACGAGACTGCGTCGCAAATTATCGAGCAGTTTCCAGCGCGACAAAGCCGAGAGTGGATTTGCAAGGCGTCGCGCATCCGGACCGGGTACGCGCGGCAGAAGCCACGGTGTGATCTGCCAGTCGCCGCGGATCCAGCGGTGACGTCGACCGATATCCACGTTATAGCGGGAGGGATACTCTTCGTAGAACTCCAGGTCGCTCATCAAGGCCGAACGCGCGTGGACTGATTCCAGTAGATCGTGACTCAACACCGTGTTCTCTGGAAAACGTCCGGCCAGGGCGCGCTCGAACGAATCCACCTCGTAAATACCTTTTCCGATGAAGGATCCCTCCTGGAAGACGTCTTGATAGACGTCCGAGACCGCGCGGGTGTACGGATCGATGCCCGTTTCGCCGGCGAACAGGCGCACGAACCAGGAGCGTCGAGCGCCCGTGAGGCTCACGCTGACGCGCGGCTGGAGAATACTATAACCCTCGGTCACGATGCCGTGGGCCGAATCAAATACCGGCCGATTCAACGGGTGCGCCATCGTGCCCACGAGCTTGCGGGCGGCATCACGCGGCAGCTGGGTGTCTGTATCCAGCGTGATGACATACTTGACCGAGAGAAGCACGGAGGTGTTGCCGACAATCATCGAGAAGCAGCTGCGCGAGCCGCCGCGGAGCAGGGCGTTGAACTCGGCGAGCTTCCCGCGTTTGCGTTCGTAACCCATCCATAGCCCTTCACTCGCGTTGAAGCGGCGGGGGCGGTGAAAAAGAAAAAAGCGATCCCGGCGATCGGAGGGATACTTGATATTGAGGTGCTCCACCCCGGCTTGCGCCCGCTGCAGGAGCGCTTCGTCCTGCGGCGTGACTTCCGTGGGAGCATCCCGAAAATCCGTGAGCAGGGCGAAATGCAGGCACGGATCCCGATTGGCGAGGTGATGGATTTCCAGAGTTTCGATGAGCCGATCCACGCCCGCCAAGCTGCTCAGGAGGGTGGGCACGGCCACGACCGTCCGATTGTCGGAAGGAATGCCAGAGTCGAAATCGAGCCGCGGGAGCAGTTGCGGCGAAACGAGCAACGTGGACAGCCAGTTCATCACCGACACCGCGAACTGGCTGACGCAGAGCAGGAAAATCGACGTGAGCACAATCAGTCGCCATCCGGCAAGATCATACGTCCACGCTTGCTGGAGAAAGGCGAGCGTGCCGAGCACGGTGAGCAGGAGGATTCCGCCGGCATAGAACGTCAGCGGGATCCGCCGAATGATGCGCTCGAGGGCGGTGCGCCAGGGCCAGGCGACATCGACCGCGCGCTCCAGCGCCGGCTTGCCCCTGTCAATCAGGTAGAATCCCACGTGGGCGGTGCGATCGGCCCGGCCCACCGCCTCCGCGCTGGCTGTCGCCAATGCCACGGCCCGGTGAGCGACCTCGGACTCGGTGAGCGCGCTGTACCGGGCGAGCGACTCGACCGCGTGTCGATACCGATCCCGCGTCGCAAAATCCATGTCACTGAACACATCCGCCGGGTCGCCCCGCAACGTGTGGTCGACGACACTTAGCGTCTCCACGAATTCCCTCCAGTCCATCGCGCTGAGGAAACGGAGGCTGGCAATGCTGTGACTGACGGAGACCTGATCCGCGGCCTGGTTCTGGCTTTCCTCGTGGACCAACTGCTCGATCGAGAGGCCATGGCCCACGAGCCATTGCTCGAGCCAGTTGCGCGCGAGGTGCAAAATCGGATTTTGTCGCGACAGCCGTGCACAAAATTCCGCCACGAAAGAGCTCGAGGGCGGCAATTCGGATCTTGCCATGTCCGCCACCACGGTGACGAGAAGGGACGGATTCTTCTCCGCCATGGTCTGCAAGCGATCCACCCATGTATCCGCCAGATCGCGATTCGTGCGGGCGACCACGAGGCGACTGGTGATGCGTTGAAGATTTTCGATCAAGCCGAGGCGCAGCATAATGGGAATGGCCCACAATTCACCGAGTTTTAGAGGTTTCACCGTCTGGTAAGCGGCGACGAAGGCCGTCAGCGGGCCGGAATCTACCTGAGCATCGGCGTGAGAGATCAACTCGAGCACGAGGTCGTAGACGCGGGGAAAACCGGCGGATGGACCGTTGAGCAAGCGCGGTAGTTCGCGGCTGTAGTGCCGGGGCAGATGCCGCCGGGCGAGTTGTACCTGTTCTTCGATCAGGTAGGAATTGTCGAGCAGCCACTCGGCGGCCGGGGTGACCTGCCGGGTTCGATTTACGGCCACGGTGGCATGATTAAACTCCCGCAGAATCGTTTCGTTGTCATCCAGACGCGTCAGCAGGCCGTTTGGTCCGCGGTGGACGATCGTCTCGTGCCCGGCGGCGAGGGCCTTGGCGTGCCGGGTAAGTTGTTCGATGCTGAAGAGCTCGGAGCGGAGCGGCGGTTCACCTCGACGTAAGGCCGACCGAGCCTGCCACGGCATCCATGACGGCCAGTGCGACGAGAAAGTTTGCATCATTTTTTCCATTCTCCCGTTACGTCATTAGGCATCCTTCCTATTGTATGGGTTGAGTCCGAGAGGTTCCGTGCGTTGCATGCGACAAGGGTGCGCGAGCTTCGATGAACCCGCGCGCCAGCGGGTACGGATGCCTTGCCGCAGAAAACCGGTGCGGGAGGCGGGCGATTTTGCACCGCCGATCGTGGCCTGATCGGACCGTCAAACCCGATCACTCAAACCTGAGCTCGGAGTAGAATTCCCAGTTAGCCGAGCGTGGTCGTCGTGCCGGTCGCTGGCACCTCAAAACGGACCGCCTCGACACCTGCGGTTTCGCGAGCAATCGCGAGCGCGCGCTCGGCGTCGCCGAATCCTTCGTCGGCGAGTTGAAAGGTGTCGAAGTGCATCGCGAGGCTGCGACGGGCGCCGAGGTCGCGATGCGCCTGCAGCGCTTCGTCAGGGGCCAGATGGGAGCTGCTCATGAACCAGCGCGGTTCGTACGCGCCGATCGGGATCATGGCGAGATCGGGCGCACCCAACCGTTGGCGAATGGCCGCAAAATCCCGACCATAGCCGGAGTCTCCGGCAAAGAGGATCCGGTACCGGGCATTCTCAATCCAGAAGCCGCCCCACAGCGTAATGTTGCGACCAGTGAAGCTGCGCGCTGACCAGTGTTGCGCAGGCGTGCAGGTGATTTTGGCGCCTAGCTGCGTGGTCTTCGAAACCTGCCACCAATCGAGTTCCTCCACGTCGGTGAGACCGTGGGCGACGAGCAGCGCGCGGTTGCCAAGACCGGTAATGAACTTCGGCCGGAAGCGCTCGTGGAGCTGACGCAGCGTCGGCAGGTCGAGGTGATCGAAATGGTTGTGGGACACCAGCACCGCATCAATCCGCGGGAGTGCGTCCCAGGCGACGCCGGGTGGGCGGATCCGTTTTGGCCCGACAAAGCCGAACGGGCTCACCCGTTCGGACCAGACCGGGTCGGTCAACAGCGTGCAGCCCGGCAGCTGCACGAGAAACGTGCAGTGATTGACCGCGGTGACAAAAGCGTCATTCGCGCTGACGTGGTCAGGGAGCGGACCGCGCGGGGCGTTTTCCACGCGTGAGGGCCACGGCTTGGGCTGCTTCGTGCGCTGCCATTTCAGGAAGTTGGCAAACGTGTTGCCCGTCGGACCGTGCGGGTTGAAGAAATGCCGTCCGTCGAAGTGATCGCTGAGAGGGCCGCGCCAGCCCGGGCCGGAGGACGTCGCCCGCGCCGTGATGCAACCGCCGACCGCCAGGCTGCCGCCCATGGCAGCAAGCGCAGTGAGAAGTCGGCGGCGGGTGAACATCGGTGGAGTATCAGAAAAGCTGTGACGTTTGATGGGGGTGCTTTTGTGGGGCCGAGACCGGCCGCCCGTCATGGCGTCGGCAAACAAGCCGCTTGGTTCGTTTCTGCAACTAATTGTGTCATGGGAGCGATCGCGGAGCGGTCTTGATCAAGCCGGGAACCTGCGGGACGCCGAGGTCCGCACTGGCGAGGGCGGCAAAACACAGGGCGAGGGAAGCGAGATTACCACGCGCGCTGTGGGAGGGCTCGCGGTTGTCTTCGATCGCGCAGAGCAGTTCGCCCATGGCGCCCTGAAAACCGTGGGTGAACCACGTGCCTTCGAGCTTCGGGGTCGCCTGGCCTAAGGCGGTATGGAGCGTGACGGTCTGCTCCGACAGACTGGGGCCGAAGCTGCGAAGCGTGCCGGTGCTCCCACAGATGACGGTGCGGTCCTCTTGCCCCAATTGGACGTGACCGTTGAAGTTGAGCCGGACCTGCGCGTGATCGTAGTCGATCGCGACCTGAGCCAGCATCGGGGGCTTCATCTGTTGTAACGACGCGCGCGCCACGCTTGCGAAAACCCGGCGGGCGACGCGGCCGCGAACCAGTCGCGCCACCAGATCGAACCAGTGAATGCCGAAATCGAAAAGGACGAGGTGGTGGACGTCCTCGAACGGCGTTCCGGCGGTCCACGTGTGGTCCCACTGCAACGTGCAATCGATGGTCGCGATCTCGCCGATCAACCCTGCGTCCACGGCGGCCGCGAGGTAGCTGAAGTGCGGCGCCCACCGGCCATTTTGGTTAACCGCGAGTTTTACGCCGCAATGATCGGCGAGCGCGACCAGCCGTTCGCCTTCCTCGAGATCGAGGACGAAAGGCTTCTGGCTCAACACGTGTTTGCCCGCGCGCAGAGCCGTTTCCATGACGGCTACGCGTTCGCGCGGGGGTAGGGTGAGGTCGACGACCTCAATATCGCGGCGGGCGAGGACGTCGCGGTAGTCGGTGTACACCTGCGCGGACGGGAAGAATGCGTCGCGACGCTGGTCCGCGCGACTCGCCGTGCGGTTGCATAAGGCGACGACGTTGAGTTCCATCGCGGCGTAAGCACGGAGATGATACTCTGAGATTCCGCCGCAGCCGATAATCGCGATCTTCGGTCGATAGTGGCGGGGGAGTGGCGGTAAATAAGGGAGAACGGGCGCGGCGATTGCGTCGGTCGTTTCCTTTGCGCTCAAACCGTAGGAGCCAGCAGTGGGATCGTTGCTCATGAATGGATCGTGACCCGGTGGTTATGACGTGGGGGAGTTTTGTCCGCCATCCAAAGTCTTCGGTTTTCACGAATCAAGGGAGGAGCGCTCGAACGGTAATCGGACTTTGGACGCTTTGAAAAGAAGCGAACGAAGGGCGGGCGTCGCGGGCCGAGTCCCGGGGGCCGGCACGAGCTCGCGGGCGCCGAATCAGTATTGCTGGCTTGCTCGGGGTCGGAGTCAGGTGACACTCGCGGCTTCGCCTTCAGTCATGAATCTCAAAATCTTGCTCCTCGCGCTCGGTGTCGGTCTTCCGCTGGGCGCGCAAACCTCGAAGCCCGAGGTCTTCCAACGCATCGATGCCACAAAAGCGGTCTATGATGATATCGCGATGAAGCTCTGGTCGTATGCTGAAATTGGGTACAAGGAGACGAGGAGCGCAGCGTTGTTGCAGGAGCAGCTGAAGCAGGAGGGTTTCGTTATCCAGAGTGGGGTGGCGGGAATTCCCACGGCGTTCATTGCGAGTTACGGCCGCGGCTCGCCCGTAATCGTCATCATGGGGGAGTATGATGCACTTCCCGGTGCATCGCAGGAAGCGGTGCCGGAGAAGAAACCGCGGCCGGGCGTTAACGCTGGTCACGCCTGCGGGCATCATCTGTTTGGCGCGGGCTCGGCGCAGGCCGTGGTGGCAGTCAAGGACTGGCTCAAGGCGAGCGGGCAGCCGGGCACAATTCGGTTTTATGGCACCCCGGCGGAAGAGGGCGGCTCCGGCAAAGTCTATATGGTGCGGGCCGGGCTGTTTGATGATGTCGACGTCGCGTTCCACTGGCATCCGGCGGATCGCAACAGCGTGAGCATGGCGAAGTCGCTCGCGAATAAGTCAGGCAAGTTTCGTTTCACGGGGGTGGCTGCCCATGCCGCGGCGTCCCCCGATCGCGGGCGCAGTGCCCTCGACGGGGTCGAGGCGATGAACCACATGGCGAACCTGATGCGCGAGCACGTGCCGGATACCACGCGTATCCATTATGTAATCACGAAAGGCGGAGACGCGCCAAATGTAGTCCCGGCGTTGGCCGAGTCCTATTACTATGTGCGCAGTCCGAGTCGCGACGTGGTCCGCGAGGTCTGGGAGCGGATTGAAAAAGCGGCGCAAGGCGCGGCGCTCGGGACCGGGACCACGGTGGAGTGGGAGATCACGGGCGGCGTTTACGATCTGTTACCGAACGAGGTGCTCGGGCGGACGATGCATGAAAACCTGCAAAGGGTCGGTGGTGTGACCTACAACGACGAAGAGAAGGCGTTTGCCCGGCAGATTGGCCGGACGGTAATGGGGGTGGCGCCGGCTCCGGAGACCGCGTCGTTGATCCCGGCCTTCAATCCCAATCCGCCCAATGGCGGCGCGTCGACGGATGTGGCGGATGTGAGCTGGGTGGTGCCAACGATGGGCGTGCGCACTGCCACCTGGGCGCCGGGCACCCCTGGGCACAGTTGGCAGGCCGTCGCGTGTGGGGGCACCACGCTGGGCCTCAAAGGCATGAACGTCGCGGTCAAGACCCTCGCGGGCGCCGCCATCGATCTTTACTTGAAACCCGACGTGATTGCGCGCGCGAAGGCGGAACTGGCCGAGCGACGCGGAGCGGGCTTCAAGTACGAAGCCATGGTGGGCGATCGTCCGCCGGCGTTGAACTATCGCGACTGAACGCGCTGCTCGCTCTTCAGACTTCAGTCCGCGGTCCTCATTCCTCATTTCATCGGCGCCGGCGTGCGGAGAAATTCGAGCAGGTCGAAGAGTTCACCCTCCGATAAAATCGTTTCAAACGGGTCCTTGTATGCCGGTGACTTTTGGAGTGGGCGGCCTGTATCTGCGCGCCCAAGAAGGCATCGATGGCTGGGCCGGCAGCCGGACAGCGGATTTAATGGAGAAGCCCGACAACGCGTAAGGCTGCCCGGGTAGGGCCGGGCGGTGAATGCCCACCGGCGGCCGAAGCCAGCATGAATGTATTTCCACCCCGCGTATAGTCTTCCAAATCTCGGAGCCCATTTGCACCCTGCCTGCCGTGTCCCGCTTTGGGGCTTATTCCGCTGCTTCCCTCACCGTTCATGGCGCTCAAGAAATCCGAACTCTACTCCTCCCTTTGGTCCGGCTGCGATGAACTCCGCGGCGGCATGGATGCCAGCCAATACAAGGACTACGTTCTCGTCCTTCTCTTCGTAAAATACGTCAGCGACAAATACGCCGGCAAAGCCTACGCGCCGATCACGATTCCCGCGGGCGCGAGTTTCGCCGACATGGTCGCGCTCAAGGGCAAGAGCGACATCGGCGATCAGATCAATAAGAAGATCCTCGGACCGCTCGCCAAGGCCAACCCCCAGCTCTCCCAGTCCGATTTCGCCGACTTCAACGACGCCAACAAACTCGGTAGCGGCAAGGAAATGGTGGACCGCCTCACCCACCTCATCGCCATCTTCGAAAACCCAGCCCTCGACTTCTCGAAAAACCGCGCCGATGGCGATGATTTGCTCGGCGATGCCTACGAGTATCTCATGCGCCACTTCGCCACCGAGAGCGGCAAGAGCAAGGGCCAGTTCCTCACCCCGTCCGAGGTCAGCCTTGTCCTCTCGCTCATCCTCGGCATCGGCAAGGCGGACATCAGGGCCAGCACCACCGCCTACGATCCCACCTGCGGCTCCGCCTCGCTGCTGCTGAAAATCGCCCACACCGCACTCCACGGCCAGGGCGTGCGCATCACTCTCTACGGTCAGGAAAAGGATTCATCCACCGTGGGCCTCGCCCGCATGAACATGATCCTGCACGACTGCGCCACGGCGGAAATCAAGCAGGGCAACACTCTTGCCAGCCCGCTCTTCCTCGATGGCGACCAGCTCAAGACCTTCGACTACGCCGCCGCCAATCCGCCGTTCAGCGACAAACGTTGGAGCACCGGCTTCGATCCCGAGGGCGCAGCCAAAGGGGTCGGCAGCCAAAGGGG
>Ga0163151_10008848_pt1 | contig 11171 bp, 12 predicted proteins | sample OliLakLV19MP5IB2_FD_145596 | JGI IMG/M metagenome (GOLD analysis project Ga0163151, IMG submission 145596) | Freshwater microbial mat bacterial communities from Lake Vanda, McMurdo Dry Valleys, Antarctica - Oligotrophic Lake LV.19.MP5.IB-2 | ecosystem: Environmental > Aquatic > Freshwater >...
TGCCGCTTGTTCATGGGCATTAGCTGTAGTTTCAGACAGTTCTTTTTTTCAACTGGATAGAATTGCGTCCAAAGCAAACTATACAAACTATGATCATATATCAACTGATCCAGACTTAAGCTCATTGCACTCCGACAACCGCTGGAAGCCACTACTTGAAAAAATTAAGGAGAACAAAGACATTGCTGAAGCAAATCTGAACAAACCTTTGGTAGCCACGCTTGACAGTATTTATGTTGAAGACCAAAAGTATAGACAACAAATCGATGGAATTGAGAAAAGGTATGGTTGGGAATCAACGGAAATGCAAGACCATTGGAAAATTATAAGTCAAAAGGATTCGATAAATTTAATAAAAGTAAAAGCTATACTTGACCAGCATGGTTGGTTGGGAGCAGACGTTGTTGGCGGACAAGGCAACTCCACTTTATTTCTTGTTATTCAACATGCAGACCAAGCGACACAAGAAAAATATTTGCCAATGATGAGGGAAGCGGTCAAAAATGGCAAGGCACAAGGAAGTAGTTTGGCTTTACTTGAAGACCGTGTTGCATTAGGACAAGGTAAAAGGCAAATTTACGGCAGTCAAATTGGACGAGACCCTGAAACTCAAATCTATTTCATTTCGCCTTTAGAAGACCCTGACAATGTAGACAAAAGAAGAGCAGAAGTTGGGCTTCAATCATTAGCAGACTATGCAAGTCGTTGGCAAATAACGTGGGATGTTGAACAATATAAAAAGGACTTACCACAACTTGAAGAAAAAGTAAAACGGAAATAAAAAACATCTACTACCAGTGGCCATTGACCGCATGATTTCAAAGGAGAGGAGAATGGCGAGGCTACGCAGTTAATTGAAATGAGTATGCCGAGATGTCTTGCCAACGGTACCGCTATTCTTGGCAACACACCTGATGCGTATAATCAAATTTGGAATCTTCCTGTCGATATGCATGCGCTCACTGGCAGAGAATGGGTTAAATTATTCGCTGAAGTAATGAAAGCATCGGACAAGGTCATGGTATTGCCAATATGGGGACTTAGACTATTGGATATTTATTCCAATAATGAGAGAAATGCCTGAAATGATGTATCAGTTTGATAGAGCTTATAATTTTGATTGTTCTAAATTTTTGAATAGGTTTAAATTTAATCCTACAAGTAATTTGGAGGCTGTCAAGTTCACTATTGAATCATTGCGAAAGAATGCCAGCCACTAGCAGCACCTAGCCAGATGGAGCGATTTCGTTTTCCAAACACAGTTTTGTAGTTAATGAAAGTTCAGTTTTGCATCCACCTCATGCGGATTGTGGTAAAAGTCCCGCCTTTCGAGGAGCTGCAAAACATCAGGGGTAAGTTTAAAAGACGACATAGCGAACAGGCAGGAGATAAACACCAAATTTTTGCTTTGACAGTTATGGGCAAATTATTTATAGTTTTGTAAGCAAAAAAGTGGAGACCAGCACCCACTTTAAAAAACGGGGCGACACCGAAAGGCCAAACGAGTAGGGAAAAATTATGAAAAGCAAAAATTATGCAAACCATTATTCCACAATTTGACCCTGTCAAATACAAAAACACAACCCGAGACCAATGGCAAGCTGCAGCTGAATCTTGGTATCGCTGGAGTCCCACACTCAAACAATGGCTTGGTCAGGCGACAGAGAAAATGTTAGAGATGGCAAGTATTTCTGTTGGACATCGTGTGCTTGATGTGGCTGCCGGTGCAGGTGAGCAATCTATCTCGGTTGCAAAAATAATTGGCACTTCGGGTTATGTTTTGGCTACTGACATCTCATCCAATATTCTTGAATTTGCACAAGAAATGGCTAAGCAGGCAGGACTGAATAATATTGAAACGCAAGTAATGGATGGAGAAAATCTTACGCTTCCGGATGCTACATTTGATGCGGTTATTTCAAGAGTAGGGCTTATTTATTTTCCTGACCAGCAACGAGCTTTAACAGAAATGTTGCGCGTACTCAAGCCAGGTGGAAAAGTTGCTGCCATAGTGTATTCAACTCCGGATAAAAATAAATTCTTTTCTGTTCCTGTTTCCATTATTCGCAATCGTGCAAAACTTCCTCCGCCATTGCCGGGACAGCCCGGGCCTTTCAGTTTAGGTGCAGAAGGTGTTATTGAGAAATCATTTACACAGGCGGGCTTCCTTAATGTAAAATCAGTGCTTGTTGACTCTCCTTTGCTGCTTCCATCGGCACAAGAATGTGTCCGGTTTGAAAAAGAATCATTTGGCGCTTTGCATCAAATGATGAGTACTTTATCGGACAGTGAAAAGGATTCAGTTTGGAAGGAGATTGAAGATGAGCTAAAGAAGTTTGAAACCGAAAACGGCTTTATTGGACCCTGTGAAATGGTCGTAGCTGTTGGAGAAAAGCCATAAAAGCTTTACAAACGAGTATATCAGCCTCTCTCCTGATGGCACTACCGCATGGGTGACGTTACAGGAAAACAATGCGATTGCGGTAGAGCAATGCTTGCAATAGCAAAGATTTGAGCTATACAAACGACTTCGCCTTGTTGTTAAAGATCCTCGATACATTGTTGGCATGCATCCACCTCATGGACTGCGATGCCATCTGGCGCTTCGTTTTTTTCCAGACGGCTTGCCTTGTGATCATGTTGACCACTCGGATTACAGGAGGATTTTTTCTTCTTTCGTTTTACCACACGACAGCTGCCTAAAATGGCTAATTGGGGGATGATGGCTGTTGTCACTGTTTCGTCCGGATTTAGAGAAGGCAAGCTCAATTTCCTGCTAGGTGCGCTTATACTCCTGAGGAGATACGTTCAAGGAGTTCAGCAATCTGCTTTTGCAGGGCGATGATCAATTCCTTATCGGACACTAATACAGAGCCTTAGATATCCAAAATATAATGATTATTTATAATGTGTACAAGGGATTTGTATTTCCCTATATATAGGGTGAATAGTTGCTTTATTTTAATTTTTACAAAACGAAAACTTTTCATTCCAATCCTTGTTTAACCATTATTGTACATTAGTTAAACAAAAATAAACATTATGAAAAAAGTATTTGTCGTTTTATTCGCATGTGTATCTACTGTCGCATTCAGCCAAACGAAAGACGTGGTTGATATCGCTATTGGGTCAAAAGATCACACAACACTTGTAGCTGCTGTTACAGCTGCCGATTTAGTTACAACCCTAAAAAGCAAAGGCCCATTTACGGTATTTGCTCCTACCAATGCAGCTTTTGATAAGTTGCCTCAAGGAACCGTAACCACTTTATTGAAGACCGAAAACAAAGCACAGTTGTCGAAGATTTTAACCTACCATGTGGTAAGCGGAAATTTAGATGCTGCTGCTGTGGTAGCTGCTATCAAAAAGGGAAGCGGTAAGGCTGTTTTAACAACGGTTAGTGGTGGAAAGTTGACTGGATCATTAGATGGCGATAAGGTTAAATTGACGGATGAGTCTGGCAATTCTGCTTACGTAGTTGTGGTCGATTTGAAAGGCAGCAATGGTGTGGTGCATGTAATTGATGGAGTTCTTCTTCCAAAGTAAAAACGTTCATCTCCTGATGTAAAGCTCTTTGAAGAAATTCAAAGGGCTTTTTTTTTACGTGATTTTGAGAAGAACCTGAAGATGAAGCAATGCAAGGCTGTAAATACCGACAAAAGCAGCCGCTAACAGAGTAACTTTTCGTTATGGCAAGCGAAGTGCTACTATGAGCAATAGTACACATAGTAAACATAGTAGATTCAGGTTAGTGCATCTAAACACCATTCTGCAAAACTGCTAATCGTGTGTGACTTGAATCAATCATACCGAAACATATGATTGAATGTTTTTGAAATGATGAAAGAGAAGAATGTGGAAAGTTCTTTATTCATTGACCTTCCGTGGACGTCCTTGCGGGGAGTTTCCAAACCACCTGGCGTTTACGCTGAGTATAGTCGAAGCACTGCTACTTTTAGAAACGGTCATGGTGGAGAACGATACAGATTCAGCGGACAGAGAAAGTACCTGTTTAGGTAAGACTGAAGTGATCTAAACGCAAGTGTACTGAATAAGAAAACCCATGTAAATAGATGATTTCAAGAACGGTTCCGTGGGAACATTAGGGTGAAATTCCTTCACGTGACCCGACTAGCGGTCAGTGTAAAACAAGAGGGAATAACAAAAAGCACAGGATGAAAATGAAATCTTTTCTTGAAAAAAATCTCATAGCAACGGGCATCATTTTATCACTTATTTCATTGTTTATTGCTTTTACGTTGTATCCTGGCGGAACTGTAAAGGACCCCGATTTCAAAGGTTATAGCATGACCGAAAATTATATAAGTAATCTTTTGGAATACAAAGCATTATAGGGTATAGACAACCCGGCTCGACCTAGGGGAATGCTGGCTACAGTAATAATGGGACTAACTACCGGGTTCGCATTTGTTCGATTTTCAAAAAAAAAATTGACCTAAAGAAATACGCATGTGTTATCAGGTTTCTGGGATGTTTTGATGGGTACTACCTCATTAATGACTATACCTACTTTGCATCATAGGATGGTAACAACAGCTAGTATTTTGACGCTATTGCTTTAATTCTATGTAACCGTTTTACTGATAAAATCTAAACTACACTTTTTAAAAACCTTGTCCATAATTTTCTTGATTTGTTTTTATGGAGTTGCTTTTTGTATTGCACAAGGACAGCCTTAGATTAGAGGCCAACGGTTCAAAAGATCATTCACATACTGCAAATATATTTTATTTTAGAATTGAATATTTCACCTCAAAAACGGATTTTGACCAAATTAGAAAATGATAGTAGGTCTGAAAAAAAGGAGTGATTGGAAGATGGGGCTATGGCATGCCTGATCATGATGGACGGGGATCCGAGGAAGGCATCAACCGGCGGGCAGATCATAGCAAAAATTTTGTCTTGATCATGAATGATGGTGTTATGGATAAAAGTAAACTTGCCTTAGAGTCATGGTTCTCCATCTTGAATATTTTCCCTTAGGCCTTGAATGTTAAAAGATTAAGCACCAGCTTAAAACCAAATTGAAACAAAGTCCTCGCACGCCAAATGTATGCTTGCCTCCCGGAGTCTTATATTCTATAACCGTTCAGCAATCTGCCAGCCAGTACCATGCCAGTCTGTTTTGAAAATATCTTTACGATAAATTTGCATTGAAAGACACAGAAAGCAAACCAAACCGAGAACAATTTGACCTTGCTGGCTGTACTGTTTCGAATATCAGAAGTAAAAGTTTCACAGCATACAGTTTTGGAAGACCAGTGTCCTAAGAACGAATCCTTATACCAGGATGAACTTAAGAATGCAATCCGGATTTCAAGTTTGAAAAAATTTGAAGGAGACCTTATCTTTTCCGGATTTGCTGCAAAGTTTGTTGTGGCCGGTCATGAATCCTATCATATCAAAGGCAGAAAATACTTTGTTGAAAAAGGGGAGTATATTTTAGGCAACTCCGGGACCATTGCCACCATTGAGATCAATAGCAAGGAGGTTACGAAAGGTCTCTGTGTGGATATTTCGGAGCAGATCATCACGGAGGTTGCAGACTATCATTTCAATCAATCTTTGGATATCAAAGAATTTTTGCTCAGTGATCAGTTTCTGGTCAATAAGTATAACGCCAAAAACACCACGCTGGGGTATGCCCTGCATGAAATAAACCGGCAGATAGCATTTGGCCAGCATGGGAATGAGCTTTTGAATACTGAATTATTTTATTCGATAGCGGAATCCATAGTGACGGATCAGCAAGTGATCTGCGAGCAATATGCCAGACTCCATTTTAAAAAACCCGAAACCAAGGAGACCCTGTTTAGACAGTTGCTGGAGGCCAGAGAATATATGGATGAGCGTATACTGGAGAATATCCACCTCGACGAGGTCATCCGTCAAGCGTTCATTTCGAAATATCATTTCATCCGCTTATTCAAAGCTACCTTCAGTCTCTCTCCATATCAATACATCATTCGCAAACGTCTCGATAGCGCAAGAATTAAACTCCAGCATGGAAGTCCAGTGACGGAAACTGCTTTTAAAGTGGGCTACCCTGATGTAGCATCCTTCAGTAAGGCTTTCAAATCAGCTTTTGGTGTCACCCCATCATCGGTGAAGTTGAAATAAGCAATTTCTGACAAACCACCCTGCCCAGTAAGGACCAACTTTGTCATAAAATCAATAACATGAAAAAAATTTTGACTTTAACAGATGGCTTTATATCGGATTTATCTTATTCGGGCTTTACCTGATTTTTTCCAGACAAGCATTTTCGGAGGCCGTCATTTATTTTGGCATAGCACTCGCATTTGATCCCTTTGATCAGAAGCAACCGTGGCCAGAGCGGCCTTTATGGCAGAAGATTTGGCTCATTGTTCATCTGGCTATTGTCACGGCTTTGTTTGGATATGACATTGGTTTTAACGACTCCATCAAATAATGCTGTCTGACGATGCGAAAATTGACAAAACATATCTGGTCTCTTTCACTTTTTATTATTCTCCTTTCGCCTGCAGCCTTTACACAGCAAGCCGATCAGGCCTGGTCCAAACTGAAGACTGAACCCTATCCCGGCAAACAGGATGACATTACGTTTGTCAATGAACGGCTTGGTTGGTATGTCAATGGTTACGGGGCCATATACCATACCCAGGATGACGGGGGAACCTGGACAAAGCAACTGGAGCAGAAGGGCACATTTTTTCGTTGTATTGCTTTTCTGGATAGCTTAAATGGCTTTGCCGGCACAGTCGGTACGGACTATTTTCCGAATGTCACCGATACTATCCCCTTGTATAGCACTGCGGATGGAGGGGTGACATGGAAGCCAGTTCCATACAAGGGGCCTTATGTCAAAGGGCTTTGTGCCATAGATGTAGTCAAAGAGCAATATATCAATCATGGGGTGCTGGATGTCAAATATCATCTCTATGCTGTCGGCCGGGTAGGGACGCCCGCCAATATCATGATATCCAATGACGCCGGTAAAACATGGGTATCCAGGAGCATGGAGCAGTATGGCAAGATGTTATTTGATATTAAGATGTTTGATACGAAAAATGGAATCGCCTGCAGTGCAAGCGATGAAGATATCACAAAGGCAAATGCGCTCATTCTCAAAACGAGTGACGGAGGCCATACCTGGGAGAAGGTATATCAATCCACCCGTCCGCTGGAAACAGCCTGGAAGGTGAACTTCCCGAGTGCACATGTGGGGTATGCAACCATTCAATCCTATGACCCTGCAAATACACAACAGCGGGTGGTTAAAACAATCGATGGAGGTATCTCCTGGCGTGAAATCAATTTGTGTGATGATGCTGCAGCCAGGGAGTTTGGCATAGGCTTTATAGATGATCTCCACGGTTTTGTCGGGACCATGAACAGTGGATATGAGACAAAAGACGGCGGCGTCACCTGGCAAAAAATTGACCTTGGTAGGGCATGCAACAAAATCCGAATGTACCGTGACGGCAGAGGCAAAGTCTATGGCTATGCCATCGGGGTTGATGTCATGAAGTGGTGATTCACTATCGTTATACTTCTCAATTTCAGATAATTCAAAACTTCTTATACTGAACGAAAGTCATTCAATGATATGACAATCATCATTTTATTATGCTGAAATAGTGAATTTATTTGCAGTGCTATGTTAAAAAAGACAAAGCAAAACAAGTATGAAAACTGTAAATTTATTCTCAAAAGCGCACTTCATTGTTGCCGCATTATTTGTCTTTCTGTTCCTCTCATCATGGGTAGTGCAAGGTCAAGATCGGTGGAGTTTTGAATTTCGTTCTGGTGTAAATTTTCCGACCCAGAAATTGGGCGATACGGATTTGAAAACGGGTTATGGTTTTGAAGGTTCTTTGGCTTACCGCTTTATACCGCATCTCAGCATCTATGGCGGATGGAGTTGGAATCGCTTTCCTTCTGATCAATCGTTTGCAGGAGCCAATATCGATTTTGAAGAAACTGGATACACATATGGCCTTCAGTTTATCCATCCTATTGCAACTTCAAAGATCAATCTATTATTACGCGCCGGTGGTTTGGCAAATCATATTGAAGTTGAAAATAGTAGTGGTGATAGCATTGCCGACTCAGGTCATGGATTTGGTTGGCAAGCTGAAGCAGGAGTAGCCATTCAGCTTGGTGAAAAATGGAGGGTGCAGCCAAGTGTGCGGTATCGCTCTCTATCAAGAGATATTACGCTCGATGGCACAACAACCGCAGTGGATCTCAATTACATCTCACTCGGTGTAGGAATGGTTAGAATATTCTAAGGATGAGTCGAAACAAATTTCAAAACCAGCATCATCCTATAATAGAAAATCAGGCTCTATTCATAGATGATGCTGGTTTATGGGATTTTACATATTCCTCTTTTCATTGTAGTCAGGCAGTAGCCATTCTGATGATTGGGGGTAACAGAAAAAACATGTTCATTCAAGTCGGTGCTTTCATAGACGTGATTCCCAGGAAGAAGGCTAAAAGAATCATATCCTTAGCATTCTGAAAAATCGTCAACCTCTTCTATTCTTAATATTGACAGCAGCCTTCATATGTAGAAATTCATTCAATGAACAAATCTGCTTTTAAAAGAATGTTAACCATACTACTAACAACGTTTGTTGTAGCCATTGTCATACTAGGCATGTTGCTGGTTATCTATAGCCCTGGTCAACCTGAGCCCTATCTTGACAAATCCGGGAATCCGATTGTGGGCAGCATTTCAGAAAAAACGTTTATCACCATCAATGACATAAAACAAGGCATGTTTATAAAGAGCAAGGACGAAACAAACCCTGTGTTGCTTTTCCTTCATGGTGGCATGCCCGAATATTTTCTTAGTAAAAAATATCCCACCGCGCTTGAAGATCACTTTACCGTAGTTTGGTGGGAACAGCGTGGCGCAGGGCTCTCTTATCACTCCAATATGCCTCCTGCGACCATAACCCTTGAGCAAATGGTGGCTGACGCTGTGGAGGTGACAAATTATTTACGGAAGCGCTTCAAAAAAAATAAAGTTTACCTGATGGGGCATTCAGGAGGAAGTTTTATTGGCATACATACTGTCGTCAAAGCCCCTGAATTATACTATGCCTATATAGGTGTATCTCAAATGTCTAATCAACTTAAATCTGAGCAACTGGCACATACTTATATGCTCAGTCAATATGAGTTGATCGGTAATGAAGCGATGGTACAAAAGTTGAAGAACGCTCCAGTGATAGATGGCACACCTAAGGAATACCTCAAATTGCGAGACAAAGCCATGCACAGTCTTGGAATCGGAACCACACACGACATGAAGTCAGTGTTCAAAGGAATTTTTATTCAGTCTTTAACATGCAAGGAGTACACCTTGAAGGAAAAGTATATCATGTGGTTTGCTAAATCGCGCGCTGGCGTTAGTTCAATTTGGACAGAAGCGATATCCACAAACCTGATGGTTCAAGTGCCAATAGTAGATATTCCGGTCTATTTTTTTGGAGGTGTTTATGATTATACAGTAAACTATACACTGACAAAAGAATATTTGGATAAGTTACAGTCGCCCGTAAAGGGGTTTTATACTTTTCAAAAATCAGCCCATAGCCCCATATTTGAGGAGCCACAAAAGGTAATTGAAATTATGCTAAACGATGTGCTGAATGGAACAACTACTTTAGCCGATCTAAATACAGAGAATAAATGATTTTGCTGTAAAGTGGCACATTGCGAAGGACAACCTTTGTAAGCAGATTGTGCACGGCAGATTCAGCGCTAAGTGTAAAAACTAATATTTAATTAGTCCACTGGGCATTAGGACCCCAATGTATGCAAATGAGTGCCTCAACGTTTTCAACGAGAGCTGGTGACTAAGATTCTAATTTTGCGCCATTGGGCAAGGCAGCGTTTTATCAAATATTCCTGCCTTGTCAGGGTGCAGTGTATATTGTAAGTTTATATCTTCGTTCTGCGTATGGTCACGCTAGTCAATTTAGCTTATAAAGTCCCGTCACTACATAAATACAAACGTTGCTGACAAAAACAACTTATTTTTTAAAGCAAATAGTTAGTTGTGCTTTTTAGAATAGAGGATGGGGAAAGAGCCAATCACGCTTGCCGATGCCAAAATACCAGGTCTACGTTATCGAGTTATCCAAACGCGTGTTTACAGAGCATGCCAGATTCCGCGAAGCTAATCCGCAGTTTATTGGCGTGGTCGAATGTCTGTATGTAGGGATGACAAGCAAGACGCCCGAGCAAAGATTTAAGCAACATAAGACCGGATATGTAAGTAAGAGAGGGTATACAATTTCTTCCGCATTGGTCAAAAAATACGGCCGGTATCTGCGCCCAAGTCTATATACATCTGCGAATGAGAAACCCATGACCAGGAAGGAAGCACTGGCCATGGAAGAGAAGCTTGCCCTGGATTTGAGGAGAAAAGGCTATGCCGTTTGGTTTAACTAGTTCTTGACAAGTGGAAGCAGTTTTAAGCAGTAGCTTGAGCGCTGAATAGCTGATGCATCGTTTGACATGGGCGCTAACGATGCATCAGCATTTATACAAAGTATATGAAGTTTACATCACTTTTATTTTATGTTATCGCATTCTCTGATATGCTGATCTTTGGTACCTCCTGTCATGGACAAAACCAGAAAATGCCGAGTCCGGAGACCTTCTTGAAATCCTGGATTGCACTGCCTGATACAAGCATCGGAGAAGTAGTACAGGAACCGGGCAATAACCTCATGTTGGTATACCAAGATCAGAAAGACAACTATTGGTTTGGTAGCTGGGGCGAAGGTTTATACAAGTATGATGGCACAACAATCATGCGTTATACCACTGAGGATGGGCTTGGTCATAATAGAATAGATCAAATCCTGGAAGATAAAACAGGTAATATCTACCTCAAAACCGGAGATGGATATGCGTCTGTTATCAAGCTTAGATAACTAAATCCTTCCAGGGTCCGGATAATATCGCTTACCCAAAGTTGCTCAGGGGCGGTTAGAATCATATCCTGAATCAGGTTCGAATATTTTTTAAGCCAATGGTGCGAATCCGTAGTCCTGACGGTCCTTCTACGCCGTCTCACAAGTAGACCATGGAATCGCAACAAGTCAAACAATTGATCCCGACCCATCTGTATCCCATGTTCTTCG
>Ga0163151_10008849_pt1 | contig 11171 bp, 2 predicted proteins | sample OliLakLV19MP5IB2_FD_145596 | JGI IMG/M metagenome (GOLD analysis project Ga0163151, IMG submission 145596) | Freshwater microbial mat bacterial communities from Lake Vanda, McMurdo Dry Valleys, Antarctica - Oligotrophic Lake LV.19.MP5.IB-2 | ecosystem: Environmental > Aquatic > Freshwater > Lake...
GACCCCATCCTTCCGGATACCCAAGTTGACCACGAGCAAGTCGCGCCAGAAAAACGACTGCGTGTTGAGCGCGAACGACGTGACCTCATTCCGTTGAATCCGGTAATTCCGCGCCGGCACCCACTGCGGAGTGTAGGTGCCTTCGACGAAGCGCTCATTGCCATTGATGCGGGAATCCAGTCCGATGTTCGCGTTGCTCGCATCGGGGCCGAGATTCCAACTCAACTTCCGGGTGGTGAAACCTTCCGGGGGCAGCAACGCGTACTTGGACGGACTCAGTACGAAATCCCGGAGCGAGAAAGAGGGATCGCTGAACGCATTCAACTGCGCGGGACCAATGTACGCCAGAATCGGCGTATTGCGGGCATTATTCGCCGACTGGCGGGCGTTGGCCTCGCCGATGTGTAGGGCCGGCTCGGGATCGCCGAACGAATTGAGGAGATAGTTGACCAGGCGTTCGTCAAAACGTGAGCGGTCGGCCAGCACGGTGAACGTGTGTCGACCGAGCCAGCGGCCCAGCCGGCTTTTCCGGCCGAACGTATCGCCGAAGTCTTGTCGGACGAAGCCCGTAAAGCGGTAGGCCACGCGTTCGGTGTCGATCACGCGACGGCTCGGCTTGAATAGCACAAACGGACGGCCGTAGTTCGGATTGCGGACCGGGGCGGCGTTGCCCGACTGGCGGTAGTTGAGATCCTGCGGCAGCCAGAGGGTCTCGTTGATGTCGAAACGCACGCGCGAGTTACCGCCGTTATAGGCCGTAAAATCCGTGCGATCGAGCGACTGGTAGTCGAACGCCAGTTCGAAGCCGCCCTTGCCGTTCCAGAGCACCTGCTCGAGCGCGATATTCGCGTTGTTGAAATCTCTCGTGTAATAATCGTTATCCCACGCGAGCAATTGGCGGCTGTAGTCGAAGGTGTCGAGATGGGTGAAGCCCTGATCGAGCCACCCCGTTCCGTTAATATCGGAACGGTTACCATGGTAGACATTATAGGGTGCGCCGGCGCCGTTGCGCCCGGGAGCGAAAAACGGATCGCGCGGCATATAATCGGCTGCGCGGTATTGGTCCGTGTAGGCGAAGGCAGGTCCCGCGCCATTGCTGCCGTCGAAGATCAATCCATAGGCGCCCGCACCCCAGCCGTTGTTGTTGAGGCTATTTGCCGTTGGGGTGTTGCGCACCACGAACCGCCGCTTTTCCGCCGCGGAAAGCCGGTTCCACTGCGCCTGGGTCGGACCCTCGACATGGTTGAAGCGCTGGAGGTTTTGGTACGCGTTAATCGAAACACGACCAACGACCGGATCATCGAGGAAGGTGCTGAGATTTTCCTGGGGTAATAGCACGTCTGGGGAATTACCCCGAATTTTTCCCCGTTCATAGTGCGCGTTGATCACGGTCTTGGTCGTCTCGAATGGCCGGTAGGCCACCGCACCATACAGCCGGTCGTCGTTTTTGTAGGCCGGTTCCTGCCGGTATTTCGTGCGATCGACCAAAAACGCGCCATGGACGGCGACCCGATCCGGGAGCAGCACCCGGTCGAAATTAAACGATCCGCGATACGATGGGTTCTTTCCGCCGCTTCCGATCCGGGTACCGAGTTCCGTCCGATCCCGAAACCACGCCTTGACCATTCCGGTGTTCAGCAAACCGGCAGGGGAGCCCAGGCCAAAGAGAAACGAGTTCGCCCCCCGGTTGATGTCCACGCGATCCGTATTATAGCTGTCGAACGGGATGTCGGTCTTGAAGAAGTTCCGTCCGCGATCCGGTGCGGCCAGCCCCCGAACGCGCGACGTCCCGTCGGGATCGCTCCGCGCCCCACCCGTGCTCAATTCCCCGGCCCCGCCGTCCGACGCCCCCGTGAAATTCCCGAGAATTCCTCCCACCTCCGTCCCGGTGGTGTATTGAAAGAGTTCCTCGACCCCGGTGACGCCCAGATCCTCCATGAATTCCTTGGTCACGACCTGGATGGATGATCCGATATTCTTAATATCCTGCTTCAACCGGCCGCCGGCGAGCGTCTGGGAAGCGTAATAGCCCTGATCAGAATTCTCTTCCACCACAAAAGGCGAAAGGGTGATGGCCGGATCGTTGGCGGCCGGTGGTTTTAAATTTGTACCTTGCGCATGAGCTGTACATAACGAGAGCGCGCTCAGGACTGCGGCGGCGGACCGGATATAAGGAATCATACAAATGTAGGGTATTAGGGTTTACCTACCACCGGCTTTCCATCATGGGATGCTCCTTCCCGAAGTTCATCGGTGGAAAGCCAGCTCGACAGCGACGGGGATCGGGAAGTAGTTTGTGCCAGTGTGCCCCTGTATCGTTGATGAGCAACGGATCGAGGCTGATATTTCTGTCAGGAACCGGATTTTATACGCTGTCGGAAATATTCCGATATATGTGAAACCAGCCGCCGTCTTCACTCGCATTGCTGGCTTCACGGTGATCCCGGCGGTCGTGCGCCCGGGCCCATCGGAAGCCCAGTGCAGCCGTAGGTAAGCGTTTTTCTCCACCGGCAAATTCCGACTCATCGCGAGGTCGCCCTACTCTCCGTCGTTTTTGCCGGAGTCGCTTCAATTGCAGTCGGTCGTTCGACCGGCCCCAAAACTGCGGGCAGCGTGCACCGGGTCTCCCTGGGAGGCTGACCCCAATAGTCCTGGAGCCTTGGTTTAAACCACTTTGGACTACGCGGCATTGAAGCCATCGCGTTCGAGGACTCGCACACCGGATCACTCGCCGCCAAACGCGCAAGTCTCTGGGCGGTCGCGGTGCCGAATGAATCCACCGCCCACCACGATTTCGCCCACGTCGATCTCCACGTGAGCTCTATGACGGAGATCGAACTCCGGTCCTTGCTGACCCTCTTTATGTCCGCGGCGCGGTGAGGGGTGCTAACCGGGACCGAATGCGGGCGGTAGGGGACAGCCGGCGCCAGGCCTTATCTGATACCAAAACGCTCATGAGATTTGGACTTTTCCTAAGGTAGGGCCCGACCTCCGGGCCGGACGTTGGCAGTCGCAATTTCTGAGCGGCCCGCCCGGAGGTCGGGCCCTACCGGCGCTGCCGCGCCAAAGTCAAAATCACACCAGTCGCTGGTATGACCCCGCCAATTAATCCACGAGTTTACGTTTGAATGCGCTGGCGTACAGCCGTCCGGACGGGTGGATTCTTTCGAAAATGTCAGGCGAAGCGACGTGCGGCGCGGCTCAAACTAAGCATCTGTAGTGCTGCCGGAGCTGCGCCGGTTGTATTATTCACCTCCTTGCCGTGATCATATAGTGACCCGGGAGAAGCATGCTCATTCGCGAGCATACTGGCGCGGTTTTGGTTCGCTTACATCACCCACCGTACCCTTATGAAACCCCAAAAATCGCAAACTATCCCCCGTTGGCTTCATCTCATCTACGCGATCGTCGTTGGCTTCCTTTTGAGTTTATCCGCCGACGCCCAAACCACGGCGCCGGGGGCGATCCAAGGCCGCGTGTTTAATCCGTCAAACGGCGAATATGTCCGCAACGCCGAAGTTCGACTCAACGGCACGAACCAAGTCACGTTCACCGAAAACGATGGATCCTTTTCGTTCCGCAACGTACCCGCCGGCCCCGCCACCGTCACCATCACGTACACGGGCTATAACTCGGCGACGGAATCCTTCACCGTAGCCTCCGGCCAGGTCGCCACCCGCGAAATCAATCTGACCAGCACCGCCGACACCCCTGGTACCACGGGAAGCAGTGGCCTCGTCAAACTTCAGGCGTTCACCGTCTCGACGGAACGCGAGGGCAACGCCAAAGCGATCATGGATCAGCGGCGCAATATGGACATCTCGACCTCCGTTTCTTCTGACATCTTCGGCGATGTGGCGGATGGCAACGTCGGAGAATTTTTGAAATACCTGCCCGGCGTCGACCTTGATTACGTGGAGTCTGAAGCCCGCGGACCGCGGCTCGGTGGCATGGACGCGCAATACGTCGGCGTCTCTTTCGACGGACAACGCACCGCCAGCGCGGATGCGAATCGAGGCGGCGGTGATAGCTCACGCGCGACCAGCTTTGAGGGATTTTCCATCACCGCCATCGAATCGATCGAGATCAGCCGCACCACCAGCGCGGATTCGGACGCCGATTCCCCGGCGGGAACCATTAATATGAAAACCAAGCGCGCGTTCGACCGCAAAGGCCGGCGCATGGCTTTCAACGCCGCCATCAATTTTAATGCGGAAGAGTTCACGCTGAAGAAAACCGCCGGACCGCGGGACGGCACGTCTTACAAGTGGAAGCCGAATCTCACCCTCGACTACTCGGAGTCGTTCCTCAATCAGCGCCTCGGCATCCTGCTCAGCGCCAGCCGGGCGAATTCCTACACCGAGCAGTATCAGGTTTCGAACGGACACAACCGGGGCTTCACCGCCGCCGATCCCCGGCCCCACGTCATCCGCCAGATCGACTTCAAGGATGGCAACAAGACCATTCTGAAGGATGCGTTCATGATGACTGCCGATTTCCGCGCCACCCGCAACCTCGTGCTCTCACTGAATGCAATTTACACCTATACCGAGGGCGAGTTCTGGAATCGGAACTTCGCCTGGGTCGCCGCCAACGACAACGCCAACGTGAACAACGGTCGCAGTCGCGTGGGCGGCGATGGCATCACGACCGTAGTCGCCACGCGGGTGCCGTCCGGATCGGTGAATAATGTGGCCACACTGAACACGGGCGGCGGCTCCTCTTCGAAACTCACCTATACCCGCACGGTTTCACCCAAGTTCGAATGGAAATCCGGGTCGTGGATTGTCGATGGAGCGGCCAACTATTCACGCTCCGTCAACAACTACGAATCCCTCGAGCGGGGCTGGACAAACAGCGAAGGCGGCGGCGTCCCCAGCAGCTGGGTCGCCACGCGCCCGAGCGCCGAGTCCTGGGAGTGGACCATCCGCCAGACCAGCGGAGCGGACTGGTATGACCGTAACAGCTTCGTCGATACGAATACGCGTTCCGGCGGTACGCGGGTCAACAATGACGACCGCACCTGGATCACCACGCTGCTCACCGGCCAGTTGAACGCCCGTTGGGCCGTGCCCGCCATGAAGCGCTTCCCGACGGTGCTAAAGTTTGGCACCAAATGGGCCGAGGAAAGCCGCGACAACAACAATATGTCCGACTGGAATATGTGGTCGTACGTTGGGCCAGGCGGGAACACCACGACGGTGAATTCCGTGGGCGCGAACGTAAACAACAGCTTCGGCAACTGGGCCAACCTCGGCTATATTTCGCCGCATCCGTTCGACATGGGCACGACGAATGGGCTGACGGTGTTCAATATCAACGGCGTCCAAGGCATGCCGCCGCGGGCCGATCGCGAGCGCATCAGTCAGCTCTTCCACGAGAGACCGGAGCTGTTCGTGCACATGGGTAATCCGGACAATTACTACAACACCCACATCGCCAACAAACGCGACTTCCGCCAAACAATCACCGCGGCCTACCTTCAGGCGGATGTCCGCGTCACCCCGAAGATGCAGATCCGCACGGGTGTCCGCGTGGAAAATACCCTAAACGAGCTGAAGGAATTCGCGCCACGCCTCCGCGACGCCGTGGTTGCGCAGGGATTCCCCGTAAACAACGCGGGCCGTGCGACGACCATCCCCGGCTTGCAGTATCAATATCAAAGCCAACCGCGCATCACCCGCGAGTCGGAGTATCATAATTATTTCCCTTCAATTCTGCTGAAGTACCAGATCTTGCCGAATTTCGAATACCAAGCCGGCTTCAATCGTGCGATCTCGCGTCCGCCCATCGACATCCTCACCGGTCTTTGGGTGGTGGACGAGGTCAACGAGCGCGTCAACGCTCCCAATCCGGAACTGCCGCCCGAACATTCGAAGAATTTCCAGACCCGTCTGGCCTACTACTTCGGCGGACGTGCGCCCGGCCAGCTCTCGTTGGCGCTCTCGCAGAACACAATCAAGAATCTAAGGGAGACGTTCGACTACTCCGCGTCTGAGTTTGGTGTGAGTGACGCAGAGTTCTCTACCTATATTTTTCGGTCCACGCGAGTGGCCGAAGGCTCCCGCCGGTTCCGCAACATGGAGATCGCTTACAACCAAACGCTCGGCTTCCTGAACGAGAAACTTCGGGGCACCAGTGTAAACGTCGCCTACACCCGGTCGTATGCGAGCCAGCGCCGAAATAACCTCGCGCCGCATCGCCTCACTTCGCGGCTTGGCTATGCTTACCGCAAATTCAACGGTTCCCTCGGCATGGTCTATCGAGATCGGTCGCCGGATGGCATCTACGGGCGTTACAAGGAACGCCTCACTCAGTTCGATCTCGCCCTCACCTGGAAATTGACCAACCGTTATTCGATGTACGTCCAAGGTCGGAATATAACGGGCAAGCCCGTGAAGTGGATGGAGTCCGGGCCGGCGGAAGTCGAAGGGGTCAATCCCTCGTTGCGCGTGATGCAGGAATACGGAGCCAATTGGGTGTTCGGCGTCAGAGGACAGTTCTAACTTTTAACATATACGTCGGATTACGCCAAGCGCCCGGCCCAACCTGGGCCGGCGCTTTTTTATCGAGGCAGCACTCGCCTCTGCTGGAGCGGTGCCGTGTACGGGTGGTGGCGTGACTGAATGCGAGCTGGCGCGCTTGGCCAATGGATCAGCGGCTCAATCAGGCAATCGCTCCATCACACCTAAGAACCGCAGTTGAACCACTGATTTTCACCGATGACCACTGACGCAAACAGGGTTGCGCGATGGAGGCCGTTCACCCCGTAAGTGAAGGGAAGGTTCTATCCCATCGATCTGGATCTATTTGATCAGTGTTTATAAGTGCTCATCAGTGGTACCTCTTCTGCGGAATTTAGGATAAAACCATTGGGAAAGAATTCACCCTGCTTGGCTTCTTTTCCGAGATAAACAATATTCAAAATCTGTAGCAACCGTGCGACTGTAGGCAAAAATATTACCGCTCTCACATGAGAGTTGGACATTTCCGAGGGTAGGGCCCGACCTCCGGGCGGGCCGCTGGCAGTCGCACTTTCTGAGCGGCCCGCCCGGAGGTCGAGCCCTGCCGCGCCAAAGTCAAAATCACATCAGTCGCCGGTATAAGTCCGCAGCAACGCGATGCCATCGAAAACGGACTGGTTTGAAAACGAAATGAAATCGACGCGCGTCGACCCGTGTCATGGCGAGGTGGCGCTGGTCGGGGGCTGCGGAGTGGAGCCGGTCGCGGAATGCCGCGCCTGGCCGTTCGCCGCCTGGACTGAGGGACGGGGCGCCGGTGGCGCTGACGCCGGGCGAAGTTCGAAATATATCAGGGCCCGATCGGCGCCAGTCCTGGGCGGTTCTTCCGGCAACGGTTGCGGGGCGATGTCCACTCGATGGGGATCGATGCCGGCGGCGATCAAATGCTCGCGCGCAGTCACGGCCCGGTTGCGGGCCAGCTCACGGTACTCACTTGGGTCCATGCTCAGGTTTGCAATCAACTGATTGCGGAGTTGAGCAAGCTCTGCGTTCGCGGAGGCGGTGGCGGATTCATCCTCGGATTGCCCCGCCAGCCGATCACGTCCGAAAATCGAATTGAACAGTCGCTTGTACCAGGGATCGCGGCTTTCCCCGGAACCCTGACCTGCGTCCGCCACTTCCGCGGCCAGTTCGGGAAACCGTCCCCTCGCCAGCGCCCGAATTCCCTCTGCTTCGGTCACCGTGCTCTGCGGCGTGAGCGGCCCTCCCGCGATCTGTTCCCGCTTCTGCTGAATGAGCTGCTGCAGGCGCTTCTCTTTCACCACGTCGCGGTCCACCGTCTCCGTCGGTCGCCAGTTGATGACGAGCGCTAGACCGGGCCGGTCGTTCAGGGCATTTACGAGCGTGTTGAGTCGCTCCTTGGTGCTGTCCTGCAGCAGTGCTTCACCGGGGAGAAACTCGGCCTGACCGAGATCCTCTTCATCCGCCCCGAACATCGAGCCAAGCAGCGAAAGGGGCGCGGTTACCACCTTCGCCAGGACACTGGAGAAGGCACTTTGGATGACGCTGCTGAGACTGAACTCCGGCGATTTCAACGAGCCACTGACTGGAACATTAAGTACCACTTCGTCCTTGCGATTACGCAGGACGGCGATCGCCAGCTTCACGGGTGCCGACACGGCGTCGGGACTCTCCACGGATCTGCCGAGCGCAAACTCATCGAGGACAATGCGGTTCGATCCATCGAGCTTTTCATCCGTGACCGTGTAGACGAAGTCGCCCCGCAATCTCCCGCGCTCAATTTGGTAGCCCAGGTAACGCTCGGCGTACGGTTCGAAAGGTTGCAGCGGAAGATTCGAGAGATCGGCGGTGATCCTGGTCCCGGCAAAGATGTTTTCCGCCAAAAGATTGATTTTCCCGGACACGGTTAACGGCGCAACTCCCGCGAGCGTACCGGTGAGATGAATCTGCGCCGAAGCATCCGGCGCGGTGGAAAGCCCCAGCACTGCGCCTTCGAGACTGGTCAGCGCCGCGACGAATTCAGGGTCGACCCCTTGATCCTTGAATGTGACCCTCGCTCCGTCGATCAACAGCGATGCAATGCTCGCCGCCGAGGGCAGAGGCTTGCCCGACTCCGTCGTGGCGTCGTTATCGCTCGATTCCGACCCCTGATCTTTGACGATCTGGGTTACGTTGATGGAGCCGTCCTTTAAACGCACCACGTGCACCGATGCACCGCGCAGGCTGACTTCCCGCGCCGTGAAACCAAGCGGGGCGGTCGTTAAGACGAAGTCGGCCAGACCCAGCTGCCTCCAGCGCAGCAACTCGTGCTCGTGCGGCAGGTCGCGCATGTCCAGGTCATCCACCGCCGCTTGCCCCTCCCAGTGAAATGCCAGAGGGCCATTCGCCAGCTGGGATGCTTTGAAGCGTCCGTCCAGACTCGCCCGGCCAGCGAGGAGCCGGGCCGCCATTACTTGCTGCAGGTACGGTGCCGTGGGGGGAAGCTCAAGGTTTTCGCCCACGACCTGAAGGTTTGCCGCGAGCGGTAGCGGCTGCACGGTGCCCCGGACGCTGACCGTGCCCGGACCGCCCGCCCATTGAAACGCAAGATCCACTCCCACGTTCTCGCTGAGATCGGCGCTCGCCCCCGTCGCCGTGAACTGGATCTGTTCCGCCCGCAACGTGGCGGGCTCGGGGGTGGTTTGATCAATGAATTCGACGGCGCCATTTCGCACCACGAACGTCTCGACGCGCACGGCAGGAATCGCACGTTTCGCCGCGCCGACGGACACGTCCGTGCCTTGGGATTCGGCGGGTTTGGACTCACCCGATTCCGCCGTCTCACTTCCGGCCGAAGTCGCACCGGAAACCAGCCGGGCAAGATCAATCGTGCCGTCAGACTCGCGTTGCAGACGCACAAAGAGACCGTCGAGCACCACCCGCGCGATCTGCGCCGACGCCTCGAAAAGCTGCGCCTGCGAAAGATCGACTGTCAGTGATGGAAGCTCGACCGCGGGGCTCTTCGCATCGGTCATCGCCAGGGCAAGATCGGTGCCTTGCAAGGTCGTGTCGGACAATGTCGCGTGCCGGTCCTCGCCCAACGACACATCATAGCTTCCCTTCAGCGCCACTTGTCCGGAGCGCAGGTCCCCAGTGATGAGCTCCGCGAAATACGGCCGATAGAAGGGAAGGTTAATCTGCTCCAACGAGAGCGTACCGCGTGACGTGAGCGGGGTAAGGCTCACCGTGCCGTCCAGGACGAACGCCGCTCCGTTGTCGGTCTCCCCAGCCAGCCGGTACGTTCCACCCGAGTCGCCGGGATCCGTCGAAAGACCGGTCATCGTGAGGTCGAGCGGTTTCACGGTGGTTTCAAAAGGCTCCGACAGCGTGCGATCGACATACCTCACGGTGCCGTTCTTCACCGCGACTTCGTCAATCGTTACGACGAAACCGTTTTTCGTTTCCTCCTTCGACGCAGTCGCCGAATTGCCCGAATCACCACTCGTCGCGACCTTAGTTCCCGGTGACGCGGACGGCGGAAGGAGTCGGGTCAGATTGAAGGTGCCATCGGACTCCCGCTCGAGGCGCACCAATAGTCCCTCGATGGCGACGCGCGCCAGCTGCGCCGAACGTTCGAACAGCTGCGCCTGCCTCACCTCGACCGTCGCACTCGGCAGCTCGACGACCGGGCTGTCGGCCTCCGGCAACACGAGCACCAGTTCCGTCGCCTGCACGGTGAAGTTGGACAACGTTGCATGCTGCGCGTCCCCCATGAGCACATCATAATCACCGTCAATCGTGAGCCGCCCGGAGCGCACCGTGATCGGAAGGTACTCCGCGAGCAACGGCATGTAGGTCGGAATATTCAGTCCATCGAAGGACATGTGGCCCCGCGACGTGAACGGTGTCGTCGCCAGCGTACCCCGCCAGCTAAACGACCGGTTGCTCGCCGTGGTCCCGGTGAGGCGGTAGTTCCCGGATTCGTCGGGCGCGGTCGAGAAGTCGATCAACGTGAAGTCGACGGGTGCCAGGCTCGTCTCGAACGGTTTCGCGCGGGACCGATCGACAAACTCCACCCGCCCATTCGACAAGGTCAGACGTTCAATCCCGATCGATGGCGGCCCCCCGCCCTCTCCGCCGGTTGGGGCGAGGTCGGTCAAATTGAACCGACCCTGTTCATCGAACGCCAGATGTACTTCAGGAGACACGAGCGTGGCGTCGCCAAACCGCCATTGCCACCGCACGAGCGACTTGAGCGGATTGAAATTGAGCGTGGCGGCTACGGCGGTCGCGAGCGCGGTTTCACCCGTGCCCGCAATGCGGATCTGACGGAGTTCGGCGGCAAAAGTGAACGGGTTGAACGTCATCTTCCCCACCGCCACGTCCCGCTGCAAGGCGGCGGATCCACGCTGCACGATCTGTTTTCGTGCGACGTAGGGAAGAAGGAAGAATCCGAGCAGCGCGTACAAAGCGACCGCCGCGAAAACCCCCGCTCCCCACGCCCGGAGCTTGTGCTGTCGCGGCGTCATACGCCGACTATACCCACTTGATCGACCTCCCCACAAGCAGGCCTCCTTCTTAACCGGGCCTCGGGCTAACGCCCACTCGCGAATCGGGCGGCCCATGGTCGGCCCATTCAAGGTCGGCGTGGTGGCACAGGCATTCCTGCCTGTGTGGCTTGAGCGCGGGGCCAAAGTCCCTGCCGCAGAC
>Ga0163151_10008851_pt1 | contig 11169 bp, 9 predicted proteins | sample OliLakLV19MP5IB2_FD_145596 | JGI IMG/M metagenome (GOLD analysis project Ga0163151, IMG submission 145596) | Freshwater microbial mat bacterial communities from Lake Vanda, McMurdo Dry Valleys, Antarctica - Oligotrophic Lake LV.19.MP5.IB-2 | ecosystem: Environmental > Aquatic > Freshwater > Lake...
GAGATGCACATCCACTTCGTCAATCAGCACCACGCCGGCGTCAGCTTCAACACTCGCGGCAAGGGATCATCCTCCGCGCCGAGTTCATCCGGGGGCAGCAGATAGGCGTTCTGTGTCACCGCCTTGATGGCTAGGTCCGCGATCAGGGCCAGCATCATCCGCTGGCCGGCGCTCAGGTTGTCGAACGGCTGCGGATTGCCTTGGATGGAGAGAACGATCTGGTCCCGGTCTGGCTCCTTTCATATTCTTTTTCGCGTCACTCCGCACGTCAATCTTGCCGGTGACGGCGGCGGTGATGAGGGCGGTGCGGTATTTCTGCAACCGGTCCACCGCCGCCTCCACCTTCCCCACCAGCGCGTCCAGATACGCCGCGATGGCGGCTTGTTCGGGGAGCGGTGGGAGTGGAAGCCAAAGATTGCGGACTGACTGTTGCCCGATGTTCTGCATTGAAGCGCTGCTTCCCGACGGGGCAACGCCCCGGGTAACATGCCCCCAACATCCCAAGCCCTGAAAGGGCGGCACAATTCCCGTGATGAACCACGCGGCGTGGCCGGTTGTCCCGCCCCTTCAGGGCGGATCAATTGGTTGGGCGGCTAACCCAGGGCGTTGCCCTGGGCAGTCTGGCGCAATTCGTTGATTGAACGGCGTTGAAATCAATCCCACACATAGCGTTCATCGTATTCGACCTCGTGGCGTTTGAGGAACTCGCGATACTGTTGGCGAATGAAAAATTGGCGAGATCTTTCCGGATGGGCAATTCTAAACTGTTTCAGGGCTACAATCTCAGCATGGTGCAATTTTCCATTCACGTTGGAAAGAATTTACCCTGGCCCAAATTGAGCGGACTCAGGCGGTTATGCCGGCACCAAGGTGGTATAACGTCGCAATTGATCCTCAGCCAGGACTGCGGGAGCACACTCGTAATGTTCGGAGGGCATGCGAAGGTGACGGGCATATTCTTTTTTCGTGGCTTTTGAACGGAATCGGGCCGTAAAGCTTCCAACCCAAACCAGAATAGGACGAAACGGGCCGGAAAATCTCCGGCTCTCAGGTTTGCAATCCTTGACTGACTGCCTCTCATGAACTACTACAATCGATCAGGAATGGAGATGCGAAGTTTGAACAAAAAAAACCTGTGCGCCTGCATCGTAGTGGCGTCGGCAGGTTTGTGCCTTGAGACATTTTCGGCGGAGAAGGTGGAGGTTTCAAAACCGATATACCGGATTGAAAAACCTGAAGCTTACACTCCGCGCAAACAAACCAAGGCGATTGACTCTTTGAATCCAGATTTCTCGGGCGGTGCGAACAGTGGTGAGACCCCGAACCTTTCGGATGGCATTTCCGCTCCCGAGCTTAACACCCCTACCCGTCGAAAAGATAAAGGGACGGCAGATGACAACTGGATACTCAAGTCACCTGATTCTTTTTCCAGTTCCTCTGTCGAGGAGGCATTTGGCGTGCGGGACGAGGGTTCCGAAATCAAGGAGGAGAAGCCAACCGGTTTTCTTGAGCTTTATCTCCATGAACTGAACGAAAAGGACGAGGCGGCCAAAAAAACATCGATCAAACCCTCCAATCGCACAGGGAGAGACAAGGATGAAAAAGACGGGCAGATCCGCATCGAACGGCTTCAAAACAAGGAAGAGGACATAACCGGGGTTTCGCTCAATCAGGAGAATGAAAATCTGGTCAAAGTCGAAGGCGACCTCTTCTTCGAGCGTGCCAACCGCATCTCTGATTCCCTGGATCTGCCGGATGGAGACCTCCCATCCCCGGATAAAATTAAAAAACTTCAAGAAGATCGGACGGAAAAAATAAAGGAGTTCAGTGCCATTCTGGACGGTCCGAAGGGGCGCATCAACTCGGGCGATTCGGATTTCACCAGGAGTTATCTCGAGAGAGACGCCGCTCCCGGAGGACCGACCAGGGTTCAAACCTCAGGTTCCACGCCGCTCAACAACAATCTGGTCAACTCACCTCTTGGCGGCGGATCGGGATCATTCCCAACCTTTCGCGGAGCCATGGTTCCCTCGGAATCAGGAGGTTTTCAGCAGAATATTTCCAGGCCAATCATGACCGAGATGCCCCGTGAGAGGATCACCATGATGGACAAGCCGGTCGAAGTTGCACCGCCCCGCAGATCTTTCTCCACCCTGGACGCCCCTACATTGGGCACCAGGCGATGACTTCAATCGTCTCTCCGGGGGATATGATTTTTCCGCTCGGCACCTCGCCCACACCCATGGATTCCGCCAGACCTGAAAGGATGTGAGAGGCCTGAAGTCCGGATCGAACGCAGCATCCGGCTTCGTTCAACCTGACCCGAACGTAGTGAGTTCGCGATTCTGAATTCTCAAATTTTTCACCGGCCCGAACAGCTATACGTTGCGGTAGCGGACGGGATCTTCCTGCGAATTTCAAAAGTGCGGGCCGGACGAAGAGTAAAAAAGTCACCAGGGCGGACACCGGATTTCCCGGCAACCCAAAGAAAAAAGCCGGACCAAGCGTTCCAAATATCAACGGTTTGCCAGGTTTCACGGAGACTTTCCAGAAATGGACCTTTCCTCCAAGTTCCAAAAAAGCCTCCTGCACCCGGTCGTATCTGCCGACAGAAGCCCCTCCGGTTGTGAGTAAGAAATCATTTTTTTCGAAGGCTTTGGAGAAGACGTTTTTGATCGAGGGAAGATCGTCGCGGACAATCTCGCCGATCTCGTAGGGGAACGGCTGCGCTCGCAAAAGCGCCGCCAGCGAGTGGCTGTTGCTTTCGAAGATGGAACCTGGCTCCATTTGTTCGCCTGGCTCGCGCAGTTCATTGCCCGTGGACAGAAGTCCAACTCTCGGGTTTTTCGAAACCGCAAGTGATTGCAGCCCCAGGGAACGGAAAAGACCGATGGAGACGGGGTTGACCATTTCGCCACGTTTTAGCACGACGGACCCGGCGTCAATATCTTCACCTTTCAAGCGAACATTTTCCCAAGGTCTGGCTCTTTCGTGGATTCGAACGCGGCAATTAGGTTCGTCGATCTCACAATCTTCCTGCATCACAACCGCGTTCGCCCCCTGAGGCAAAGGTGATCCGGTGAACACCCTGACGGCGCAACCTGTTTTCAGAAGTCCGTGAGGTTCAGCACCGGCCGGGGTTTCTCCCGAGAGTTCGAGTTCAACGGGTTCGTTCGGTGAACACCGGTTTAGATCCCCGGAGTACACGGCAAATCCGTCCATGCCGCTGGTGTCAAACCGGGGGAGCGGAAATGGGGCCTCGATGTCCTGGGATAAAGTCCTGCCGGTCGCGTCCAGCAACGGAAGAGACTCCTTTTCCGCCGTGGTTTGAACCAGGTCCAGAACAAGGCGCTGGGCTTCAGCCACCGAGATCATCAGATTTCAGGAGCAGCGGTTGTGACCAGAACCTGTTCGAGAGTTGTGGAGCCATCCCTGGCCTTGTCCAGCGCGACCATGCGCAAAGTCCTCATCCCCTGCGCCACCGCCACCTTTCCGATTTCCGAGGCACCAGCGCGGGCAATGATCAATTTGCGGATATCATCACTCAAGGTCATGGTTTCGATGATCGCCAATCTTCCGGCATAACCGGAATTTTTGCAGCGTTCACAACCACGCCCGCGATGCAAGACGGCCCCATCGAAAAATCGGGGGTTGATTCCGAGATCGGCATACATCTTGGCGGGATACGTCACCGGCTCCTTGCAGGCAGGGCAGATTTTACGCACCAACCGCTGGGCACAGGAAAGGATCACCGAAGAAGAGATCAAAAACGGGGCGATTTCCATGTCGTCCAGTCGGCTGATGGCTCCGGGCGCGTCGTTGCAATGCATGGTGCTGAGCACCTGATGGCCAGTGAGGGCGGCTTCCACGGCAATTTCGGCGGTTTCAGTATCACGTATTTCCCCGATCATGATGATGTCGGGGTCCTGACGGAGGATCGAGCGGAGGGAGTTGGCGAAAGTGAGGCCGATTTCCCGTTTAACTGGAACCTGGTTGATTCCAGGAATCTGAAATTCAACCGGGTCCTCGACGGTGATGATGTTGTAATCGGGGCTGTTGAGTTCGTTCAGGGCCGAATAAAGCGTGGTGGTCTTGCCGGAACCGGTCGGGCCGGTGACCAGGATAAGGCCGTGAGGGGCATCGACAGCGGCTTTGAACCGCCGGAAGTTTTCAGGATCCATCCCCAGCTTGTCCATGCTCGCGGACAGGTTGGATTTGTCCAGGACGCGCAACACACATTTTTCGCCGTGGACCGTAGGCAGAAAAGAGACGCGAAGGTCTATGTCCCGTCCGCTTACCTTGACCCGCATACGACCGTCCTGTGGCAGCCGCCTTTCGGCGATGTCCAGGTTGCTCATGATCTTCAGACGGGAGGTGAGGGCGATCTGAAGATTTTTAGGAGGCGGAGGCATGTCCAGAAGGACGCCATCAATGCGGTAACGAAGCCGGACCATTTTTTCGAATGGCTCGATGTGAATATCACTGGCCCTGTCCTTGATGGCCTGCACCAGGAGCAGATTGGCCAGCTTGATCACCGGTGCTTCTTCGCTCGAGGCTGCAAGCTGGTCGAGGTTCACCTCTTCTTTCAGCTCGTTGGCGACCTCCAGCTTGTCCCCTTCATCCTCGGCCTGCTTCTTGGCGTCGTCTATGATCTCCTGGAGGCTGTTCTTATTGGCGTCAACAGTGTTGATCCGGTCCACGATCGACTTTTCGGAGGCGATCATGGGTGCGATTTCCAGGCGGGTGATACGCCTGACGTCGTCGATGGCCAGGACGTTGAGCGGATCGGCCATCGCCAGGAACAGCTTGTTGCCAAGCCGCGAAACGGGAAGGATCCGGTGGTTGAGGGCCACTTCCCGAGGGATCAGGTCGGAGATTTCACGGTCGATGGGGAGATGGGCGAGATTGACCGGCGGAGTGTTCAGAACGCGGCCCATCGAGACCACCAGATCCTGCTCGGTGACGTAGGATTTTTCGATGACGAGCTTGAGGAGCCGTGTTCCTTCTTTTTTCTGAAGCTCGAGCAGTTCCTCCAATTGTTTGGCGGTGAGAAGCCCGTCCTCGAGAAGGGTGTCGGCGATCCTTTCACCAAATGATTTAACTGGAGCCATATTCAGCGCATCAATTTCTTGATGATTTTTTGCAGTTCCGTCGGCGAGGCAAGATACCAAACAATGCGGTTGGGAGTGACGCTTTGCAGTTCTTCCGCCGCCTGTTTGTTAAACGGGTTTGTGGTCGCGACAAAAATTGATTTGCTCATCCTGTCGAAAGGAAGGACGCACCAGCGCTGACAGGCCTCCTTGGGAAAACTGCGGGCCAGTTCTGAATCGATGTCGTACCTCTCCAGGGGGAGGTAGGCCAAACGCGATTTGTCGGAGATGAGCTTCAAGGATTTTTCGACAGGCGCGATGTTGCGATCAGCCAAAACCTGCACAAACGGTTCGATGACCCGGTTTGGCGGTTCAAATATGCTCGGGGTGAACCAGCAGGCGTCGAAATCGGCGGCTGTGAGCATTTTGCCGTCCACGAAAAGTTTGTACATCATCTGGCGGCCATCATCGATTTCGCTGGCGGCGCGGCCGATCGGTTTGCGGGTGGAAAAACCAGTGCCATTCTTGGGAGTCTCCGGTTCGGCGACCGGGGCCGGGGTGCTCAGGCTGTTGGCCTTGGTTTCGATCTCCGCCATCGCGGAGAGGACATCCAGATCGTCGGGGTAACGCTGGAGGATTGTTTCGTATTCGAGGATCGCGGAGGAAAGCTGGCCCAGCTGAACATAGGCTTGGGCGATGCGTTTGGAGGTGGCGATGACATCCTTCTGGCGCCCGAGCTTGAAATAAGCCTCCTTGAGGATTTCCAACGACTGATAATCCTGAGGTTGCGATTGAGTGATGACTTCAAACATCTCAATCGTCTGGATCAACTGCGCTTCTTCGGCTGTCGTTAATGTACCAAGCATCGTTTACCTTGTTGCCGCTGCATTTCGCACAAACCGCTCAAATCACTGCGAAATCCTTTAAAATCAAGTTCGCCTAACTTAGGTGCATACGCTTCGTGAAGCAATCTTGCGTTTCGAACCACGATTTCGAAAAGCATGGTCTCCGCCAGAAAACCGAGTGTTTTCCTTCTCAACGCCAATTTACTTCCGGTGAATTCCTAAAACGTCGGCAGTTTTCGAGATTTCCTGAAGTGTCAGGGGTGGCATTTTTGCAAAATCCAGCAACCGGTCGAGCTGTTCCTGGCTTTGGACTGGGAGCAGACAGCAGTCCAGTCGCCGATGGCAGAGCACCCAGGCGAGCGCAGCTTCAACCGGATGGTGGCCAGGCTTCTTGTTGAAAATGAGTTCAAAACGCCTCAAAAACTCCGCAGCAGCGAGCTGTCCGGCCGACGGTGGTGTTTCAACATGTTCAGACGCATTCGATTTGGAGCTTTGTTCAAACAAACTCCAGACTAGGTTCGACACCCATGGATCCCGGGATATGCATCCGGACAATTTTTTGCGGATAGATTTTTCAACTTCAGAGGACTGTTTATTTGAAAAAGGTTGCGCACCTCCGCCGCCAGCCTCGTCCAGCCATTCCCTCAACAATCCATGTCCGGGGCCGGGCTTATTCCAGTTGAACGGAAAGAGAACCGGGCATGAATCCAAGTCTTTGAGCACATTCAAAATGCTCTCGAAACCCCAGGCTGCTCCCGTTCCGCCAAGGGAAAATCCGACCGAGCGAACTTTTCCCTCCTTCACGAACGCGGATAAGAGCTGAACAACTGGTTGATTTTCAAAGGTTGTCGGATTGGAAATATGAAACCAGAGCAGGTCGAGATGCTCGGACCGCAAACTTCGGAGGATTCTTTCAAGGTCAAGCCGACCTTTCCGCAACTCCATCTGCGGGTCGGCGTGTGCCAGCCTGGCTGGGTTTGAATCTTCAAAGCCGCCTATCCGGCCCGAAAGTAACAGTTCATCCCGACGTTTGCCGAATTCTGCTTGAATAATTTTCGCGGTTTCGACGCCATGATCCACTCGGTCGAGATCCCACAAAAGGATTTCAGCATCCAGCGCCCGTCCCAGAAGTTGTTTCTTCTGCAATTCGCCCAGCCTCATCTCGGCGGAGGGAACAAAACCCGCCAGATCGAGACCGAGCCGGGATGCCCGGAGGCCGGCACCAGAAAGTTTGCGATATTCCATATGAATGAAAACGTCGCACAGACTATCATCACCGCTCTCCGCTGCGCGAAAATTTTTTGCGTGAAAATTCGAGGTCCGGGCGTGAGGGATGGGGACGGCAACGTTCCCGTGTACGGAGTCCGACCTTCAGGCGGCAAAGTTTTTGCCAACCACTCGACTTATTACTTTAGATGCCTTTGTCTATTCCAGTTCCACCGGCTAAAGCCCGAACTCCAAACCTCAGCTCACCTGACTTTAATCGCACCCTCGAGGTCCAGAATAGTGGCTGACTTCTGGTCGCGCTTTTTTATCATGCCCTCCATGAAATGCTTGGTCACCGCCGGTCCGACCTATGAACCTCTGGATGAAGTTCGGAGGTTAACCAATTTTTCGACGGGCGGATTGGGCACGCGGCTGGGAAATTTCCTGGTGGCGGCGGGGCACGAGGTGATCCTGATGCGCGGATATTATTGCACTGACGACACCAAGATCGCCGCGCAACAAAGCGTAAGATTCACCACCACCGAAGATCTTTTACAGAAAATCACCGATTTGGCTCGGCAACCGGGTCCTGCCGTAGAGGCTGTTTTTCACGCGGCCGCTGTCAGTGATTTCAGTTTTGGAAAGATTTACGAGCAGAACACATGCGGGAACCTGCTGCCCGTGACGGAGAAAAAAGTGAGCACTCGGCACACGAACAGGATTTTGGTGGAATTAACTCCAACTCAAAAAATCATCCGCCAACTCCGTCCGCTTTTCCCGGACGCCTTGATTGTGGGCTGGAAATACGAAGTGGACGGGGTTTTGGAGGATCTCAGGAACAAAACCAGGATACAGATCGTCGAGAACAAAACCGACGCTTCGGTTGGAAATGGACCGTGTTATGGTCCTGGTTTTTTGCTGGTGCAAACCGGTTTGGAAGTTCGATGCGAGGATGAAACAGCGTTGTTCAGTGAACTCGTAAAGCTGCGTTGAAACCGGGCGAAGATCACCAGGAAACTGCCACGTTCATTTTTTTGCCAAATCGGTTGGTGTAGAAAAGTTCGCGTTGACTGGCGCCATATTCGTGGATCAGCCGGGTGATTTTCACGTCGTAACAACAATATTCCGCGATCTCGACCAGTTTACCCTCGCGGAACCACCGGATGGCTTGCAGACCTTCGCTGGTTTTCTCCACTCCGAGAGTCGCGTGAGCCAGGGAATCGAGGGAGAGGCGGTGTTGCAAAGTTTTCTGCAATTCCACCAGCATGTCGAGGGTCGGCACCTGCGCGTAATCGAAAAAATCGTTGTGTCCCTGCAGAACTTCGTAATCGAACCGCTGATTGTTGAACCCGACCACCAGGTCGGCGCGCCGCAGTTCCTCGATGAGCTCGTTGACCCGGCTCTCCCCGTAAATGCGGTAGGTTCCACGCGTGGTGCTGTAGGTCACCCCAATGCTCATCCGCATGTCGCGGATGCGATGCCAGCCGCCTACTTCGTCCGCCGACTTCTGGGTTTCGAGATCGAAATAAACGATATTTTTAACGGATTCAGCCATACTCCAGAATATTAAGGACGCGGAATTCCAACCAGGTCGGGCGAGAACAATGTCACACCGGCTTCAAACAGGCTCCAGGCCACCGGGCTGAGGTAATTCAAAACCTCCGCCTGGGCGGCGGCTCCGGTCACTGGCTTGAATTTTGCCCCGTTCATTGCCGCATAGTTTAACAACTCCGGAGAGTTTGGAATGACCTCACTCCAGATTTTTTCCACTGCGCTGACCACATTCGTCGGAGTTCCTCCGGGCAGCAGAAAACCGAAACAATTCCCGCTGGCACTCAGTCCTGGAACCCACTGGCTCACTGGTGGGATGGCAGCCGTCAAACCCTCCACCACCAGCGGTTCAGCACTCAGAGTGGCGAGCGGGCGGATTTCACCGGCGCGCATCAACGCCGCACCATCCGTGAAAGACTGGGCCATGACATCGATCTCGCCGGCGGCGCAGGCCGCAGCGACCGCGGCACCGCTGTTAAAAACCAGATTGCTGAACTGGATGCCGGTCTTCTGTTGGAGAAGATGCATGGCAATGGCCCCTGTGGTGACCGGGCCCGCTGTTCCGACCCTCAGCACTCCTGGCTTCGCTTTGAATGCCTCGAGCAATTGACCAAAATTTTGGTGAGGGGACTGGGCTCCGACGGAATAAATCTGTGAATATTGGACCGGCAGAAAACAGTTCCAATCCTTGATCTCCGTATTGAGCAAACCGGTGATTTTGTAGAGGCCAATGTCGGCGGCCGAACCGGTGATCCAGGTATGCCCGTCCCTTGGCGAAGTCAGGACAGATTCAGTACCTGTGGCTCCAGAGTTTCCAGGAAGGTTCACCACGAAAACCTTCTGTCCGAGCTTTGGTTCAAGAACCGTGGCAAACAGTCTGGCGAGCTGGTCGGACGAACCCCCGACGCCGAACGGCACCACCATGGTGATCGGACCCGACGGCTTCCACTCCGTCACCGTCGCCGGTTCCGTGTGGTTCAGCCGGAAAAATTCCCGTCCCTGACCGGCTGGCAGCGATGTCGGAACATTGTTTGACGGGACGAGGGTCATTTGTTCCCACACCGCCGTTTCACCAAGCTCCAAACTGCGCTCAAGCGTAAAACCGGCTGATAGTTGAGCGAAGGAAAGCTCCAAACCGCCTTGCAGCCGCTTTGAGTGGAGCTGCGGGATTTGCCAGGCAAGTATCCGGAGCCCATAGACCGTGCCATCGGGTTTTCTGAGAGGGTGTTTGGCGACCTGAAAGGAGGTTCGAGGGGAGCCGATGGGTTGATTGTCTTCGATGGTTTCGAATGCGACTCCCCGGGTCATCACCTGCCGGTCGTCGGTTTGAAATTTCTCCGCCAGATCAGGTGGGTAGAAATAATAGTCGTCACGCCCGATCAAATTGGTGACGGTTTTGATGTGGGGAAAACTTGGGCGCAATGTGGCCAGGAAGTTTTCGTTGGCGTTCAAAAAGACGCTGTTGGTGTCCTTGTCGATGGAGAGGGCGTTGGCGCGCAGCCAGTCGGAGGTGAACTCGGGGAGCGTGGTCTGGCCCGGTTCCGGTACGGTGTAGAACACGATCCGAAGGGCATAAATGAGCCCGTTGACATCTCGAAGCGGTGTTTTTGTGGTGAGCACAAAAAAAGCCGGCCCATCCTCCGGTTGATAACGTTCCACCACCTCGAAGGGGACGCCATTGCTCAGAACGCGACGGTCGTCGGCCCGGTAAGCCTCCGCCAGGACGGTCGGGTAAAAATCCAGATCGTTCTTACCGATCAGGTCTTCCAAGGACAGCACGGCTGGTCGGAGAGTGTTTAAGAACCGTTCATTGGCGTTTATAAAAACGCTGTTGGTATCTTTGTCAACAATGTGCAGATGCGCCTGCTCCCAGGCATTGGTCAGCTCCGGCAATGTCGTGGTTGCAGCCCCGGTGAGAGTTGCAGTGAAAATCAGCAAAGAGACAATCCTCACCCAAAGGTTTTGAAATAATCGGTGCATATTAGATTTTTTCTCCGGCGTTTAACCATCTGGCAAAAACTTCAGTTGAAAGTTGAAGCTGGCTTTGTTGTTCCTCTTGAAACAATCGAAGATTCACAATTTGGAGTCCAATAAATTAAATGCTTTTCTGGCCGAATGACCCGGATCGAAAGCCAAAATTTCACCCACCCGCTTTGGAAAGGAGAAAAAAGCATGCCTCCAGCCGCCGGGCGCGATTAAAAACGGATGAGGCTGCGGACCGCGGCTGTATCGTCCTCGATCAGCCGCAGCCGGTGACAATCGTCGGGCTTGTGGGAGGTTCCTTGCGTTCAGGTTTTGCGCACTGCTGCGGTTCACAGAACCGCAGTCCGTCAGAGTAATCACCTGCTTTTTCCCGGTTGCCAGAATTGAATACAGTCGTAATCATGAGCTCAATGAAAGCTCTTTGCCTCGGCTTGGGGTTGTTTTTGTGCTGCCTCTTGCTCCAGGCACAAACCTCCAGTGTCACCCGCCGGACA
>Ga0163151_10008852_pt1 | contig 11169 bp, 10 predicted proteins | sample OliLakLV19MP5IB2_FD_145596 | JGI IMG/M metagenome (GOLD analysis project Ga0163151, IMG submission 145596) | Freshwater microbial mat bacterial communities from Lake Vanda, McMurdo Dry Valleys, Antarctica - Oligotrophic Lake LV.19.MP5.IB-2 | ecosystem: Environmental > Aquatic > Freshwater >...
CTATTGATGTTGCCGATCTCGTCTTGACGGAAGCGTTCCTGCTGAATTTTACGGGCGACTTCAACTCTCGATCGAACACGGTCAGAAGCTTCACCTTCACGGTGGCTGGTGATTTCTTCGGGTTGGAGGCGACTGACATGAACTTGCAGATCGATCCGATCCATCAACGGCCCCGATAACCTCGCCCAGTATTGCTCCCTTTGTTTGGGTGAACAGGTGCAGGGTTGGATGGTGTCGCCGTAATAGCCACATTGGCAGGGGTTTGTACTAGCAACTAGGGTGAACTGGGCAGGGAAGGTGACAGACTGGCGGGTACGAGAAATGCTGACGTAGCCATCCTCAAGTGGTTGGCGTAAGAACTCCAAGACATCGCGCTTAAATTCTGTCAGCTCATCCAAAAATAAAATGCCGTGTGTGGCTAATGAAATCTCGCCAGGTTTGGGAAAACTGCCGCCGCCAACTAGGGCTGGGCCAGAAGCGGAATGATGTGGACTGCGAAATGGTCGATCGATCACTAAGCCTTTGCCGCGCAGCAAACCCGCCACAGAATGGATTTGAGTGACTTCCAACGCTTCCTTGAAAGACATCGGAGGTAAAATGCTGGGTAATCGCCGCGCCAACAGCGTTTTACCCGATCCAGGGGGGCCGACGAAGATTAAATTATGTCCACCTGCTGCGGCAATTTCCAGAGCGCGACGGGCATGGTTTTGACCTTTAACATCCTTGAGATCGAGTTTAATCTCCTTTGTGGTATGAGCCGTGAGATCGGTTTGAGTGGGAGTTGGTGCGTATCGATCGGGATGAGCAAGAAAGTCGCCCACTTCGATCAAACTGCGGAGACCATAGACCTTAAGCCCCGCCACAACTGCCGCTTCTGCCGCATTTTCAAACGGTACGATCATGCCCTTGATCCCCATTTTGATCGCCGTTGCCGCAATCGGCAGAACTCCCGCCACTGGACGCAAACCACCATCAAGCGAAACTTCACCTAAAAACAAGTGATCACCGAGTAATTGAGGATCGACTTGCTCGGAAGCGGCGAGAATTCCGACACTGATTGGCAGATCGAAGCTGGGACCTTCTTTGCGTAGATCGGCAGGAGTGAGGTTCACCACGATTTTTCGCATCGGAAAGGCATAGCCCGAATTTTTGAGAGCCGCCTTGACTCGCTCCTTCGATTCCTGCACCGCCATATCAGGTAAGCCAACCACGACAATTCCAGGCAATCCACCTGCGACATCGACTTCGACCCCGACCTGAATGGCGTTAATGCCCAAAATTGATGCACTCCAGACTCTGGCTAACACGCTGTTTCCCCAGAAAGAACTCCAGTAAAGACTTTCTCGGCTGGCCCAGTCATAAATACATGGTTATTCTCGGCTGACCAGTGAATACGGAGATCGCCACCTGGTAAGTTAACGGTGCAATTTCGATCGAACTTACCATTCAATACACCTGCCACCACAGCAGCGCAAGCTCCCGTTCCACAAGCCAGAGTTGCTCCTGCCCCGCGTTCCCACACCAGCATTTTGATCCGATCGGGCGAAACCACTTGGATAAATTCGGTGTTAGTGCGCTGCGGAAAAGCAGAATGATATTCAAACTTCGGCCCAAGCTCGTTTAGGGAAATTGTCGTAACATCATCAACAAACGTAATGCAGTGAGGATTGCCCATACTAACTGCGGTCACCTGCCAATCTTCACCATCAATACGTAATGGTACTGCTATTGCCTTGTCTTTTGGCGCAACTAGTTTGGTCGGGATTTCTTCTGCGACTAAAATCGGCTCTCCCATATCTACAGTTAACTGACCATCAGGATTTAGTTCGATCGAGATTAAACCTGCATTGGTATGGATTTCATAACGGTGATCTACAGGCTCGATCCCCAGATCGATCATGAACTTTGCCAGACAACGAATCCCGTTACCGCACATCTCTGGCTCCGATCCGTCAGAGTTATAGATCCGCATCATATAACTGTTCTTGTTAGTTTCCTCAGGCAATAAAAAAATTACCCCATCAGCACCGATGCCAAAGTTTCGATCGCACAACTGGACTGCTTGGTTAGGGGTAAGTAGAGGCTCGGTTCGATCGCGGTTATCAATCAAGATAAAGTCATTACCAAGACCTTGATATTTAGTAAAAGAAATGTCCATTCCAGCCCCATGCTCTTAAGATAAACTTAATTTTAACTCAGTATTTCGACGGTAACTTTGTTTTATAGGACTTCCGCAAAATGCGAGGTAATCACAAATCCAGAGTTTACGGCAAACCGCACCAATGTGAGCCAGTAAACCGAAGTCGATCGAAGCGATCACCAGCATAGAATTACTTCATTAGAGCCTCTGGTGATTTATATGCAGCCAACTAACCCGAATCAATTTACCGAAAAAGCATGGGCGGCGATCGCTCGTACCCCCGATGTCACTAAGTCGGCGGGGCAGCAGCAGATCGAGAGCGAACACTTAATGAAAGCTCTGCTAGAAGAAGAAGGCTTGGCGACCAGCATTTTTAATAAAGCCGATGTCAGTGTGCAGAAATTGCGCGATCGAACCACCGAATTTATCGATCGACAGGCAAAGGTATCAGGCAGTAACACTGCGGTTTATCTAGGACGTAGCCTTGATGTTTTACTCGATCGATCTGAAGCAGAACGCAAAACATTTGGCGATGATTTTATTTCGATCGAACATTTTCTGATGGCTTACACCAAGGACGATCGCTTCGGCAAAGCATTATTGCAAGAAGTGGGACTAGATGAGGCTAAGCTGAGAAAAATCATCGAGCAAATTCGCGGTAATCAGAAAGTGACCGACCAAACTCCCGAAAATAAGTATGAAGCCCTCGAAAAGTATGGGCGCGATCTGACTGAATTAGCGAAGGAAGGTAGACTCGACCCCGTAATCGGTCGGGATGATGAAATTCGCCGCACGATCCAGATTTTATCGCGTCGCACCAAAAATAATCCCGTGCTAATTGGTGAACCAGGTGTGGGCAAAACCGCGATCGCCGAAGGATTAGCCCAACGGATCATTAGTGGCGATGTACCTGAGTCTTTGCGCGATCGAAAGTTGATTGCCTTGGATATGGGAGCTTTGATTGCGGGGGCAAAATATCGCGGCGAGTTTGAAGAACGTCTCAAAGCTGTGCTCAAAGAAGTCACAGAATCGCAAGGACGGATCGTACTGTTTATCGATGAAATTCATACGGTTGTGGGAGCGGGGGCGACCCAAGGCGCGATGGATGCGGGGAACTTGCTAAAACCAATGCTGGCAAGAGGTGAACTGCGCTGTATCGGTGCTACAACTTTGGATGAATATCGCAAATTTATCGAAAAAGATGCGGCATTGGAACGTCGATTCCAACAAGTCTATATCGATCAGCCCAATGTCGAAGATACGGTTTCGATCCTGCGTGGATTGAAAGAAAGATATGAGTTACATCACGGCGTGAAGATTGCTGACAGTGCCCTGATTGCGGCGGCGACACTCTCCACCCGCTACATTAGCGATCGATTTTTACCCGATAAAGCGATCGATCTAGTCGATGAAGCTGCTGCCAAGTTAAAAATGGAAATCACTTCCAAACCAGAAGAATTAGATGAGATCGATCGAAAGATCTTGCAAATGGAAATGGAACGGCTTTCCCTCAAAAAAGATACCGATCCCGATTCCCTCGATCGAGTGGATAAATTGGTAAAAGAGCTAGCCGACCTCAAAGAGTCTCAGGCAAGTCTATCAGCGCAGTGGCAATCGGAAAAAACCACGATCGATAATGTCCGCAAACTCAAAGAAGAAATCGATCGAGTCAATGTCGAAGCCCAGCAAGCCGAACGGGATTACGACCTCAATCGCGCTGCCGAGCTCAAATATGGCAAGCTCACCGACCTCCAACGTCAACTCCAGCAAGCCGAAGTCCGTCTCACCGAAACTCAAACTACGGGTCGATCTCTACTGCGTGAAGAAGTTACCGAGGAAGACATCGCCGAAATTATCTCAAAATGGACGGGCATCCCAGTTGTAAAACTGGTGGAGTCGGAAAAATCGAAACTGCTTTACCTCGAAGATGAACTGCATAAGCGTGTGATCGGTCAAACCGAAGCAGTAACGGCTGTAGCGGATTCGATCCAACGCTCCCGTGCTGGACTTGCCGATCCCAACCGCCCGATCGCCAGCTTTATCTTCCTTGGCCCCACGGGTGTGGGCAAAACCGAGCTAGCAAAAGCTCTCGCCGCATATATGTTCGATACCGAAGACGCGATGGTACGGATCGATATGTCCGAATATATGGAAAAGCACAGTGTTTCGCGTTTGGTTGGCGCACCTCCAGGCTATGTCGGGTATGAAGAAGGCGGTCAGCTTACAGAAGCAATTCGTCGTCGTCCCTATGCTGTGATCCTGTTTGATGAGATTGAGAAAGCCCATCCCGATGTGTTTAACATCATGCTGCAAATCCTTGATGATGGGCGCGTTACCGACTCCCAAGGTCGCACCGTGGACTTCAAAAATGCCGTAATTATTCTTACGAGTAATATCGGTTCTCAATTCATTCTCGATATTGCGGGTGATGACTCTCGGTATGAAGAGATGCGCGATCGAGTGATGGAGACAATGAGATCGAGTTTCCGCCCAGAGTTTCTCAATCGGATTGATGAGATTATTATCTTCCATGCCTTACGACGTGACGAGTTGCGCCAGATCGTGAAGCTGCAAGTGAAGCGATTGGAACTACGTCTTGCCGAACGCAAACTCTCGCTCAAGCTCTCCGAAGCTGCCCTAGACTTCATTGCTGAGGTGGGCTACGATCCTGTCTATGGTGCGCGTCCACTTAAACGTGTGATCCAACGCCAACTAGAAACCCAGATTGCTAAATCCATTCTCCGCAGCGATTTTACCGACGGCGATGTGATCTTTGTCGATGTTGAGAACGAACGCCTCGCGTTCAAACGACTGCCAAATGAAATCCTGACGACTTCTCCTAGTTGAGATTAGTTAAGGTCTAGGTGAGTGAATGTTTTGGCATCCTTGCCGCTACTGTCACTGGTGTAGTCGGCGACGATCTGACCGTTGCCGACCAGTCGGTATTTATATGTAACAATGCCCTCCAAACCCACTGGTCCTCGTGGTTGCAGCTTTTGGGTGCTAATCCCTACCTCTGCGCCAAACCCATAGCGAAAACCATCAGCAAAGCGAGTCGAGCAATTGTGATAGACATTCGCGGCATCAACATCTTGCAAGAATATTTCAGCAATTTCGGCATTTTTAGTCACAATTGCATCCGTATGTTTGGAACCATAGGTATTGATATGGTCGATCGAATCATTCACGCCATCAACAATTCGAGCTGACAAGATCGAATCGCTGTACTCAGTTGACCAATCAAGTTCCGAAGCAGGAATTAGATCGGGGCAAATTTTTAGGGATCGATCGCAACCTCTCACCTCTACGCCCTTAGCTCGCAAAGCCGCAACTACTTTGGGCAGAAAAGCATCGGCGATCGAACTATGTACCAGTAAAGTCTCGATCGAATTGCAAGCCGCAGGATATTGAGTTTTCGAGTCAACTGCAAGATCGATCGCCATGGCTAAATCCGCATCAGCCTCAACATAGAGATGACAGATGCCATCAGCATGACCAAGCACAGGGATATTGGTGTTGTCTTGGATATAGCGGACAAACTGATTCGAGCCGCGTGGAATAATCAAGTCGATCTGTTTTTCCATTGCCAAAATCGCCTGAATTTCCGATCTAGTCGTCAGCAACTGCACAACATGAGGTGAAACTGCCGAATCAGATAGAGCTTGATGAATCACCTTAGTAATCGCCTCACAAGAGCGCACCGCTTCACTACCACCTTTAAGGATCGCACCATTGCCCGACTTGATCGCCAAAGCCGTAATTTGGGTGACAGCATCGGGACGCGACTCGAAAATCACACCAATCACGCCTAAAGGACAGGTAACACGTTGCAAAATTAATCCTCGATCCAATTCTCGATCGATTTGTCGCACACCAATTGGGTCATCTAAACGGATCACATCTCTCACCCCCGCCACCATTGCCGCGATTTTGGCATGATTTAGCTTCAACCGACTCAGCAAAGGCGCAGCGAGTTGTTCTGCTTGCGCTACCCTCACATCCTCTTGGTTGGCGGTCAGAATCAGCTCGGCAGATTGCTCTAGGGCGACCGCGATCGATTCCAAGGCCGCATTTTTGGCTTGGGTTGAGAGTTTAGCGAGTTCGATCGATGCGGCTTTCGTTACCTGCACAGATTGAGCTAGCGTTTGTTCGACCTTTTGGGACAAATTTGGTGATGAAAGAGAAACCATAGCTGGACGTTTACGAGTAAGTAAGATCGGATATAAGTTAATTCTAACTGGAAAGACCATCTCAACTGGAATCTAACCCGATCGACTGAGATCTAACCCGATCGAATCACCTAAGTAGGTATTCATTTCGATCGACGCAACATTAATAATTAGGGATGCGTCTAAGGGGTAATGAATATGAAAATTAGCAATATGAACAAGAAATTTTTAGCATTTGCCGCCATGCTCTTAACCCTAGGAGCATCGGCACCATCAGTTCAGGCGGGAGAAGTGAGATGTTCGGTTACTGGTGGACGTAACCTGCAATGTCAGGATGAGAGCGTAAATAAAGGCAACGATCGATATCAAAATAGTTATGACAATCGTAACGACTATCGTTATGACTCTAGGAATAATGCGAGATATAACGATCCCACTGACAACTATAACTACAGCAATTACGATTACAACGATCGCAATTACAATTTTTACCGCGACCGCAATGATTCTGGAGTCGATCTCTACAACTTTGGCACAAACTACAACTACGGCAATAATTACAACAATAACTACAACAGCCTAGACTGGAGCAACAGGAATAATTTAGCGAACCTAGTGAATCAGATTTTTTTTGATATCCTTGGTCGGAATGCTGATGCTAATCGACTCAGAACCTACACCAACACATATAGTCGCGGTCAGTCTTTTACACCCTTGCGTCGAGAGCTAGCAAATAGCAGTGAAGCAAGAGAGGCCATCAATCGGCTCTATCGCCAAGTTTTGGGGCGTAACGCCGATCGCAAGGGTTTAGACACCTACACCAAATCATTACGCAATGGATGGTCGTTAGCGCAGATCCGCCGCGATCTGGCAAATAGTCAGGAAGCCAGAAACAGAAGATATTAATCCTCTCTCATCTATTTTAGAATTGATTCGATTCCCAGTACTTTATCCCAATATTTAATCAAGGAGCAATCATGGCATTTTTCGATCTTACTAACGGCAACGATTTCATTAATCTATTCCAAGGACAGCTATCTGGCTTTTCCGACGGACTGAGAGCTTTTGATGGAGAAGACAGCGTTCAGGGTTCATCTGTTGATGAAACGATCAATGGCAATCGCGGTAATGATACGATTCTGGGTGGTTTTGGCAATGATTATCTGCGCGGCGGGCGAGACAATGACTTTGTGGATGGTCAGACTGGCGATGACTTGCTCAATGGCAATTTAGGCGATGATTTTGTTCAGGGTGGTGATGGCAATGACTTTGTGCGCGGTGGGCAGGGCAACGATACGCTAAATGGAGGGAATGGGAATGACATTCTAGTAGGAGATTTTGGCGTTGACAATCTGATCGGTGGTAGTGGTGCAGACACGTTTGTATTTAGGACTAGCAGTGCCGTGGCAGGAATTGTGAATGCGGATGTAGCTTTAGATTTTAATATTTTTGATGGCGACCTTATGGGGTTAGATTCTGGGTTGAATAATTCTCAGATTGTATTTAACGACGATATCGACTATTCCAATATCTTTGGTGGTAGCAGCGATAGAGTCGATACGGTAATTAGTATTGCTGGAACGGACTTGATTTTAGGGGTTGTGCGCGATATCACAATCAATGATTTGTTGGGCCGCACTAACATTCTTTCTGATGCATTTCTGGCTCAGGGCTAGTGAGATAGCGTCGTCTCCAGCTAGAGCCTGATAAGAGATTGCTCGAATTTTGCTCCTGTTGACGACGCGCCAAGATCGCTGAAGTAGGATCGAGCAAAGTAGGATCGCGGTAGGGAATTGCGGCACGAGTTTCGAGTAGCTCTTGTTCTTCGATCGATAAATCAGGTAGTCGATCTGCCAAATCGCCAGTGGCAAACATGGCAATTGTGCCAGGAGATCTCCTCCCAACTGGAGGTGTAGAAGCGATCTGCCATCCTACTTCCAGCATTGCTGCCCTCACGGCGGCGGAACAGGAATACGTCACTAAGCAACCGTCAGGTTTGAGACACCCAGCGAGCAGTTGCAAAAAATCGACCGTCCAAAGCTGCGGACAACGTGGCGGCGAAAAAGGATCGAGAAAGATCGCATCAGCCCACTGTAATGGCACTTGCTGAATTGTTTGACGGGCATCGCCAATGATTAATTGCATCTCTAATCGATCGACTTTAACGACTAAATTCTTCGCCAAGTCTTGCAGAATCGCTTGAACAGACGGCGACCAGATTTTGAGCAATCCCTGTTCGATCGCCTTCTGAGGGACTAAGAGGTTATTCTCCAGCGCGATGATTTCCAGATCGGTTGTTGGCAAGGACTCACAGGCAGCAGCAGAGTTATAGCCTAATCCGTAACACACATCTAAGATGCAGACTTTGGATTTCGATCGAGACTTCTCGATCATGCGTGATGGGATGACAAATTTTGCTTCAGCTTCTTGCTTAGCTCCATGTCGGCTATGAAAGGCTTCTTGAAACAGCTCTGAGAAAAAAGTAACAGATCCATCAGCCGTAGTTTGGAGCCTCAAGGAGTCAATCTGTTCTGCCATCTAATGCTTACTCTTTTTTGCCTCCAGACTCTAGCTGCTCTCGCCCAGTAATACTTTCGATCGCCTCAAGGGCCGCCCGCGAACCCGCCATAATATCTCTTTCTTCACCGCCCAAGTACAACCGCCCAAAACTACCCACAGCCAAGACATCGAGAATATTAATCGAAGCGGCTTTTTCGGCTTCATTCGCCGCCAGGGCAGCATAGGCAGCAGGTTCAACTTCTAGCACATATAGGGTTTGTCCAGACAGCAGCATTTGTCCGCGTTTGAACCGATTGATCAATTGGGTATGATGAGCATCGACATTGCGGATAATCTGACTGGAAATTACGCGAGGTTTTAGTCGATCGGTTTCCCGCACACCCAAGTAGTCCAGAATTGCTTGCCCTGCCGAACGAGTCTCCCCTTGGCGCGAGGAATGAATTTCCAGTAGTCCATACAAGCGTTCGACAATCAGGATGCCTGGACGCACACTATTGGATTTTAACGCCACATCAGTAATGCGATTGATCTCAATCCCTGGTGAGATTTCGATCCAGAGCGACGAATCTCCTGGCAACGGCAAAAACCCCTGTGCTACTGTACCCAGATAAGCTGCGTGTTGCAGTTGTAAGCTATCTAAAAAAACGTAACTGCGTAAGTCTGCACCCAAAATTTAAATCTCCACAGGCTTGAGTCTCGATCTTTTAGCCCTTATTTTTAGCTCTATCATTTTAGATGATGGCATGGACTCTAGCACTCAAATTCAGAAGTAAATTGTCTTTCGCGATCGGAGTCGATCGATATTTATTACTTCATAGTCTTCGGCATAATGTCGATAGTTGTCACCGTATAAGGTTGACCATTCACACATCTACGCAGTTCGCCACTTGCAGCCAGACCACTATGCCAATCGATCTTCGCGACGGGTTTGCCAGCCATCTCCACTTTGAAAACCTGAACATTTTTCATATTAGACAAAGCCGCATCCATAGTTGGAACTGCAAAAGCAATCGCCCCAAATGGCATATTAGGAGGCGAATAATTGAATGCATTCGTTGTTATGGAAGGTTCATCATCTTGAGTGAGGGTAACTTTTACAGTTTCCATCTTGTCTGGCCTTGGAATATCTGCTGACATAAATGTGAGGAGTGCCCCTTTATAGTCGCCACTTGGCCCCGACAAAGTGAGCATTACCCCGTTTCTTGAGAAGAAGGCACTACAATATTCACCCGATTTTTGACCTTGGGGGGTTGGGAATAATTTCCAATGCCCTGTTAGATATCTAATATAGTCGGGGTTCTTGAGCAGTTCTGCTCGCTGTTTCACGATCGATACAGCAGACGCGACATTTGCACTCAGTTTCTCGGCTTCTCGATCGACATAGCCCTCACCAGGAAGTCTACTAGGGGCATTCTTAATCGCCTGAATCTTCTGGGCATCGACTCCCCAACTTCTCCACACGTTATAGGCTTGCCCGAATAGATCACCCATTGGTTGAGCATTAGCCGATTGAACCACGGACATCGCGATCGCTACCGTTGTACTACACAACAAAAAACGTCTCAAGTTAATTCTTTGCATTTAAAACCTAAAATCTCGATCTTTCAGCCTTTATTTTTAGCTCTATTATCTTAAATGATCGCACGAACAAACATAATGAAAACTATTGAAACAATCGCAACGATTAGCCCGACTGGAGAAGTCCAGCTATCGCGTTTGGTAAACTTACCTGTGGGCAAATTTAAGGTGGTATTGGTGATTGATGAATTTCCCATTACAACGGAGGCAATCCCTGAAGCTAATCTGTCAGAAGATTCTTTTCTAGAAGCAGCAGGTGACTTGATTGGTTGTTTGGATGGTTTGCCACCAGATCTGTCACACAATAATCACTACCTGAAAGGTCTGGGTGAGTAATGAGTAAGTCAACATTAATTGATTCAGGGGTACTAATAGCTTTATTAAGCCGTGGTGATCGCTATCATGATTGGGCTGTTGCGACAGTATCAGGTTTGCGAAGACCATTTTTGACTTGTGAAGCGGTGATCACAGAAACCTGTTTTTTGCTCAGTCGGAACGCTCAAAGCCATCAACGAGTTTTTGAACCTACATTCAGCAGGGTAAAAGTAAAATAAAATATTTAAATAAAGAGGCAAAGGAGCAGACAAATGTCACCAGAAAGTCAGATAGATGTACAAGATTTAGACCATTTAGGCATAATAGCGGGAATAGTAGATGATATCGGGATCGTGGAAATCATAGATCGCGAGTTAGGAAAGCATCCACATGAGAAGGTGAGTGCGGGACAAGCAGTCAAAGCAATGATATTAAACTGCATGGGAT
>Ga0163151_10008855_pt1 | contig 11165 bp, 8 predicted proteins | sample OliLakLV19MP5IB2_FD_145596 | JGI IMG/M metagenome (GOLD analysis project Ga0163151, IMG submission 145596) | Freshwater microbial mat bacterial communities from Lake Vanda, McMurdo Dry Valleys, Antarctica - Oligotrophic Lake LV.19.MP5.IB-2 | ecosystem: Environmental > Aquatic > Freshwater > Lake...
CGCCTATAAAAACCGAGTAGCAAAGCCAAAGACAATATTCCAAAAAATGAAAAAACATATTTTTGTGGGAAGAAGTCAAGATAGGTCAGACTAAAGCCATCACTCGCAAAAACCGACGGTAGATACCGCCAGAACAAGAACATCATATAAAGACAAAGGGTCACGCGGAAAATAGAAAATTGGAAAGGAGTATAATTTCTAAGAATTAATGGCACAGCTAGTGTTTACTAAGTTTTTGGCTAAAGGACAAGAATCCCGATATCATTTTTGGCAGGAGGTCCTTAATAAAGGGATCGACAATTTCTTGTCCGTTACTCGAGAGTTTATCATTAATTTTTGGCATAAATACCTTTTGCCCAAATAGATTGGCTTCACGGTAGTTAAATATCATTTCTAGTTGTTCCACAGCGCGAAGGCCGCCAAACTGACCGGCGGCAAGTCCAATAAAACCCGCAGGCTTTCTGAAAAGACTTTCAGGAAATTTTAACAAATCAATAAAATACTTTAGTGCACCGGGAAAGCTGCCATTATATTCAGGAACAACGGTCAAGATGCCATCCGTTTCGAGAATCATGCGCTGGAACTCTGCGAACGAAGAGGGAGCTGTGCCATAGTTTTTTGAACTAAAAAGACCTTCCGGCAACTGACCCAAATCGACGAATTGAACTTTTTCACCTTTTTCTTCGATAATTCGTTTTACAATAAGCGAAACTTTTAGGGTGTTTGAGTTCTTCCTGTCTGTTCCAGAAATTAACGTCAACATAAGATGAACTCAACTTCCAGGGCGTTGGTATAAGCACTAGCCCAACCATTTGGGCTACTTAAGGAGTTCAAAATAAAAAGAAATAACGCGAACAATATTCTCACTTAAATGGCTAGCTACTCAACTTGGAACGTGATGTCAACATCATATCTGGCTATGGCGGCAAAAGCGGTTCCAGTGTACAAAGGAATTCGAAAATTAGCCATCCCGAGGGGAATCAAATGCCAAAAGTTCAATCGAAAATTCAAGGTTTAACATTGTTGCTAGCGCTTCTGTTGGGCACATCTGCTTGTCAGAAATCCCAGAAATTATCACCGACAAGAAATGATATTATTTTGGGTGACCTGGCTAAAAATGTGGCAGAAAAAAAAGCAGAAGCCAATAAATTAGATGAAGGCACAAGTGAGCGTCAAGCCATAGAGGAGGCGATCAAAAAACTTCTTGAGAAACTCAACGAGAAAAGGCTTTCTTCAAGCCTCTCTCGGGCCAATCAATCTCTTCTCGCAAATCAAATGAACGAGAACACTCAACTTTTTTCGCTAAAAGGTAAATACAATGTATTAGTTATTCCCGTTCAGTTTGCAGATGTTAAATTTATGCGTCCAGAATATTTTGCTAAAGGTCAAAGTGGTAAGAGCCTCGCCGACGAAGCTATTTTTGGTGAAAATGAAAACAGCCTTCATAGTTATTATTCGCACGAGTCTCAGGGCCTGCTCGATGTCAGGGGAGAAATCGCCCCTATTGTGACAGCTCCTAAGGAATTGGTTGAGTATGGTGAGGCGATTGGCGGTTCTAATGATAAAGACCCTCAGCATCTCGTAGTACATGCCCTGAAAGAACTGATGAAGTTGCAAAATGATCCCAAATTTTGGAAGCAGTTTGATCGTTGGGATCTCTATGATTACGACGGCGATAATAACCATTACGAATCCGACGGTTTTATTGACGCAGTTGTTCTGGTTTACGCAGGGAAGTCGCAGGCGTCTTGCCAAAGAAGTTTTGATCCAAAAGGTGAGAAACCTTCGAGTAAAGATTACCCCGAAGGTCCCCGAAAGAAAGCAGCCGTAGAGTGTTTCAACAGAATTTGGCCACATCGTTCAGGAATTTCATTAGCAAAAGATGATCCTGATTATCTTGAAAAGGGGCCAGACGTTGAAGGTCTTGAACGTCCTTCGTTAAATGGTCTTAAAATTAATGATGCGGTTTATGCGTTAGATTACAATATGCAGTCAGAAACTTCTGACGTTTCTACTTTCATTCATGAGTTTGGACACTCACTCACGCTACCTGATGTTTACGCGACAAAGTCTGAAGGGAATTCGACAGGTGAGTGGGAAATCATGAGTTCTAATTCCACGAATTACGCTCAGGAGCAGAGTTCCTATAGCAGACTATCGTTGGGCTGGTTGTCGCCAAAAATTGTGAATCCCGGGCTTGGTTTGGGATCACTTTACCTAGGATCATTAAACTTCGTGAGTCCTGAGCGTCGTCAAAGTGCTAACACCTCTTTAGAGACCGACCTTGTGACAGAAACAGTTGGTCCCAACAATGTTGAACACACTTATGATGTGCTTTCTCGCGTACCAGAAACCAATGAGGCCGTCTACCGATCTGCAATTGCGATGATGCCGCCCACGGCTGAGGCGCGAAAGCTTTTTGATAATAAAGCAGAGCTAGGCAGCATCACGGCTTATTCAGGTAAGTTCGACAATCAGACCCATTCATTGAAGGCGAATTTGAATGTCCCCAGTCAAGGGGCCGCTGAACTCACCTTTGAAACTCTTTATTTTATAGAAACAGAGACCAATTTTGAATCGGCTGACCCTCAGATAAAAGTGACTTTAGATTATGATATTGCTTTGGTTCTAATTAATGGCAAAGAAGTTGACCGACTGAGACTTCTTTCTGGCGATGCGGATCAAGACTCATTGGTAGAATCTAACGTTACTTGTGAAGTAGCCCGCGTGAAAGAACTGCGGCTAAAAGTTTTTTCTAAAACATCGACGGAAGCAGAAACCGAAGAATTTAAAAAGAAACTCGCCGTTTGTCGTACTCCAATTTGGGTCAGTAAAAAATATGATGTCAGCGCCTTAGCCGGAAGTGAAATTGAACTCGAGGTCCGTTATGTGACTGATCCTGGTTACACTGAGCTGGGGATTGTTGTTGATAATATTAGTCTTGGCACACAAAAAGTAGATTTCGAAGGTGCGACTGCTGACAGTTCGTTTGGCTCATTTTTTAAAATTAAAGATGGCATTCAGTATCTCGATCACAATCAATTTTATCTTTTTGAGTATCGAAATCCCACGACTGACTTTGTGTCAACTAAGGCAGGAAGGTCTTATAACTTTGACCGAAATATTGGACCTAGTAGCCAGAGTTTTTTCTTACCGGGCGAAAGCGATTCCCTCGAGCGATTTCGTATATTGACGGCGAGTTATCAGCCAGGAGTTGTAGTATGGTATTACAATTCTAAATATGATCGTGTGAGTAATAATTCGCTATTGCAAGATGGCAAAGGCTATTTATTGGTCCTCAACTCTAACAAAAAAGAGTTTCTGTTGCCTTCTGTCTGGAAGAACCCAGAGTACTTTGACGAGCATGGATACTACAATGACATCACTCTTCCGGGGCCATTAAAAACTACTACGGATGCCCAAAGGGCCGAGTTCGTGTGCTTTTCCCACACCGAGTATTACAAATACTTAGAAGGCGTAGAGGCTGACTGTTCTAAATATAAAGGCACACTCAATGTGATGAATAAGATTCAGTACGAAGGACGCTCGCTCATTTATTCTCGAGAACTCAGTAATGAAAATCATCCCATGGATTACAGCAAGTTTAAATGGGTTACTCGCCCCTTTGCCCACGGCGCTTCTCACGTTACGGGCCTATCGCCGTTTAGACCCAGTGCGGACGGCGATTTTACGCCAATTCAGTCCTATAAGGTGGAGCTCAAATCTATGAACTTGGTGCCAGATGAAGCCCTTAATAAAGAGTTGACGAGTTATAAAGCCGTATCTGAGTATTATGACCTTGAGCAAGAAATGCCTAAAACTAAGAGGCGATATACGGATACGGTAAATGTGGAAAAAAAGGGATTTTACTTTAAAGTCGTGCGTCCCGCAGTTGAGGTGGAAGCGCAGTATGCCAATAGTGAGGACTCTCAAAGTAACGATTTTATTGAAAGAAAACCTCGTGTAAAAATTTACTTTTCAATGAAGCCTAAATAAAAGGGTCGGCAACAGGATTTATTGAAAGGTTTTCCCTAAAATCTCTACCTATTGCTTAATAGGTGCTTCCGACGGATATTCCCCCAACTTCAATGGGGGAGTGGTTTCGAATGTTCCTAAGTTCACTTGGGTTGATATTGGTTATGGTCTTATCTATTGGCAGCGAAAGCTCAGCCAAGGTGGCCCCCGTAAATCAATGGCTATTAGGTTACGAGGCGCAGATAGAAAGCGCTGTGAGCCTTGCCACAGTAGGTAACCATGAACCTAAAAACGTTACAGATTACGCCCTGGAGTTAGCTATTACAGATCTCGCCTTAGTCAGCAGTCGTCTCGAGGATCGTCTAGATAGTTGTAGAGCTAGTCAACGAGTGGCTGCCTACTGCTCTCCAGTTTCAAGTAACAAAAAGTCTTTTGATTTATTTAGAAGAAAAATTTTAGCGCGAAGAGCGCTTATCACTTTTTTTCGAAATTTCTTAGTTCAAGAGCTTAACAAACTCTCGGCTCAAAGAAATTTTGCCAATGCGCTTCGCATGGGTTTAAAAATAAAAAATATCTAGAGTTCTGGCCCACCCCGAAGGCATAGCGCTGATAAAACTGTTTTCTGGACCTAAAGCTAGGCCCCAAACCCTTGACGATTCGTCGGTTTGTAGGTGAGCTTAGATAATGAGAATTAGGCAGGCTGTTTTTTGTTTGGTAGTCCTTTTTGCCCCCCTTGTTAAGGCTAATGTTGTTGGAACAGACGCCCAAAATTTTAATGCTATCTCAAGTGGATTAGATTTTGTCACAGTTCACTCTTCTGAAACTCTCGAGCCTGGGTATGTAAATTTAGGGTTTTTTATGAACCTGGCTGTAAATAGCCTTCCGATTTTCCAACAAACAGACGGGTCTCGCACTCAATTTGAAGACGAGCTACTGGGCGCCGATTTAAATATCGGATATGGCCTCAAAGAAAATTGGGATGTGGGTTTAAGTTTTCCCCAAATATGGTATCAGCACGTCGGCAACGACAGCGTCTATCGTGGGTTTTATGAAAATAAGGGAAATACTGAGATACGTGTGAATACGAAATATCGCCTTAGTGGAGATTCCTTCGGGGGGACAGCTGTCATCGCCAGTGCTAACTTTAATCGTATTCAAGACAATCCCTACACTGGCGAAGGAGCCGGTCCCACATATAATTTAGAGTTTGCTGTAGATCGTATGTATAGAGGCGTGGCGGTTGGAGCAAACTTGGGATATCGGCTGCGAGATCCGGGCACGGCAAATCCGAACGTTCCCATTGAACCCTTTAAAGATCAAATTATTGGATCGATGGCCGCGAGTTATTACTTGCCGAACCTTGACGCAAAAATGATCTTAGAAGTCTTTGGCAGTTATCCCGCCCAAAAAAGCGATAAAGCTGACTTTAGATCTCAATCGTCCCTCGAGGCTCTGTTGGGTATCAAATACGATTTAACTCGGCAGTTTGCTTTCCATTTTGGTGGCGGCACACAGATATTGCAAGGAACTGGCTCGCCTGACTGGCGGGTGTACACCGGTGTTAACTATGCCTTTGGTCCCATCAACAAAAAAATGGATTCACCTGTGGCCAAAAAATTTGAAGAACAAGATCGTGTTGTGCTGGATATTAACTTTGATTTTGACTCAGATAAAATCAATGACGAAACGTCACTCAATGTCTTACGGGAGCTAGCAGATTATTTGTTGGTTATCGGAAAATACCATTTGGTAATTTCTGGCCATACTGACTCAGTGGGGAGTGAAGCCTACAACCAAGGACTCAGTGTACGACGAGCGGCTTCGGTTAAGAACTTTCTTATTAAGAATTATCCTAAAATCACAACAGATAAAATAACCGATTATGGTTTTGGCGAATCTCAACCGGTGGCCGACAATGGCAACTACCAGGGACGACAAAAAAATCGCCGAGTCGAATTTAAAATAGAAAAACAAAAATAGAAGAAAAAATTAGTTAAAAATTTTAGAATTTTTGAGCAGGGAACCTATTCTCTTTAGGGCGTTTTCAGCACTTGCAAGTTCACTGAATCCTTCAATACATGTACTAATTAAAATCTTTTTTCCTGAATTTTTCTTCCAGGCAATGCCGAAGTCACAAATTCGTTGGTGTTGGGTTCCGGTCTTATGGGCAAATAAAACATCAGGGGGTAGGCCGGCAGCAATTCGATTCTTTCCGGTATTGCATTTCAACATAATGTCCAAGACCCGCGGCCAATCTTTGGGCTCAGGATTTTTGCCCTCAAGTATTTTTTCTAAAAGTTTTGAATAGGCAATCAGTGTTGCGGTATTTAGATTTTTTAAGTAATAACGATTAAAGGCCTCAGATATAGTTTTAACCTTAAAGTCTTTTACTTCGATGCCCAAAAGCTGGGATAGTTTTTTCAATTTTTCTTTTTCCTTTTTAAGTGCCTTAAGAGCTATAAAATCCCGATTACTCAGCGCAAATCCTTTCTGGTCAAATTCAGAAAACACGCTTTTTCTAACGTTTAAGAGACTCGTTATAGGCCCGAACCCCCAGAAAACAGTGTTTTGTAAATTTTGATTAATGTTTTCAATGCCGACCTGATTTATCAGTAGGTCAGTGGCAGTATTGTCACTTTCAATGAGCATCTGCTCTAAAAGATACCGTAACGAAATTTTTTCGCCAGGCTTAAGCCCATTGGTTAATCCCGCTCCATCACGGAAGTCGGAATCGGTTAAGATAATTGGCTTTTTGTCATCAAGGATGTCTAGACTAATCTGTCGGTAGACTTCGAGTGCCACTGGTACTTTTATAGCGCTAGCTAAATACCACTCACGATGGGCATTATATGAGAATATTTCACCATCCGAATAGTCCTTAATATAAACGCCGATCGTTCCCTGAGTCTTGAGTGCTAATTTTTGAATTCTGTTGTTGAGATACCGGGCCCAGTGAGGATCTTGTGGAAAGGTGGGACGGTTGCCACTCGCTAGGACACTGCCTCCGAAACAAAAAGAAAGAATAGATAGAAACGTGACTGCTAAACTGATTTTCGCCATTTTAAAATTCCGGCCCATAGGGTAGTAAGTATGATTAATAAGCCTGTCAGTAAGAGGGTACTGTCATAAGAAATATTGTGTCTGAGGTCGAAGAGATACCTGTAGAAAATAAAAATTACAGCTATATGAAATACGAAGGTTTGGAGTGAAAATTTTCCAATGAGGGTAAATGGCATTAAAATCTTACTCAATATTTTTCCGCCAAATAGACTAAGCGCCATTAACACAAGTGCTCCGCCCACGCTAAATAACATAAACTGTGGAGCGGGGGGATGCTTACCGCCATTTTTTGCCAGGGCAAAAAAAGTATTAGTAAGGTTTTCAAAAACTAATCCGTAAAATGCTCCTAATAAAAGTCCACCCAGCGAAAGTAAAAGTAGGCCTAAATAAAATCTTCCCCAACTTTCTGAACGTAGGAATAAAAAAAGCTGGCCTATGAGTAGTCCGCCCAGAACTAGGGGGCCACGAGATATTTGGCCAAACGTAAAGTAGCCAGGGTGCTCAACCAACAACGCTTTAAGTTGAATATTGCCCCAAAAATCAAAATTAACGAGTCTAAACTGGGCGTAGACTAAGCCAATTGCCAAAAGAGGCTTTACCAGCCAATGGATCCGCGCCCATAGCGGTAAAAATAGCGGTAACCACATGAGGGCAATGCTGTAAAATCCCAAGACTTCGACGAAGTCGGGAAAAGTCTTAAATAGGAGAGCATCTACAATTTGTTCTCTTGGGTAAACCTGGAACATTTGCACAATCGTCAAAACTTTATACCAAAATAGGACTTCAATGGCTCGTAGCCAAAGTTGATTTCTCTTCTTTGGCCAAAGCCGAGTACCGACGTGGGGGAGGTAAGCGATGGCAAGCGTGGCTCCGAAGGTAAGTATAAAGAGTGACGACGAAAATTTTGTGATGAGATGAATAGGAACTAAACCCCACGCTGGGTATTGTTCCCAATTTAGGAGCCCCTTGGTGGTGTGACTGAGGATCATCAGAACCAGCGCCAGCCCGCGCATCAAATCAAAAACTTCAAAGCGACCCACGAATAATTGATCGGGGACCGTAAGATTCCTCAAAGTCTTTGCGTTTTGTCTAAAGGCGTAGGGATTTAAGACTTCGAGCGTGAGGGTCTCAATATCTTTCTCCGGATATAGACCCTGGGGCGTCGCCGTGACATTTTTTGACATGAGTGTCTAGTTCCTTTGCCTTAAAAACCAGCTGGTTTACCATAAGATTAATATTAAGTTGTTTTGCAATGCTCGTACCAGAGTCAGCAGTTCAAGTAGGGCATTAATATTCAATATTTTTTGTTGCCGGGAGAACGACAGGTATATTAAAAATTTCGTGTGGTTTTATGGTGAGGGCGTGTAGCTCAGTTGGGAGAGCACAAGCATGGCATGTTTGGGGTCGCAGGTTCGATTCCTGTCACGTCCACCATTTCGACCAATAGGCAACTTTTGGTCCATTAAACTGCCACTCGGCGTTTGATGATTGTAGGATTGGATTTTTAAAGAGTGATGAAAAGGCTTCAGGGAGAACCCCCGAAGCCTTTTTCATTTTAGATGATTGGATACTGGCAGGATTAGAACTGGCAGTAATGTAGAAGCACTCAAGCCGACCTTCATTCAGGAAAAGGACATCGTACAGGTTGCGGATCAACCGTTTTAGCAGAGGAGCACTGGCTCTCGGCATCGCCTTTTTAAAACTCAAAAGCCGATCTTCAATTCCGGTAATTGCTTCTTTAGGTTCCAGTAATTCATGTTCCTTATCCAAAAGCTCCGCCAAAGTTTCCTGGTGGCGCTTCTTTTGAATTGAAAGTCCTTCAAGCTTCTCGGCCACAAGCTGAGAAGTATTTGAAGTTAGTGAATTCTGTAATTGGAATTTAAAAATGGACTCGATTTCCTCGTCAGTTTTTTTAATGGTTTTTTCAATTCGCTGAATTGCCTTCTTAAGACCAGAATTTGAAACTTGGCCGTTGGCAACAAGCACTTTTTCAATATCATCCAAATATCCAGCGTCTTGAGCATCTTTGGCTAAATGTTCAAGAATTGTTTTCTCAACCTCCTCAGCATTATATCTTTTCACGGAGCACTCAATTGGCTGCCCACTGCCGTTGTCTTTGTGATTATAATAGCGATGCACTTGGTATTTACCGTGTGCAGACTGGCCAATGAGCGCACTGCCACATTCCCCACAACGAATCACACCAGACAATATGAACACACGATGTTCGGCTTTCGACATCTTCTCTCTATGCAATGATTTCGCTGCATCAAGAAGGCGCTGAACAGAATTGAATGTCACAGATTCAATGATTGGTTGCCAAGAGGCTTTGGCAACTTGGTATTTTTGCCAAGGCTTCAAAGCCGAAGCATCTTCATTTTTGTTTTCACAATTAATTTCTCTTTCACCAATATATGCACGATTGCGAAGGAGATTTTTTATCGCAGAATAGGTCCATACGTTGCCTTTCGCATGACGATCATCCGTGCGAGCAGTCATTTTGCGGGGAACCTTTAAGCTATTGAGTTCGGCAACGGTTTCCCGCGTGCTTCCTTTCTCAAGGTAAATTTCAAAAGCCTTTTGCACCCATATTGCTTCCTCATCATTGACAATCAGCTTGCCCGGATTTGTCGGATCAGTGTCATAGCCAAGGATATGGGCGCCACCATTCTTGAGCCCACGCAGGGCTCGCGAATGGAAGTTTGTAGCAACTCGTTCAGACGTTTGCTTTCGTTCAAATTGGGCGAGGTTAATCATATTAAACAGCATCATCTCGCCAGCAGGTGTGCTTGAATCAAATTGTTCTTTGATCGACAAAAACTTCGCTTTAAACCGTTCGAGATCTTTTAATAGGTCGCAGAAGTCAGCGATACTGCGCGAAAGACGAGAAAGATCTGTCACTAAAATCAAATTAACTTTGCCAGTGCGAATGTCTCGCATCATCTTTTGATACTGAGGCCGACGGGTGTCCTTGGCAGAATAACCGTCATCAATATATGTTTCGACGATCTTTCCCCAGCCAGCATCCTGGTTATTACGAATATCAAGATAACCTTTAATTCTAAACTTCTGGGAATCAAGTGAGCCCTCGACAACCTGGGCCTGCTCCTCAGTACTGACACGAATGTATGCACCAATTTTAAGCGGCATCTTGATTGTCCTCCATTTGCTCTGCTCGCTTTTGGTTTCGACGACCACCAAGGCGAAAAATTTCTTCCAGAATTGTAATGACCTCAATACGCCTCAAATCGGCATCGTTAACGTCTTTTGATGAACGTTGAGATACATACTCAATGGTTTTCGCAGAAAGATCGCCTGGTTTCAGACTAGCATTCTTTTTACCCATGAAAATCCTTAAAATTAAATTATGAACCATGACCAAATTTCCTCAGCAGTTCGATAATTTCTTTCGCTCGCTTGAGCGGAACGGCATCAAGAGTTTTCATTAGAACTCCAAGGATTGGGCCAGGGTTCCGACTGCCATTTTCAATATTGGCAATCGCCATATAGCCCGACATCCCAAAGACCTCTGCAAGTTCGGATCGTTCCAAATCCAACCTTTCCCTAATGCGTTTAAACTCTTTGCCGTTCAATGTACTTCCCCACAGTCATTACATCATTGGTGTAATTCCTTGTCAACTTTTGTTTTGGGTGGTTTTTTTGTGGAGCCCTCAAAACCGATCTCTTTTAACAGCAGTTGCTTTACCTCGCTGGAAACGCGGCCACGCTCTTTTGCCTTGCGCCAGAGGACTTCTAAAGCTGCGATCTCATCAAAATACTCGGCCCGGATATCCTGAAGCATTGCCTCATCCATATTACGAACCAAACGCGTTAAGGCCCAGCTTGCCATTTCTGTACGATTGATTTTGCCACCATCAAATCCACGGTTCACTTTGTCGACCAAATCAATCAATGCTTTTTCTGCATCTTTGGTCACCGTTATCCGAAATACTTCCTCCGTTGTTTTTTGTTCCCTTACCTCTTCTGAATTATTCTCCCTATTATTATTACTAATATTATCTACCATTTTATTACTCCCAGTTACCCACCGCCGCCTCACTCTTGTACCAGGCTTAAGACCCCTATCACTACAACATCGTTGGGGGAGAGGGGTCTTAAGCCGACCAGGG
>Ga0163151_10008858_pt1 | contig 11161 bp, 3 predicted proteins | sample OliLakLV19MP5IB2_FD_145596 | JGI IMG/M metagenome (GOLD analysis project Ga0163151, IMG submission 145596) | Freshwater microbial mat bacterial communities from Lake Vanda, McMurdo Dry Valleys, Antarctica - Oligotrophic Lake LV.19.MP5.IB-2 | ecosystem: Environmental > Aquatic > Freshwater > Lake...
GGAATTTCCAGTGAGCGAGCGTTTGGTTCAAACCGTATTATCTTTGCCTATGCATACAGAGATGAGCAGAGAAATGGTTGAGTTTATTTGCAGTAATTTGTTGGCGCTTTTGGAACAGAAATAGGCTTGATTTTTTTGAAGGAGGCACTTGAGTTTTGGCATTACTTAACTACATATTTTAAGTATGCTTTTACGCCGCGGTAATGGAAGGTGCCGTTTGCAATTTCAGTTTTTATTTGAAGGATTTCTGCTTGGTATTCATCTGGTGGCAGGTTCATAAAATAATTGGTTGCTTGGAAGATAAAGTGCCAGTATTTTCTTTGGGGATGCTCACTTAATTTGACAAGCGAGATGGCTGTATATTGGTGTTCTTCCATAAATTGGTCTTCCACGCCTACAATGTCGCCTGGATGATATTCATAAAGCACGCTAGTATCACTAAAGTCGAAATCGCTATCTGGTAAAACTTGAAATATTTCCGCCCCAATTTCAACAGCATTCATTGGCTCCAATGAACTCGTTCCATCCACAGTTTTTATATATATTTTTTGCATATTAATTCATAGTTTAAAGTTCATAGTTACTACTTCCTACTTAATAACTCACACCTCCTAATTCACACCTCATTCACTTACCCCAACGCATATGGCGCACACGTAATTTTTAATTCGTAATTGATTACTCAAAGCTAACTATGAAAAGCATAAAACGGGATTTTTTGCATCCAATCTTGTTTTTTATTATTTGAAAGTGAAGTGTGATTGCAGTTAGTGGGATTGAATTTCAGCAAAAACATCATAGAAAAATGGAAAGCTGAGAGGATGTATTCTGATATTGGTACTTATTGGAATTGGGGGAATGTTTAGACCGTATTTTCTTTGTATTTGTAATGTAAAAGGAAATAACAGAGGAAATACTAAGTGCTAAATTGTTTGAATTTGGGTGAGGTTAATTGTTCAATTTAGTGATGCGCTTTTTTTTTAGAAAGGGTTATAAATAGGTAAATTTCATAATTTTAAATCGGATTTTAAGCCGGTTAAATCGGAAAATTTACATATTTTTTTTAGCCGAGATGTCTATTTATTTTGAAAATTTATTTTAAATATCTTATAATTAGCGCTTTATGTCATAGTTGTCCTTGTAAAAAAAACATTAAATTAGGATTAATATAATATATTATTGATATTAAGTAAATATTAATATTATTGATGAAACAATAGTCTTTCAATTTAATCCAAAAGTTAAATTTTCGAAGCCCCAATTTTTACAATATTTATTAATATTATGCAGCAATTCTACAAAGTTTATGATTTGAATTTGGATCGTTTTCTAAATTCTATGATGCGAAAGGCTTTATTAATCCTTTTATCCCTTTCTTTTTGGGGAGTTAGCCATGCTCAAATTACCACGGTAATTAGCGGTGGTGCAAGTGGGGCAGGTTCTTATGGAAGCTTTGCTGCGGCTATAACGGCATTAAACGGTTCTACAATAACAGGAGCCGTTACGGTTAATGTAACTGCGGGTCAAACAGAGACATTAACGAGTAGGGTAAACATTATTGCTACAGGTACGGTTAGCAATACCATTACCATTCAAAAAAGTGGTGTCGGGACAAATCCAATTTTAACTTCTTATGTTGGAACAAGTGCAACTGCGGGAGCAACAATAGATGGAATGGTATCTATATCTGGTGGAGATTATATAACCATAGATGGAATAGACTTAACCGAGGCGTCTGGCAATACTACGACCACCACAGTGATGGAATATGGGTATGGAATATTTAAGGCTAGTTTGTCGGATGGCGCTCAAAATAATACCATAAAAAATTGCGTCATTACGTTAAATAGGGTTCAAAATGTTGCTTGGACAGTGGGGCATAATGGTTCTACAGGAATTATTATTAGTAATACTACATCGGCTGCGGCGGGAACAGCATTGACTCCTACTGTGGCAGCGGGCGCAAATAGTGGCAATAAAATATACACAAATACCATACAGAATTGCAATACGGGAATTGTTTTAATTGGATTTGTAACTTCTACTGCACCTTATTCGGCGGGGGATTTTAATAACGATATTGGAGGAAGCTCATTGGCCACGGGCAATACCGTCTTAAATTTTGGTGGAGGTGCTGCAACAAACCCTGCCACTGGCATATTTGCCAATAATCAATGGGGGCTTAATGTATCGTATAATACCGTTAATAATAACAATGGATCGGGAATTAACCATGCATCAACTTTAAGAGGGATATTTTTAAATTCAGGCGCTGCAGGTGCAAGTGCAACTTGTAATAACAATTCAATTACCATTAAAGGCGGAGGTACAACTTCGCAACTTACAGGAATTGAAAATGGGTTTGGGGGGCTTACACCTCTTAGCAATACTATCAATCTTAACAATAATTCCATTACAGGCCAATATTTAACAGCTACTACAGGTGTTTTTTATGGTATTTATTCGAATGGTTCACAACCTACTACATTAAATATTGAAGGTAATACTGTTCAGAACATTAATTACAGTACGGTGTCGCTAGTTGGTTCTGGTGTATTGTATGGGATTTTTGTTGCTGGGACACCAGCAACAAATGCAACGTTCCATAATATTAGAAATAACAATATAAACAACATTGCTCGATTTGGTACAACCGGAGGAACTACAATTGGTATATTTAATAATTCTTCAAATACATTAGTAACTCATAATGTAAGGTTAAATACTATTAATGGGTTGAGTATAGATGGCACTGGAACCACATCCACGATGTATGGTATTCAAACAACAACGGGCACTGTTCGATGTGATTCAAATACTGTTTATAATTTATCTTGTATAAAAACCACTGGCACAGGTGTGATGTATGGAATTTATAATATAGCAAGTCCTACAAATGAAACATTTAATAACAATACCATATATAATTTAACCCATAGTGGTACAGGGACTACATATGGGTTATTTACAAATACATTTGGCGGAGTTAGAACGGTTGCTAGAAATTTGATTTATGCAATATCAACTGGTGGTACCACGGTTGCAGGAATGCTTATGACTGCAAGTACACCCACAGTTTTTTCAAATAAAATTTTTAATATTCAAAGTACGTCGAGCGGCGTTCCAACGGTATCTGGTTTAATTGTAAGTTCGGTATCGGCGACTGGTGCAACAATTTATAACAATGTGATAGGAGACATAAAAGCGCCTAATGCAAGTTATTCAACAGAAGCAGCTTTAGTTAGGGGAATAAATTTAACAATTATTACTGCCAGTACAAATGTGTTATTGTATTATAATACCGTTTATTTAAATGCAAGTTCAACAGGTGTTAATTTTAGTTCTGCTGCCTTATTTGTAACAGGTAGTGCTACTGCAACGTCTGCAAATTTAGATATGCGTAATAATATATTTTATAATGTTTCAACGCCGGGATCTACAGCAGGTTTTTCTGTAGCTTACAGAAGAAGTTCTGGTCTTGCTAACCTTTTAGCAAATTACGCATCAACCTCCAATAATAATTTGTTTTATGCGGGTACACCGGGAGCTCAAAATTTAATTTATTACGATGGTACAAGTTTGGGTCAATCTATTACTGATTATAAAAGTGGTGTTTTTACTGCTGGCACCATTGCACCAAGAGATGCCAATAGTGTATCTGAGTCTTTGACATTTTTAAGTACAACAGGAAGTAGCAGTCAGTTTTTAGAATTAAATGGAAGTTTTGCAACACAGGCAGAAAGTGGGGCAGCAGCAATTACAGGATACACTGATACCTATAACGCTACAGGAGTTAGAATTGGTTATCCTTTAGGAGGTCAAACAAATGGTGGCGGTACAGCACCAGACATAGGGGCCTATGAAGGTGATTATACACCATCTGATCAAACAGGTCCAATTATTTCCTATACAAGTTTATCCAATACCTCATCAACTTCAAATAGGGTATTAACAGTTAGTATTTCTGATGCTTCTGGAGTTCCCACTGCTGGTGCTGGTTTGCCTGTTTTATATTGGAAAATAAACGCGGGCTCTTATTCGGCCATAACAGGCAGTTATGTGAGTGGTACAAATTATACCTTTACTTTTGGTTCGGGCGTAATTGCTGCGGATGTAATTTCTTATTATATAGTTGCGCAGGACAATGCTGCAGCTAATAATTTGTCGGTTTTACCTTCAACAGGTGCCTCTGGCTTATCCTTTAATCCACCTGCAGCATCAACGGCGCCTTCTAGTGCGAGTACTTATACTATTCTTGGAACAATTTTTGGGAGTTTTGAAATTGGTGCAACAAAAACATCTCCCAATTATACGAGTTTAACAGCCGCAATGGCAGATATCAATGTGAAGGAATTGGTAGGCGCAGTGGTTTTGAATTTGGATTCGGATTATGACCCAACCTTGGAGACATTTCCAATATCATTTACTAATAATCCTGGTGCATCTTCTAACAATACGTTAACTGTAAAACCAAAATCTGGCGTAACTGGAATCATTACTGGTTCACTTGCTAGCAGCGCCCTAATAAAATTAAATGGTGCTGATTATGTTATAATAGATGGAAGTAATAATGGAACGACTAGCAAAGATCTTACTATTACAAATACCAGTGTAACGGCACCAACTGTAATACACATTGCAAGTTTGGGATTGGCTGCAGGAGCTACATTTAATACCATAAAAAATTGTAATCTTAGTACAGGAATAAATGCTACAGTTGGTTATGGTATTGCAGTAAGTGGAGCAACCCCAGGTACAAATGGTGATGACAATGATAATACCACCATACAGAATAATTCAATATCGGTAGCGGCAGTGCCAATTTTTGCTATAGGTAATTCTTTGATAAGTGCTGGCGCATTAGATAACTTATCTATACTTGACAATTCAATTGATTTTTCAATAACGATAGCTGGAGGTATTGGAATTAGGGTTGGAAATGCATTAAGTTCAACTATTCGTGGAAACACAATAAATATTGAAACGTCTACGACACTAATTGCAGGTATATCTCTTGAAACTGGATTTACTAATTCAACTGTAAGCAAAAATTTAATTACAAAAGTATATAGCTCACATCCTACTGGTTCCTCCATTGCAAGAGGCATTTCTATAGGAACAGGAAATGCAACCAGTAATTTAATTATTTCAAATAATGTAATTTATAATGTTTTAACAATAGCACCTTCAAGTACTGTTGGCTATGGTCATGCTGGTATAATGATTGGTTCAATTGGCTCTAGTACAACAGTTACTACAATTGCGGGTGGCATTTCCCTTTATTATAATAGTGTAAATTTATTTGGGAATGCAAATAGGTCTATCGCTTCTGTAAATTATGCCGTTTATTTTGGTTCAAATGCATCTGCAATTGATTGCAGAAATAATATTTTTGCGAATTCTACTGTAAATATTAATGCAGGAGCTACTTTGGCCAAGTCTTATGCAATTTATTCTGTAACAACAAACGCGGCCTATACAACTTTAAACTATAATGATTATTATGCAAGTGGAACGCAAGGAACTTTAGGATTTTTGGCTGGTGCCAAAGCCACCTTGTTAGATTGGCAAACAGCGTCTGCGCAAGATGTGAATTCTATTGTAACTGATCCAACTTATAATTCAAACACCAATTTGATCCCATTAACGGGAGCGCCAGTATTGGCAACTGGAACAGGGGTGAGTATAACAGAAGATTATTTGGGAACTGCTAGAAGTGTTGCTACCCCAAGTATGGGTGCTTATGAAAATGGAGTAGATTTGGCAGCGCCAAGTATTTCTTTTACAGGATTGTCAAATGCAGTTGTTGGAGCTTCTAGGACAATTACAAACTTTGCCACCATTACAGATGGCAGTGGAATTAATACAAGCTCATTAACAAAGCCTCGTTTTTATTATAAAAAATCGACGGATAACAATGCTTATGTTGGAAATACGAATTCCGACAATGGCTGGAAATATGTTGAGGCCAGTAATTCAATTTCACCTTTTTCATTTGTTGTTGATTATACCCTTATAAATGGTGGTTCAGTAGCAGGTGCTGATGTGATTCAATATTTTGTGGTGGCACAAGACTTAGCCTCTACTCCAAATGTAGGTTTAGCCAAAACTGGACTAGGATTTGCAGTTTCTCCAAGTAGTGTAGCATTGGGCAGTGGACAGTTTCCGCTTACTGGAACACCTGATCAATATACCATTGTATCAGCCTTGCCAACTACAATCAATGTTGGGACTAGCGAAACGTATACAAGTTTATCGGGCGTAGGTGGTTTATTTGAAGCAATAAACGCGGCGGTTTTAGGTGGAAATACCACCATTTCTATCACCTCTGATTTGGCGGAATCTGGCGCTGTAATATTACAAAATGCAGGTTTAGGTGGTTATACTTTAACCATTCAACCAAGTTCTGGAAGTGTTTATAATATTGTAAACAGTGCGGATATAGCAGCAAATGGAATGATTTGTATTTTTGGTAATAATGTAACTATTGATGGAAGATTTAGTGGGTCTGGTAGGTATTTAAGATTTCAAAATACTCACTCAACAGCTTTAAGTGCCCAAGCCGCAATTTATGTGAACGATTGTTCGGGATTCACACTAAGAAATTGTACTGTTCAAGGAAATACAAGCGGTACAGGAAATGGCGTGATTTTAATTGGCTCTGGCTCTAATTTAGCCGTAACAAATGTGAGCATCTTAGGAAATATTATTCAAGAACCTACAACAGGTTTATACCTTACTAGGCCAACTATTGGTATATATATGAAATCAACGGCCTGTGGAAGTGTTGCCATTGGAGATGCAGTTGATGGGAATGAAATCATTAATTGCACAACATATGGTATTTGGGTTGGTGGAAATGTTGGTGCATCGATTATTCGCAATAATAAAATCTATCAAACAGCAGCAATTTCTGCAACTTATTACGGTGTATATGCCAATGCAGGAACGAGTTTAACCATTAGGGATAATCATTTTTATGTGACCATAGGAGATATAAGCGGCATTTGGGCTGGAATTTATCTTACTTCAAGTACATTAAATAATATGACCATTCAAGGAAATTATGTTGGGGGTAGGGATATCAATTGTGGGGGATCTGCTTTAAATATTACAGGTGCTTCTGCCTCTTATGGCATTTATATGTCAATGGGGACAACAAGTAATTCTGTTCAAAGCAATACCGTTCAAAATTTTACTATACCTTCTACAGGGGTGTTTTATGGAATTTATACTTTGGGTACTACAAACGTTAATATCGGTACAATAACTGGTAATACGGTGGGTCATACTTCAACGCCTAATAGTATTACTAGGTTGGGTGCAAGTGGTGTAACTTATGGTATATTTAGTGCAGCAACTGGTGGTGTTACAATTCAAAACAACTTAGTTGCCAATTTATCTTCTACTGCTGCAACAACTAGTAGCAATTTAGGAGGTATTTATTATAGTGGTGCAGGCCAAAGTGATGTTAGCTCAAATACTGTTAGAGATTTATCTACCGTTTCAACCTCTTCTGCAAATACAGGATTATGTTCTGTATTTGGAATTTCAGTTGCATCGGCTAGTGCCTCATTTAGTAATAATGTAAACAACAACTTAATTTATAATATCGCTAATAATAATACAACTAGCACAACATCGAACGTTGGTGGTTTAATTATTGCTTCTGCAAATTATTATGGTAATGTAAATAATAATAAAATTTATGGTTTGATAAATAAAACTACAGGTGCTGGATTTATTCAAGGATTATATATTTATGATGTAAGTTCTTCAACAGCCACAATTATTGCAAATAACCAAATAGCAATAAATAATAAGGAATCTGGGGTGGATGTTTCAAATAGTATTTGTAGCTTATATGGAATTAGAGAAGCTGGGGCTACTGCCGAAATACCGAGCTTTTTATATAACAGTGTTTACGTTGGAGGTTCTTGTTTATCTTCGGCTACCACAAGCAGTGCGGCTATTAATATTTTTTTATCTCAAACAGCTACCTATAAAAATAATATTTTTTATAATGAACGTAATGGAGGAACAGGAACATTGGGACAAGGTCATTTTGCCTTTGCCTATGATATATCCACTGCTGGTGGCACTTTTACAAATAACTTATTCTTAACCCCGTCTACTACACGTGTTGGAAGGCATGGTGGAACAGCAGAGCTAAATGTATTTGATTTTGCAGGTTTTAATACAGCTGCAAGTCAAACTAGTTCTGTTAGTGGCTCAACTACCAATAACCCTTCTGCAAGTTTCTTTACAAATGTTGACACAGCTAATTTAGTTACTACAAATTGCAAAGCAGACAATGCAGGAACTGTTGTATCTGTGACCACCGATTATTCTGGAACAACTAGAAGTGTTTCAACTCCAGATATTGGTTCTACTGAATTTGCTTCCACAATTATAGAATGGTTGGGAGGTACTACCAATTGGAGTACCGCTTCAAATTGGTGTTTAAATGCTGTACCAAGTTCAAGTTCGCCTGTGGTAATTCCATCTGTTACAAATAATCCGGTTTTATCTGGAGCAACAGCAATTGGAAATATCAATATTTTAAGCGGAGCTTTAGTAGATTTAAACTCTCTTGCATTGACCTTAAATGGAGCTTTGTCTGGTTCTGGTAACATTAAGGGTAATGGCTCATTAGTTGTATCTGGCGCGGGTAGTGGTACTTTAAATATGGATCAAACTACACCAGGAACATCCAATAAATTAACCAACTTAACTTATTCGGGTAATTTAACTCTAGGCAATGCTTTACAAATAACAGGCATTGTTACACCAACCGCTGGCACATTAGCAACGGGTGGTAATTTAACCTTGGTTTCTACCGCTACTACTGATGGTTCTATTGCCACAGGCACTGGTTCTTACCTAACAGGAAACGTAACTGTACAAAGGTTTATTCCTGGAAGCACAGGCAGAAAGTACCGCTATTTGGCTGCGCCTTTTAGTGCTGGACCTTCTATTGCAAATGGATGGCAACAACAGGTGCATATTACGGGTTCTGGGGCAGGTGGAACCAATTGTCCTACTTTAACGCCGCATACAAATGGTTTTGATGCTTCTACTTATAACAATGCGAGCATGATGGTATTTAATGAAGCAACTGCCACACCTTCTTTGAGCACACCAAGTGTTTCGGGTGGAACGGTTTATACCAATGCTTGGACGGGTGTTGCTTCTACCAATGCCACCAACTTGAATGCTGGTGTAGGTTATAATATGTTTATTAGAGGTACTAGGGCTCAAGGTTGTGCTTTGTTAGATGGCACCAACCCAACACCGAATGATGTGGTTTTGAGTGCTACTGGGACTGTTACTACTGGAACTTTTCCGTTTGCTGTTACTTATAATGCAGCCAATGGTGATGGCTGGAATATGGTTGGAAATCCTTATCCTAGTGCCATTGATTGGAATGCATCTGGTTGGACAAGAACGAATGTTCAAAATACGGTTTGGATCTTTAGGCCTTCCAATGATTTGATTAGTACTTATAATGGAACCACAGGTGTAAATGGTGGCGATCAAATTATTGCTTCGGGTCAGGCATTCTTTGTAAAAGCTACTGCAGGTTCGCCGGCGTTAAGTGTAACAGAAAGTGTTAAAACGAGCAGTTTTCCGGGTGTCTTGTTAATGAAGAATAAGCCATTTGAATTAAGGCTTACGTTGAGAAATAGCGGACTTAAATCGGATGAAACAGTGATTGCATTGGATCAGCCAGATAAAACCAATTTATATGATATGGATTTTGATGCGGAAAAAATGAACAACCCGAGCAATGTAAATATCTATTCAATTGATGGGATGAAAAAGAAGTATGCTATTAATGCGATTGCCAAATTAGAGGATGGTACTGAGTACACTTTGCCATTGGGAATTGGTGCACCGGCATTGGGTGCTTATAGCATTTCGTTTACACCAAATTCTTTGCCTTATTATTATCAGGTGTTTTTGAGGGATCATTATTTGCAAACTGAGAAGCAAATTGAAACCGATAAGGGCTTGAGTTATGCATTTGCTGTTAATTCTGATAGTGCAAGTTTTGGCAACACAAGATTTGATGTTTTTATTAGGAATTTGCGTCCGCATTCAACAGGTTTGAATGGAACTGGTTCTTCTCAATTGGAGTTGAGTGTTTATCCAAATCCAACGAATGATATGCTACATATTGATGTTAAATCGAATCAAGGCGCTAAAGTGACGAGTTTAGTTTTAATTAATTCGGTGGGGCAGGTCATTGGTAAGTTGAATAATCCAAGTGGTAATAATCAATTCGATTTGTCTGAATTTGCACCTGGCGTTTATATTTTACAAGCGTTCAATGGTGTTGAAGTATTGAAGACTTTTAAAGTGATTAAGAAATAAATTATCAGGCAAATAATATACATAAAAATGAAAACGAATTACATGAACATAAAGAGAATTAGCCTGATGATATTGGTACTATTATCGGTTCTTTTTACAAGCAATACTTTGCAAGCGCAAACTGATGAGGAGGAAGAAGAGGATGGCGGGTTTTTTAGTGATGGGATGAATAGTAGTCGCTTCGAAAGCAGCTTTGGTAGCTCTTATGAGAATAGCAGACCAACGTATGAATATAAATCGAATCGGGGTAATGAAAGGCAGGCAGATGGTCCTGCAAATTATCAAACCAAGGAGTTAGATATAGAGGTTGATAGACACCAAAATTATGGTGGTAGTGGTGTAGTTATAGGTGGCGGTGGTGGCGGCGGCGGCGGTGCTGTTAATACTACACCTAATAATGGCGTGAGTGCAGGTGCGAATACGAATGTAGTGGGTACCATAGGGAATAATCCTCCAATAAAGCGTAATGTTCCTAATTCATCTTTTCCAGATAACCCAGGCGATCCAGATGCACCCATTGATGGGGGCGTTGGGTTTTTGATTGCTGCTGGTTTGGGCTTTGGTTTAAAAAAGTTGAATAGCAGAAAGAAATAAGGAAAGAGGGACTTTTGTCCCTTTTTTTTTGATATAAAGTATGAGTAATAAGTGAAGAGTTATAAGTCGTTTTTCATTGATTGTTTTTAGTAATAATTAAAATTTGTTATCATACGAAAATGAAATCCATAATTCACACCTCATAATTCATAACTCATAATTAATAATTAATAATTCATAACTCATAATT
>Ga0163151_10008863_pt1 | contig 11158 bp, 9 predicted proteins | sample OliLakLV19MP5IB2_FD_145596 | JGI IMG/M metagenome (GOLD analysis project Ga0163151, IMG submission 145596) | Freshwater microbial mat bacterial communities from Lake Vanda, McMurdo Dry Valleys, Antarctica - Oligotrophic Lake LV.19.MP5.IB-2 | ecosystem: Environmental > Aquatic > Freshwater > Lake...
GCCTCGGTCTCGTACTGTTCCTTGAACCAAATCATAATGTTCTTTCCCGTCTTAACGGGGGCGGCGGCAACTGCGGTTGGGGCAGCTCCTGGTGCCGGCGGTGCGGTGGGGGTGGCGTCGCCAGCTGTGGCGGCGTCCTTGACCTTGGGGGCCTTCTTAGCACCCGCCATAGCGCGTTCCAGGGACGTCATTCGGACAGCCAGCTCGTTGATAGCGACCTTGAGATCGGCCACAGCTGAATTCGTCGAGTTCTGGTCTGACCGGATGATGTTCTCCATGGCCTGATCCAAGAGCTTCTTAGTGCCGTCTAGCACCTGAATGATGAGGGTCTGAGCGGGGTTGGGAGCAGGGGCGGCCATGGGATCAAGGTATATATGGGTGTTTATAGGCAGTAACACAGTCCAATAGGCCGATTCAAATGTAACTCCGTTCAGCAGGGACTGCGTCCCGCTTCACTGCGCGGGGTCCCCGTCCGGACGGCTAGGGCTACGCCCTGGTCCGACCACCCCTGCTTGCCGCTTTAGGAATATCACATCCTAGGCGAGGGGGATGGCCAGTGGAATCAAATCCAATGAATAGAATCGCAATCCATTCATTGGATTTGATTCCGCTGATCAGCACCTTAGACTCGGGTAGGCCCCACGGACTTAGGTACCGGAGTGTTAAGGTATATATCGATGAATGCGATAGCAGGCAATGCAAACAGTCCGAGAGACAGCAACACGCCGATTGGACCCGTAATAAATGACAACGATTCATCCAGACCGCAGCTCAACACCACCGTAAGACCAATAACGTAAATAACCGCACTCGCTATAATCCAAGATGAGATACACATGCCGCGTGGATATACTATAGCATGGAGAATGATACGCTGTTCAATAAAACTCGACATACGTGTCAGCACCGCCACGTTACGTATATCATCACAAATGCGAGTTATATGTCTACTAAAAGTTGCAAGCAGGGAGTGTTGGGTGATGTCCGGCGCTACGTGCCGGACATCACCCACACGACTCGTGGTGAGCGCTACACCACTCGGGTGGACCGACAAACGCGAAGCGTTATGGAGGGACGGGGACCCCGCGCGTAGTGTAGCGGGTGCATAGCACCCGCATAATGGAGGGTATATTTGAAATCACGCGTATGGTGGATGCTAGATGGCCTATTCATATAGCAGGGATTCACTCGCGTACAAAAAGGCGATCTTCGAGGTGACGGACCGACAAATTATAGATGCAATCGAGTCGGCGCCAATGATACCTGCGAGTAATTTGTGCGTAAAAAATACACACGGTGATTACTTTGCCGATGGTGTCGTGGCTTACGCGGCGCCATTTCCGTCTGGCAATAACGTTATGATTTCCGTATCTCTCGCCGATATTACGAAGGACCGCATCATTGAATACGAGTCCGGAATGTTTCACGTTTACGGTGAGGGACAAACTATACAACGAGCTGCGCGGTATGGTCCACCGAATGGTTGGTCTAAACACATTGTTCAAGAACCAGCACTATTACAGTACGGATCGAAATTGCGGGTTCATTCATACATTCCGCTGCATGGTATGCAGAGCGAGATAAGTTATCCGACACTGGGCGTTGAGCGAGCACTTGCTTCGCTTTGCGAATCCCGGTCATTTTACCGCGATGTTATAAAAATATATGGCGGAAGAGAATCGTATGGTGGCGCCGCGTGATGCGCGCACGATATGTATATCTAGACTCGGCGTAGTGTGCAATCACGCATGCGCTCGCAATATGCGATTACACGACTGACGATGATGATAGAGTTGTTATTTTTTGTTAGAAAGCAACTGTGCAAACTCTTCTACCTCCTTCGAAGCACTCGCCAGCATATATTGAGTAATGCATTCCGTGAGGTCGTCTAGATCCTTACCGAGTTGGTCGTAGTAGCGTAGGCGCGCGGACTGGTTATTCGACTTATACGATGTGTTGAACTGTAACATTCCGTCTTGAGAGACGATGGAAAACGTGTCGTTGAATGCACCAAACTCGAACTTTGTAATGGACCGATTCTTGACTGCCCATACGAATGATTTGAAAGCATTCATATCAAAGACGACATGCGATTCTGGCGAGAATGTAAAACATGTTGTTGTGTGATTTAGTTCGGTCTGAACGAAATAATTTCCAAACAGCTGTACACTGTAACACACTACGCCTCCACAAATGACATTAATGACAATTTCGCGGTGCTTAGTGTTACCTTCGCGATCCGAGCCGACGATAGTCGCTATGCGACTGACGATTCTTGCGGACTCCATTTTACGATGCACTATCACACTTATACCACACTACTACCACAATACTACCACAATACTACCACAATACTACCACAATACTACCACAATACTACCACACTACAAACGACAACTACCACACTACAAACGACAACTACCACAATACTACCGCAACTATTATCGCGACACTGCTATCACAATACTACTACCAGACAAGTATTATGTGTGGGTATATATTGCATCTCAACTTAGCTTTAACCGACACGCATGTTCTATGAAGATGCTTCCAGTGGCGACGAAGTTGTATAAAGATACGCCATTGTGTAAATATATCGTCTGTGTCAAACACTCCACAACATCAAATCACGTTGAAAAGGTATCTATAGCAGTATGTCGAAATTGAGCATGGAAGAGAGCCTCGAGAAGTGGGCCCGCGAGAAGGGCATGGATGACAAGCAGCGCGAAGAGGTCAAGCGTACACTCGATACCGCAAAGATTCTCGTCTCGAAGCCATTGATCGCTTATCTCACGAGTCTCGTGGACTATAAGATGAAGTATGACAAGGATGTTGATCGCGAGAAGTGCCGCGAACTGAAGCGTGAGTTGGCAAAGCAGCCCATTTCGGAACACGTCGGTCATATGGAGATCTCGTTCAAGGGTGATACCGACAAGCTACGATTAATGATTGCGAAGACGAATCGCTCTCACGATATTCTGTTGAAGACGTGCCCTGAACTCACACAGATTTATCAGCAGATTGACAAGCTCATTAACTCGCTGTTGGCGTATTATCAGACCATTTTGCAGGATGTTACACTGCGTCGCATGATCATCGAGGTGCTGGGAAGTGAAGCTACGCAACTCACGCTCAACAAGCACGACACAACGTGCTACCTTTATGATCCGTTCGAGGAACGTCTCGGTGTGCTGTGTTTCTATGTCGATAAGGACGGGAAGCCGAGGACATTCAGCTAATAAACGTGTCTACGCTGTAATTCACAATACTGTGCTCCACAACACTGTACGTAACACAAAGACTCTCTTTTTACCCCCTCCCCAACAATTGAAATTCATCACGCGACAATGTACCTCCCGCATGGCCACTCGTGAAGTCATATATCATGACGCATGCGAATTATCGCCTGGCATGCTCGAACTAACGCCACGGATATTTAAGCCGAGGTTCGCGCGCAAAGTGATTGATTTCACGGCTAATGCAGAACTCGGTGTGAATCCAGCTTGGATTGCGTGGTTCGAAACAATGCGACATATTCCACATTCCGAAGAAGTCGTGATGTCGAATGGCAAGACGCGGCATCAGGCGAGGAACGAAACGGTGCTGTTTATTTCGCATGACTTCAATGCGTTATTGGCAATGAATCACTTTGTCAATACGGAGCGCCTAGGATCGAGATGGGATTGGACATACGGGTTAATGTCCACGGATCCAACTCGATTGAAGTTGCGCTATACCGGGAAAATCTTGCGTCCGTCCCCGAGTTATACGGTATTTTCCAAAATCCGCACGTTATACAATCGCGGTAGGACTCCGCCACAACTATCGGTGTTTGATTGTGTTACTGCACTGGAACGTGCACCCACCGCGCTTGGTTGCACACTCGACTTCGCATCGGCTCATCGAGCGTGCTGGGCTTGTAGCGCGGTGAAGTCGAGTGCCGTATTTCGTCTACGCGCTGAAGACTTTTGGCATTACGGTGCGTGGATGCGCGCCTCCATTTCACTTTATACCTCGACTTTATTGATTTATTCCGCGTATGACTGCAGTGTGTCGATTTTATACGATGGATTTAAGAAAACGCCGTCAACAGTTATGATGCGCGCAATTAACGAAATGACGACGTCACCATTCAACTCGCCTCCCGCAGATTGGGACACGTGGCAAAACGTGTTCAATGAATCGCTACAGTGGATAATTTGGGCGTCTACGCAACCGTCACCCGCACCAGTGGTAAAAATAATAGACACGAGACTTTACGTTACTAACGTACTCAATGAGTAGGTTGAGTAATGTGGTAAGTGAAAATGCAACATATCGCATTTTCATTGTATCGCTCCACAATATCGGGGTCCTATTGAATGCTGTTCTTTTTTGCGTCCTCGGCGAAGTATTGCTCGACCAGTTCATCGTATTCGTCTTCGACGAATACGCGCACTGCTTCGGTGTGTTTACAGTCCATCGAATCGCATTTCGCGCAGTACCACGTGTAAATCATAGGAGTAGTTATCAGAACCACGTTCTTGTCGCAGGGGTCAACGACACCGAAACGGCCATCCGAATAATATTCGACTCTAACGGCCGTAGTGGAAAATGTCCCATACTTGATGAAGCGATACCGATTAGTTTGAACGTCGCGCGCTCTCGTGATCTTACGTCGTGGTTGATCGGTGGTGATAATCGAGGCTCCGATTGAAGTTGAATCAGTGGTGACCATACTGCTGGTTGAAGTTGGACTGTTTGCCGTTGTCACGTCGTCGTTCGCGATAACGCTTTGTTTGTTTTCCATGTGAGGGTATTGCGAGTTGCTCAATATCGGACTAATCGGTATTTATACGTGCGGATTCAATTATATAGGGTGCGGATTCAATTATATAGGGTGCAGCGTTCACTATATTCCAACTATCACACAACGCTTTATTTCTCGGTGTCCCGCTCGTACTTCGCAGCGCCGAGTGCCAATAGCGCCAAAACGCCGAGAAGTAATGTAACACCGTTAACCATACCGAACAACCACGCGGCTCCACCGACGACAACAATCAACAGTAGAATTGTAATCGCAATGCTTAATGCGGTGTCAATGGGCGTGTCGTCTCCACCAGTTATGAATTGCAGCATGGTTTCCGCTCCTCCTTTCGCATAACGGCGTTGTGGTTTCTGTCCAGAATCCGAGTCTTGCAGATCCTTTATCTCTTGTTTCGCGCTTTCGATCTTTCGTTGTCTGTCCGCGATTTCCTCCTCATCGCGCCATTCTTGACGCTTCTCGTCGTTCCACGTCGCTATTCCCTTCTTGAGTTCTGCGATACGATTCTCGTTGAAACGATTGTTATTGGCAATTGCCCTGTTCGAACTCGCCTTATCGGCATCGACAATTATATCGTCGGCGGCTCGCGTTGCCTGACTCACGGCTCTAATAATACCGATGCCGGGCGCAGCGAGCCACTGACCGGTTGATGCAAGAAGACTAGTGGATGAGTTTCCCGTGTTATCCATCTTGTGTTCGCTGTCGTCCTGTGTACTGGCTACCGCTACCACCGTTGCAGCCTCGGCCGCTTTCGTGGCCGCTTCCTTTGCCGTCTTCGCGGTTTCCGTGACCGCGGCTCTGCCGAAATCGGCTGTCTTATGTACTTCTTCGATGGTGGCTTGCGAGACTTCAGCACTGCGCTTATCTGCTATGACCGCGACGTCGCGAAGCGTGTCTTTGACCGTATCTTTGCCTATTACATCGGCGGCTCGTTCAATAGCGACTTGTGCCGTCTTATTTACATTGGGATCAGTTATCACCGCCGTCGCCGCCTTTGCTGCGGCAGCTACTACTACTGGTGCGACCATGTGACTACGTGTAGAATTAAATGGTATATTATTGTGTATAGAAAGCCCCACGATTGTTATATCTTATTTATGTTTGGATTTTAATTTCCATTTAGAAATTTGGAACCTACCAATTGTATACTTGGCCTCACCCCATACGTTATATGTGCATATGAGTCGTATATTTGAATCTACGCGTGTAGATGCGTCTATGCAACCATATCTCAACCGTTTCAAGCAACTTTATGTACGAGACAATGATAATGTAAGATCAAATGACGTTCTAGAATGTGTATACGACACACAAGATAAGATTCGCGACAAATTCGTTATACACGACGATCATACGCGTACATATTTAGTATTTCCGAGTCACGAGGCAGCTCTAAAGTACATCGACAGTTTACCGCTGACAAAACGCAACTACCACGAAGTAATATTCGGATGGCGTCCACAGAAGCTGAAGTTCGATCTAGATATCAAAGAAGACGACCTCAAACATTTAAACGTCACGATAAAACAGACGATTGTAGCGCCGGAAATGACCCATGCGGAGATTCCACAGGACTTTATGGATAGTTTATTTAGTGGAGCCGACAGTCTACTAGCGGCGAACACAGCCGCCACGATTAGCAATGTCGCAGCTGCGATCGCGATAGCCGCCACTACTAGCAATGTCGCAGCTGCTGATGCTGCAGCTGCCAATGCTGCAGCTGCCAATGCGGCGACTGTGAATGCTGCGACTGTGAATGCGGCGACTGTGAATGCTGCGACTGTGAATGCCACAACTGTGAATGCTGCCGCTGTAGTCGGAGCCGGGCCCGCAGTCGACACGCCGCCCACACAACAAATAAAAGTGGAAGAAAACTATCTAGAAGCCGACAACATTATTGCACCGCCAGTGTATGATGTGAATGCGAATGCAAATGCGAATGCCACTACACTAAATACAGCCGATATAGATTTATCGCAATTCGGTATATCAGCCGCGGATCTATCACAGATCACGTCCACCGCCCTAGACGCGTTATTATCGCCAAAAGAATCCGACTACACTCTTAAGACGTCAGCAGAGAAAGTGGAATGGCTGTTGAAGTGTTTCGATGACGCTCTCATCGCGACATTCTATCTGTTGTACTTCAGAACGTTAGATCCGAGGCAAATCATTACGTGTACGAGTAGCGGGCGCGATACACCGTCATCGCCATACAAGCATTCATACCACAAGATTGTCTACGGGTATATGGTCGAAAATAACGTTGAATGTAAGACGTTCACCAACATCCTACTGGATACGCTTGATCAACGAATTAGACCGTTTGTGGACTCCGTCAACAAGCAAACGCAGAACTTCCGTATGATTGGATGTGTAAAGCACGGTAGTGTACGCGAAAAGCGCATCGCGGACCATTGCAGACCACCATCCAATTATATACCGCCGCTAAATACCACGCTGGAATCCGCACAACGCTATGCTCCAGTCGACACGATCGTGACGAATGTCGTGAACTGTATACGGCTACCGACCACCGAGGATTATCTCGACAAGGGCGAAGCCGGAGCTGGTAACGGCGCCGATTTCCAGTCTGTCATCACGGACGCCGACGCGAAACGTGTCCTGGAACTCGCGTCCGGTCATACCACGGGGCAACGTTTCCGCGGTAGAAAGGGTAACTTGTTTAGCTTTGATCGTGATCGCCCGACTCACTGTCAACTGTGCGAGGAAGTGCATCATTGCGACAATACCGTGTATTTGACGTGTAAGGAGGACGGCGGATTTATTCACGTATTCTTGAATTGTCGTCACAATCGCAAGGCACCCGCCAGGGGACTGGGGTACGTAGTAATGGACGCGATAGCAGGCGATGTGAACATCGATCCGAAGGACTACGGAACCGAAAAAGCGAAGGTAAAGACCGGTGAAGCGTCTATCCGTCGCGCCGTGAAAGCTGTAGCTGGTAAGGAAGTTCACATCACGTCGCTATTTGACACACTGCCTGCGGCACAACGAAATGTGTACACTCAGGACACGTTGCTCGACTTCGAACTGCGATCGACACTCTGCGTAAAGGCAAAAATGAAGATGGGTAAGACGAAGAAGTTGCGCGAATTCATAGATCGTAACTTCGCGGCGGGTGGTATTCGCGAACCGATCATTCGTATCTTGTCGTTTAGGCAGACGTTTTCCGGGAACATTAAGGAAAAGTTCAAGGATTTTACGTTGTATAGCGATGTCAAGGGACCGCTCACACAAGAACGCCTGATTATTCAGGTTGAATCGCTACACAGAATCGAGATTAACGTCGATATCGACGTCCCCGACCTCATAGTCATGGACGAATGTGAGAGTATTTTCGAGCAATTCGAATCCGGACTATTGAAGAACTTCGGCCTCGCGTGGGGTGTGTTCCAGTGGTTGTTGCGAACGAGTCGTAATCTCATCGCAATGGATGCCAATTTATCCGACAGGACGTTCCGAGTATTGAATAGTATGCGAATCGACTACTTCAATACGAAGTATCCCGAGAAACCGCCGCGACTGCTCTACTATCATTGCAACGAGTTCAAGAACCAGGTTGGCGATACGTATAGATTCACAAACGACAAGTCGGCATGGTACATCGCGGCGGATAAGGAGCTCGCGAAAAACCACAAGATCGTCGTTCCCATGAGCTCATTACGAGAAGCCGAGGTGTTTCGCAAGGATCTAGAACAACGCTATCCCGATCGTCATATCGGATTCTACTCCAGTAAAACGTCATCGAGTCAAAAGAAGGACCATTTCGCGAATGTTGGTGAGTTTTGGTCACAATACGACGTGTTGATTTACACGCCGACTGTATCGGCTGGTGTATCGTATGAGGAGAAGCATTACGACGTCGTATTCGGGTACTTTACCGATAAATCGTGTAACGTCGAAACGTGTCTGCAAATGCTCGGCAGAATCAGAAACGTATCACAGCGCCAATACACGATATGTTTGTCGTCGACGCGCAACAACCTCCCGACAGACATCGTGGATATCGAATCGACGATCAACTCACGCAGAATGAATCTGTTCCGACAATTCGACTCGAGTCTGCTGCAAATCGAATTCACGGACGCCGGCGAGATCAAGTGTCATCGCAGCGACTATTTCTACCTGTGGCTCGAGAACATGAGGATCAGAAACCTGTCACTTAACGACTTTGCGACTAGATTTATCAGATATATCGCGGAGGGCGGCGCGCAGGTTATTATGCTCGAGGTCGACGCAACACCACAAGAGCTAGAAGACGTTACGAAGCGCCGCAAAGTCGATCAGAAGCGAACTGTCGGACGAAGACATCGCGATGGTAGCGAAGGCGCCGGACCTGACTCCGGAAGAAGTGCAACAGATCGAGGAGAAGTTCGTTACGCAAGTCGAGTTGTCACAGCCGGAGCTGTACTCTTACGAAAAGTACAAGCTGCGGCGACACTATCGATATAACGGCGCGATGAACGCGGCGTTCGTGAAGCGATATAACTGTAAAAAATCACGACGTGTTTTCAAGAACCTCACGCGTGTACTCGCAAAGGAGACGCTGGACGAGGCTCTCGACGAAATCAAACGCGAAGAGCGCGGCAATTACATCGCGATCATGAATATGGAAGAGACTCACCAGTATTCGGATCTCGCGCGAAACTACGTGTTTGATCACCACAGAACAGCGATTGGATTCATCAAGATGTGCGGATTCAAGTCGCTTGTGGACGGTATAGTCGTGCCCGAGACTCACCTAGCGGAGCGATTCCGAGCCAGCGAACGCCAAATAGCGGACGCGATCATGCACCTCAGATTGGAATTCGAAATCAGAAACTTCCAATATCGCGATGTAAAGTACATACCGGACGTCGCAAACTCGATTTATGTCGGTAAGGTACTGCGGCTGATTAACAAGGTTCTACTCGGTATGTACGATGTCAAGGTGACGAATGACCGTGTCGATCGCGAAATGTACAAGATAAAGTACAGTGGATTATTCCCGCTCATTCCAACCGACGATCGCCCGTACATCCAGATCGAGAGGGACGACAAACCGTACAAAGTCGAGAAGTTATGAGGGGAGGGGCGGAGCCCCTCCGAGTCGAGAGGCCATGCCTCGCAACGAGTCGCGTAGGGCTCAGATGTCCTGTGCTACGCACAGGGCATAGCCCTACGCTTCTCCCCCGAGAAGCGGTGCTAGCACCGCTTCGAGTCGGCGTGAGGTAGATGCCTGCGCATAGCGCAGGCATCATCTCACGCCTTCTCGCTACGTAAGAACTTCGTTCTACACCGCATCGTCCCCTCCCCACTTTCCTGTTATTTTGTTTTTAGACTGAATTATAACCAGCGACGAATATCAACAGGAAAGTGGGGTGGGGACGATGCGGAGTGTGACGGAGTAGAACGAAGTTCTTACGTAGCGAGAAGGCGTGAGATGATGCCTGCGCATAGCGCAGGCATCTACCTCACGCCGACTCGAAGCGGTGCTAGCACCGCTTCTCGGGGGAGGGTAGTGAAGTGAGGGCTTGGCCCGAAACGGAACGAACCCTCCCCACATTTGAATACGTCTTGAGGATACTGTCAATACCCTATAAACCCTACATTCGGGTCTATTATACTGTGCTTTCACACTAGACTTACACACGACAAAAAATGGCCGAAGCCAAGACTCAGAAGGCACTCGAGACTAAGCTAGCGAGTATCGTATATCGCGGGGTTCTCGCTGATGCCGTCGACATCAGGAACGAGTTCACTCAAAACCCATACCCACTTCTCGACACATTCGAGAACCACGACAAGCCGGCCGACAAGCGTGACAAGGCACTCTCGGCATACACGACCATGTCGGATGAGGCGAAGCAGCTACTCGGAAAGTTCTACGATGGAGTTGTTCGCGAGTTCAATGCTGTCACCGAAGCAAATGCGTTCGATAGCATCGTCGTCATGAAGCTGAGTGATCAGGAGGAGGCGAAGATTCGCGATGTTCCCGGAGTTGCTACCGCCGCCGAGGCAACTCGCCGAGACAGCGCCGTAATCGCCGCACTTTCGTCCGCACTGGATCGCCATCGTTACGAGGTGGTACTTAAGACGCTGTCGGAATATAACGACAGCAAGATCGCGCAGTTCGCGTGTGACGTTTCGACGCGCGTTCCGATTCCCAAGAGCGGCAAGCTCGACATTGATTCCGATCCAGAGGGTTACATCCGCGCCAAGCTCAGCGTTTCGCTGCTGCGGTTCAAGTCCAACGAAACGTTGATCTCGCTCGTGTCGCGAATGTTTACATTGTTCCTGAAGGCATTATCGTACATGATCGGCCGGTTCGTCTGGTACGAGCACAAGAAC
>Ga0163151_10008865_pt1 | contig 11157 bp, 6 predicted proteins | sample OliLakLV19MP5IB2_FD_145596 | JGI IMG/M metagenome (GOLD analysis project Ga0163151, IMG submission 145596) | Freshwater microbial mat bacterial communities from Lake Vanda, McMurdo Dry Valleys, Antarctica - Oligotrophic Lake LV.19.MP5.IB-2 | ecosystem: Environmental > Aquatic > Freshwater > Lake...
CATTTTAGGGGATAATATTTTTTATGGTTCAGGCCTTGGACGTTTGCTTAAACAGCATCAAAGTCCGGATGGCGGAGTGGTGTTTGCTTATCACGTTTCTGATCCTGAACGATACGGTGTAGTTGAGTTCGACAAAACAGGAAAAGCGATCTCGATAGAAGAAAAGCCAAAGCAGCCCAAATCACATTACGCAGTGCCGGGATTATATTTTTACGATAATTCTGTAGTGAACGTGGCGAAAGAACTGAAACCCAGCGCACGGGGTGAATATGAAATTACAGACGTAAATAAGGAATATTTAAATAAAGGCAAGCTGAAAGTAGGAATCCTGGATAGAGGTACTGCCTGGCTGGATACGGGCACATTTGCATCTCTTATGCAGGCCAGCCAGTTTGTTCAGGTAATTGAAGAGCGCCAGGACCTCAAGATAGGATGTATAGAAGAAATTGCATTCCGTATGGGATATATTGATAAAGCTCAGTTAAAAAAACTGGCTGAGCCATTGCTGAAAAGCGGCTATGGAAATTACCTTATTAAACTAGCAGAAGAATAATTCGTGAAAAAAATTTTAATAACCGGAGGCGCGGGCTTCATCGCAAGCTGCCTGGCCGAAAAGCTTGCAGAAGATCCCGAGAATCATCTTGTGATTGTAGATGACCTCACCACAGGGGACCTGGAAAAAGTTCCGCATTCTGTTCATGATAATGTCCGGTTCATTAAGGCCGATGTGAATGTATTCGAGGATATCTCGAATATCTTCTTCTCGTTTCAGCCTAACTATGTGTTTCATTATGCAGCGCTGGTGGGCGTGAAACGCACATTGGCGAATCCGGTAAAAGTATTGAACGATGTTGCCGGAATTAAAAACATTCTCAATCTGTCGAAAAGCACAGGGGTAAAAAGGGTATACTATTCTTCTTCTTCCGAAGTATATGGAGAACCTGTGGAACTACCTCAGCACGAAGAAACTACGCCACTAAACTCCCGCTTGCCATATGCCATTGTAAAAAATATCGGAGAAGCATACCTAAAATCCTATAAGCAGGAATTTGGCATTGATTATACAATTTTCCGCTTCTTTAATACGTATGGGCCAAAACAAAGCAAAGATTTTGTAATATCTAAATTCATCAATCACGCTTTGAAAAACGAGAACATAGAGATTTTTGGCTCCGGAAATCAAACCCGGACATTTTGCTACATAAATGATAATGTGGACGCAACTTCCAATGCATTCTATAAAAATGAATTTGTAAATGATGTAGTTAATATCGGCAGCGATAATGAGATTACTATCCTGGACCTAGCTAATACAATTATTAAGCTCACCGGTTCCAAATCAAAAATAGTACACCTGGATCCTCTTCCTGAGGGGGACATGACGCGCAGGCAGCCGGATGCATCTAAAATGAAACAACTTTTGCAAAGATCCTTTCTTCCGCTCGATGAAGGATTAAAAAAAGTCCTCAGCGACACCCGTTTCATACTAAAAGCCTGATTTAAAATTACTCCTCTTGATTGAAAAGTTTCAGCATACGATCAATGAAGAGATAGAAAGGTTTTCTTCGGAGATTTCCATTCCCCCAGCAGAACTGTATGAACCTATACGTTATATGTTATCTCTTGGCGGGAAAAGGATCCGCCCGCTTTTTGTATTGATGGCCTGCGATCTGCTGGAAGGGAAAACTGAAAATGCCATTCACGCTGCACTTGCTGTTGAGCTATTTCACAATTTTACGCTCGTACATGATGACATTATGGATAATGCTCCGCTTCGTAGAAATAAACCAACAGTTCACAGCAAATGGAACAGCAGCACTGCTATTTTGAGCGGTGATGTGATGATGGTAAAAGCATACCAGCTGATCGGCAGAAGTAATCTATCCCCCGATATCCATAATTCTGTGCTAACTGCTTTTAATGAAATGGCCATTAAAGTTTGTGAAGGACAGCAATGGGACCTAAACTACGAACAACTTTACAGGATCTCCATTCCGCAATACTTTAAAATGATAGAGCTGAAAACAGCAGTACTTATTGCTGCCTGCGTGAAAATAGGCGCACTGATCGGAGGTGCAAAAGAAGAGGACGCGAAATACCTGTACGAGTTCGGAAAAAATACCGGAATGGCCTTTCAATTACAGGATGATCTTCTGGATGTATATGGACAGGAAGAAAAATTCGGGAAGCAAAAAGGAGGCGATATCATCGCTAATAAAAAAACTTTCCTGATGCTTAAAACGTCCGATATTGTTTCCTCCAATCCTTATATGAGAGAAGAATTAGATCAATGGATGGGTATTAAGACATTGAATGAAAAAGATTCTTCAGAAAAAGTAAGGGCCGTGACCCGCATCTATGATTTCGTAAACATCAAAAAAATAACTGAAGAAGAAATAAATGCATACCACCAAAAGGCAGTTGTTGCTCTTGAAAAACTATCCGCACCTGTGGAGAAAAAGAGAGTACTGATTGCTTTTACTTCGGCATTACTCCAAAGAGAGTCCTGATCAGAATCGCGACAGGCTTGCCTTGAAATCATCCAGACTCATTTCGGCCATATTCAAGTACACCTGCTTTTCATTTCCTAATTTTATATCCTGCATTCCCACCACAGCCCGCTTCGTTTTTTCATTTACACGGTAGGCAAGCACTGTTACCTCTTCGCCCGCAGGCAACTCGCTGAATTCAGTGAGTTTACTGGAAGTAAAATACCCAGGCAAAACTGATTTCATGCTCTTGAAAACAATCATCACTGAATTCTTACTGCTGGTATCGGCTTTTACCAAAAGATTGGTTTTATTTTTTACCTCATAAAATTTATCGCAGTTGATCCATCCCAGCTTGCTTACTTTCATTATAAAATAGGATTGTCCATCTCCCTCATTCTCAATGTTGCTGCTGTCGGGATCATTCTTGCCGGAGTACACCATGTCATTGGGCTGTAAATTCCAGTCAACAATGCCGTTCTCCCGTTTTCCTGAAAATACCTGCATCCTTTTATCCGTTAAATAAGTTGGTATGCTAACCGCAGCCTTTTTTCCCGGCCTTAATTTTAATTTTGTTCCACGGCAGGTTGCTTCTATGTACACCATTCCTCCTGACACAAGCATATTTCTATCACTTGTAGTGCTGAGGCCTGCCGTAATTATATCCTGCATGGAATAAAATTCCCAAAGCTTGATACAAACAGAATCGCATTTTATCGGAGTGCCGTTCTCATATGCAAATGCATCATCTGGAAATTCAAGAATAGTGCCTTCGTCCCCATATATCGTAGTTGGTTTTGATGCGAGGACACATGTCATATTTCCCTCTTTTGAAAGCAATGCATTCGTTGCGTTGATCGAATATCCCAGCAATTGCTTTGAAGGCTTATAAGCAACCACCGAGCAAACACCCTCACAGCTGGCATATTTTTTATAGCTGAGATTACTCATTTCATTAAAGTCCTTTGCCTTTTGAAACGGCTCCACAAACATCTCCACACCATCAGGTTTTGGCTGTTTGGAAGCAAGGTAGTTGCTGACTGCCTCCGCCCTTTTTTGCGTGAGTATGTAGGCGTATTTTGATCCCTTCTTTCTCTCGTCTTTATGCAAAAAAATGAAGCGTATCGCATCGCTGGGAGGCAGGGCTTCAAAAGCAACGTCAATTTGGCCTTTGGTGTAATCTGTAAGGTCAGCACTATGGAGAACAAAAGGCAGCGGCTTCACCACTTTGATCTGCGCGGTAAGAAGCGTTTGTAAAAACAGAAAGGATAGAAATAAAAAGCTATTCTTCATTTTCAGGTGCTTTTGATTAAAACGAAAGATACGTTGTATTATTTCAGGAGAGGGAAAAATATCGCTTTCTTTAACTATCTTCGCCTGCCTTAACGCCCAAGTCCTTTTATGGCTATACCATTAAAAAACATACGAAACTTCTGCATCATTGCGCATATAGATCATGGCAAGAGTACGCTGGCTGATCGCTTGCTCGAGATCACCAAGACCATCAACAAGCGTGATATGATGGCCCAGGTGCTGGACGATATGGACATTGAGCGTGAGCGCGGTATCACCATCAAGAGCCACGCTATACAGATGGAATATTTGCACAAGGGTGAAATGTATTATCTGAATCTTATCGATACTCCCGGGCATGTGGATTTTTCATACGAAGTATCACGCGCCATTGCTGCTTGCGAAGGAGCTTTGCTTTTAGTGGATTCTTCTCAAGGCATACAAGCGCAGACGATCTCCAACATGTATCTCGCATTGAATAATAATCTGGAAATAATTCCTGTGTTAAATAAATGCGACATGGAATCCTCCAAGCCGGAAGAAGTATCGGATCAGATGGTGGATATCATCGGCTGTAAACGCGAAGATATTTTAAGAGCAAGCGGAAAAACAGGCCTGGGAATGGAAGAGGTACTGACTGCCATTATTGAACGCGTTCCTCCTCCAAAAGGTGATTCCAAAGCACCTTTACAGGCGCTTATTTTTGATTCTATGTTCAACTCATTCCGGGGGATCGTTGCTTACTTCCGCATCTTTAACGGGGAAATAAGAAAAGGAGACAAAATAAAATTTGTAAACACGGGTAAAGAATATTTTGCAGATGAGATCGGCATTCTTAAAATGAAGCAATCGCCTCGCGATATCCTGGAGACAGGGAATGTAGGATATATTATTTCAGGAATTAAAAAAGCAAGCGAAGTAAAAGTGGGCGATACAATCACGCTTGTTTCCAATCCTGCAGAAGGAATACAAGGTTTTGAAGATGTAAAACCGATGGTATTCGCAGGAATTTACCCGGTAAGCACAGACGATTTTGATGAGCTGCGCGATGCCATGGAAAAACTGCAGTTGAACGATGCCTCCCTTACCTGGGAACCGGAATCTTCTGCCGCTCTTGGATTTGGTTTCCGTTGCGGATTCCTAGGGTTGCTTCACATGGAAATTGTGCAGGAACGTTTGGACCGGGAGTTCAATATGAATGTGATCACCACAGTCCCAAACGTTGGATACAAAGTGTATGATACAAAAGGCGTAATGAAGATGATGAACAACCCTTCGGAAATGCCGGATCCTACGCAGATGCAAAAAATTGAAGAGCCCTATATCAATGCAAACATTATTACAAAGGCAGATTACGTGGGCAGCATTATGAGCTTATGCATGCAGAAAAGAGGGCTCATTAAAAACCAGGTATATCTCACCACAGACCGCGTGGAGCTTACGTTCGAGCTTCCACTGGGTGAAGTAGTATTTGATTTTTACGACAAGTTGAAAAGCATTTCAAAAGGATATGCTTCGTTCGATTACCATCCTATTGATTTCCGTGAATCGGAACTGGCGAAATTGGATATACTTGTTAATGGAGATCAGGTAGATGCCTTATCTGCCCTGATACATAAAAGTCACGTGCAGGATTTTGGAAGAAAAATATGCGAAAAGCTAAAAGAGCTTATTCCGCAGCAACAATTTCAAATTGCGATACAGGCGGCTATAGGAGCTAAGATTGTGGCCCGTGAAACTATTTCTGCTCTCAGAAAAGACGTTACCGCTAAATGTTACGGAGGAGATATTTCCCGTAAGCGCAAGCTCTTGGAGAAGCAGAAAGAAGGAAAGAAAAAAATGAAACAGATCGGTAATGTGGAAATCCCGCAAAGCGCGTTTGTCGCAGTGTTAAAGTTAGACTAACCCCGCTCTCTCTTGCCCTTTGCTCTTACCAGGCCCAGGGCTATCAAACAAACTGTAAAAGCTACGAGTAAATAAAAATAAGAAATTTTATAATAAAATTTCTTGTTTGATACGGACCCCTTCTCTCCATAGGAAACAAAAGTTGCAGACTTTGTCAGATATCTCTTTAGCTTGGAAGTAATGCTATAAAGGCGTGAGTCAAACTGGTCATTTAGGTAGAAAACAAACAAACTATTCCGATGAAAATAAGGATCATAAAAAGACCTCACTGTTGTATAGTTAGTATTTCCTATTTCATTATCCTGAAAAGTTGTAACGGTGATAGAATCTGTATTTGAAATATGTGCATTATGCAGGTCAATTGCATTTAAATAATTTCCTGAATTATTTTTTGCCAAAATCAGTTTGGAAGTAAGGTCTACCAGCACCCATTGATTCGATTCTTTTACAAAGCATTCATTAAAAACATGCTGGTTATTTTTATCTCCCTCTTGGGCAACATACCTGGTCAGGACCCCGGATTGATTTGCAAAAAAAGAAAAAATGTTGGCAAAATTTCCACACCACACTTCGGACTTTTTATTACGTGCAAAATAAAATTCTTCAAGTGGACTTATGCCGTTCATGATTTTAGAGGGGGCACCTCTGCGATCATCTAATGCGGAGAGAATATAGCTCCCGATCTTTTGGATCTTTATAAGAGAATTGTCCGAATCGACAATATGCATGCTATCCCTAAGGATGTTATGAGCAGTGACTTCTTCCTGGGCTGAAGTATAAGGTGAGGAGTGCTTCCATTTTGTAATTTCTAAATGATCGGCATACAATTGGTCATAGTCCAAAACCTCCCTATACGCATAGTTATTATTTCTATCAAAAAATATCCATGCATTGATCAATAACAAGAAGAGAAGAAACAAGAAAGGGAAAACAGGAAAATGTCCAAGCCGGAATTTCATTTTTATTGCAGAACAATTTTTTTAACGCCAAAATTTCCATCTGCTCCAATCACTTTTACAAAATAAATTCCTTTAGGCTGGGAAGAAAGGTCTATCGCAGATTGTGAGGTTTTGAATTCATAGTTTAAAACAACATTTCCAAGAACATCAGCAATCTGCACTTTGGCAAACTGCGCATTGACAAGCGCCAATTGAACTTCCCCTGTTGTTGGATTCGGAAAAATTGAAAGCTGGATCTGATCTCCAGACTCTTTCACACCGGTGGCAACCAGGATTGCTTCTACTTTCAAATCATCAAAGAAAAAGCCATCATACTCGCCATTATTGTCTGAATCCATTATGAAACGCAGGAGAACATTCTGGTTAATGTAATTATCCAGGATCACCTCCTCCTGCACCCATGGAAACATAAAGCCATCATAAACAGGCTGAAGATTATGCTGGAACGCTGTGCCCGGCTTCGTGTACTTTCCACAAAGTGGTGTATAAGAGCCTCCGCCATTTGTGGATGCCTGCACTTCCGCATAATCATACCGGGATTGTATTTCCCAGCGTGTGCGGTAAGAAAGTGTAGCATTGGTAACTCCGTTAAGATTTACCGCGCTGCTAGTAGTTATGCGGGTAACATCGGAACTTCCATAATCTGAATTCGGGCTGTCCGCAATGGATCCTGTAGGAGAATAAAAAATAGTATTATCTACTCCCCAGCCCGTGCTGCTCGTCCAGCCGGTCATGGCATTTCCATTGCTGGAAAATAAAACTACAGGTGTCCCGAAAACCTTTTCAACCGTATCCTTACGGGTGTACAAACCATTATTCACCGAAATAATATAAGTGATGTCCTGACCGGCACTTACCCCACCCAACGTGAAAGAGATGGAATCCTTCACATCCTGAAAAGCAGTAAGCGATGAATATATTTTAGGAGCACCTGCCGATGTAATGTTAGCACTTACAGGAATAATGGAAACCGTGAACGTAGCCGGAGATTCCATTCCTATTCGTTGCAACTTGTAATTAAAATATCCGCTTGATGAAGAAATATACCGCGGCTCATCGTCTTTTGCAAGGGCGCATTTCAAAAGTAAATGGGCAGCATGAAGATTTTGCATCATGGTGGTTTTACAAATAGGTATGATCATATTCTGCGGAGGCCAGAACCCGTAAGAAGCAGGGCCTACTTCAGGAAGCATAGAAAAGGTTTTCGGCTTTGAAGTTTGCTCACCGTACATCCAGTCATCTGAGCCTCCATTGGTAAGATAAGCCAGTGTTTGGTCTGCCGTTCCATAGTTAAAATGGTTTTCGTGCGTGAGAAATTTGGCATATTCCACAAAAGCAGCAGAGTCAGGTGCAGGTACGTACGTGGATGCCTGGTATCCCCAGGGATAAATGAGAAAATTTCCCGAAGTATGATAGTTCAACGTGAACTTGAATTGATGAGCATTACAAAAATCCCGCATGTTCTGAGTTTCCGCTTCTGAAAATGCCGAAGCCCCACGATAGGTATCTGAACTAGTGCTCGGAGAAGATCCGGAATTATTAAACCCCCAATTGTACCCGTAATTCCGGTTAAGATCAATGCCAAAAGACCCATCGAGGTTATCTCTTCGGTTCTTTCTCCACATTCCGCCTCCATTGGGATCGGTGGTTTCGTTGTAAAAATATCCATCGGGATTTACCAGTGGGACAAAATACATTTCGAGGTTATCTACTAAGTATTTTACCTCCGGATCGCTACTGTAATTCTCCAACAGGTAATACATGTACATAATAAGCTGAGAGACAGCTATCGGTTCCCGGGCATGATGCACTGAGTTGTAAAACATTTCGGGCTCGTTCTCATCCACATTCGGGTTATCAGAAATTTTCATCCAGTAGATCGGGCGTCCTTCAAAAGTGTTAGTTGCGCTGATAGGCATTTTTGCTTTCACCAGATTAGGATACAGAATGGCCATGGAATCCAGCTTATTCATAATTTGAGCATACGTAAAATATCCTCCCATAGACCCGAGGTTAAACTTAGCAGGCGTGGGATAATTAGTGGCTCCATCGCAACCATGCGACAAAGGAACCGGAGGCGGAACGTATTTAGGCGATGCAGGATTATTCTGGTCTTTGTAAAATTGCTTTACGTCATCGATCAGGATATCATACTTAAATCCGTTTTGCTTAACAATGTCGATCTCCGCTGCTGAAAAATCAGAGGTAAAATATACATTGTGCTTTACATCTCCATGATCGATGCAAACTCCTGCCTCGGCAAGCTTGGCTAAACCATTCGCATCTGCATATATTTTTACGCGCGAATATTTTTGAGATTGAGAGAAAACCCTTTCAGTCACCCTCAGGTTAAAAGTCAGGAAAAGAAAAAATACAAGTAGAGATTTATTCAATCTGTTTGTTTTTTAGGATAAATTCATCATCACTGGATGAGGATCTTCTTCACACCATAGCCACCGTTTTCATCTATTGCTTTTATAAAATATATCCCTTTGGGATTTCCTGAGAGATCCACAACGGATGATTGATTAGTAATCCCGGTAGTCTTAACAAGATTGCCAAGCACATCGGTCACTACAATTTTCTCCACATTAAAGTTCAAACCCTGAACTTTAAACTCCCCGCTACTTGGATTGGGAGAGATCGAAAATGAAAGGCCTGTACTTGTCTCATGTACAGCAGTGGCACCGGCCAGCTTTTCCACTTTAAAATCATCAAAATAAAAACCATCATAATCACCATAATTATCTGAGCGCATCATGAAGCGTAAACGAATATTCTGGTTTATGTACGCATCCAGGTCAATTTCTTCCCTCACCCATGGGAACTGGAACCCATCATAAACAGGCTGAAGATCATCCTGATAAGCGTTTCCCAGTTTGGAATATTTTCCGCAAAGTGCAGTATAAGAATTTCCATTGTCCGTAGAAACCAAGACCTCGGCATAATCATAACGCGGCTCTATTTCCCATCGCGCACGGTAGGTAAGTGTTGCACTGATGGCTCCGATAAGATTCACTTGGCTGGCAGTACGGATGCGGGTGGAATCATTACTGGCATAATCCCCGCTAGGGCTGTCTGTAATGGAGCCTGTGGATGAGTAGAATGTACTGGTGCTTACTCCCCATCCTGTGCTGCTCGACCATCCTGTCATAGCATTTGCGTTACTGGAAAACGCAATGGTTGGAGTTCCAAAAATCTTTTCAATGGTATCTGTTTTAGTATACAAGCCATTGGTAACAGAAAGGATATACTCTACCGGTTGTCCGGGAGCTGCACCGCTTAGAGTAAATGAAATTGAATCCTTTGTTTCCTGGAAAGCTGCCAAAGAAGAATATGTTTTTGCTGCCCCAACCCCGGTTATATTAGCACTAATCGGAATGATGGAAACAGTAAACGTAGCAGGAGATTCCATCCCTAATCTACGGATCGTATAATTAATAAAACCACTTGTTGCAGAAATATAGCGCGGCTCATCGTCTTTCACCAACGCATATTTAAGCAGCAGATGGGCTGCATGCAGATTTTGCGTAATGTTTTCTTTACAGATACCAATGATCTTGCTCTGAGCAGGCCAGAATCCGTTTGAGGCGGCTCCACATTCAGGGGTCATGGCATATATTTTTGGCTTGGATGTCTGTTCGCCATACATCCAATCATCCGATGTACCATTTGAAACATATCCTACGGTTTGATCTCCGGTACCGTAGGTGTAATGATTTTCATGTGTTAAATGTTTTGCATATTCTACAAAAGCAGTAGAATCCGGTGCGGGTGTATAAGTAGATGCCATATATCCCCAGGGATAAATAAGCAAATTACCGTAGGTATGATAATTCAATACCATTTTGAACTGATGCGCATTGCATAAGGTGCGGATGTTTTGGGTTTCAGGTTCAGAAAAAGCAGAAGGACCGCGATATGTATCTGAACCTGTGTTGGCCGATGATCCTGCACTATTATAGCCCCAGTTGTAGCCATAGTTACGGTTAAGGTCAACCCCATATTCCCCATCCTGACTATCCCTTCTGTTCTTTCTCCACATACCGCCTCCGTTAGGATTAGTGGTTTGGTTATAGACGTATCCATCCGGATTCACCATCGGTACAAAGTACAATTCCAGGTTGTCCACTAAATATTTTATTTCAGGCTTGCTGTTATAATTCTCCAGCAAGTAATACATGTACATGATCAGCTGAGATACAGAAGCGGGTTCCCGTGCATGGTGAGCAGCGTTATACAGCATTTCAGATTCGTTCTCGTCCACATTCGGATTGTCGGATATTTTCATCCAGTATATGGGTCGTCCGTCATGCGTGTTAGTAGCACTGATAGCTGCTTTTGTTTTTACAAGATTTGGAAAAAGAAGCGCCATGTTATCCATGTGTCCCAGTATCTCGCTATAAGTAAAAAATCCTCCCATGGATCCAAATGCGAAATTAGCCGGAGTTGGGTAATTGGTCGCCCCCATGCAACCGTGTGATTGAGGTGTTGGAGGGGCAACATATTTC
>Ga0163151_10008868_pt1 | contig 11154 bp, 12 predicted proteins | sample OliLakLV19MP5IB2_FD_145596 | JGI IMG/M metagenome (GOLD analysis project Ga0163151, IMG submission 145596) | Freshwater microbial mat bacterial communities from Lake Vanda, McMurdo Dry Valleys, Antarctica - Oligotrophic Lake LV.19.MP5.IB-2 | ecosystem: Environmental > Aquatic > Freshwater >...
TGCCACTGCCGCCGAAGATGATGTTGGCGCCGGAAGCATCGTTGATCGTATCGTTGTCGGCATTGCCCGAGAGCCGATCAAGCCCCCCGCCGCCGGTCAGGCGATCGTTGTTGCCCTGCCCGCTGAGCGAATCATTGCCGTCGCCGCCTTGCAGGGAATCTCTGCCCAGGTCGCCGATAAGCGTGTCGTCCCCCGCGCCTCCGGTGAGGCTTGCCGGCGCGGTGATGGCGTTGTCGGCCATATCCACGCTGTCATTACCCGCGCCCAGGTCGGCGACAATGCGCGTAACATCAACGGCAGCGAAAGTAAGCTGCTCGGCATCGTGCGTGACGACGATCTGCCCGCCGCCGGTGGGTTGGCGAATGGTAAAAAAGTCGTCGCCGCTGGTAGCTTGGAGGGTGAGAATCCCACCGGTTAGCGTCGCGAAATTGGCGTGCAACATCGCACGGCGTTCGAGGGATTCGATCGCGCCGGCGGCGCGAGCCGTCGGGCTTCGGTTTCGAGCGTAGTTCATAGCGATTTTCTCCTTCATCAGAATGCCGTTGGCGGGCTTCATTTGATTGTAGGCCGGCTTGCTCGTCGGACAAGCCGGGCCGCACCAAAAGGACGCCGCAGCGGCGTATTTTGTTTCGACAAGGTACAATTCCGCTCGATGCAGAACATCACGCGTTTGATCGAATTGCTTCGCGCACGCCACCCGTGCGTAAGCATCGCTACGGCCGACGAGCCAGACGCCATCCAGCTCGTCCATGCCGCCGCGCAAGAGCTCGGGCTGCCGGTTTGGGAATGGAGCGTAGCGCGCGGGTTGCGTGACGGCGAGTTTGCCGATGCGCCGGCGCTTCCCGACACCAATAAGCTGGTGGACGCGCTCATCAGCGTCTCGCGACAGGATCGTCGGCGCGTGGTGGTGCTGCTCGATCCCGCGGCGCATCTGGCCAACGAGCGAGAACGCGAAACGCTGCGGCTGTTTCGAGAGCAGGTATTTGCATTCGATAAAGTCGGCGCGCACTTCATTCTGATCGACCCAACTTCAAGCCTCCCGCCGGGCGTTGAAAAACTTGCTCAGCCGTTCGACCTCCTCCCGCCCGACGACGAGAAGCTGCGGCGAATCATGAAGGACACCGCGCTGCAGTTTCATCAACAGCAACCGATCCGCGCCCATCTCGCGCCGCACGAAGCGGAACTGATTATCCGCAACCTGCGCGGGCTGAGCGCGTGGGATGCGCGGCAGGTTATTCGCGAAGCCATCGCTGGCGATATGCAGCTCAACGGCGACGACGCCAATCGTATTCTTGCGGCCAAACGAAAGCGGCTGCAGTCACACGGCATGCTGGAATACGTTGAAGCACCCGTGACGCTCGATGAAATCGGCGGACTGCGCAAGCTCAAGGCATGGCTGGCGACGCGGCAGAATTCATTTTGCAAAGACGCGACGCATTTCGGCCTGCCGCCACCGCGCGGCGTGCTGATGCTGGGGGTGCAGGGCGCGGGCAAATCGCTTTCGGCCAAAGCAGTCGCTACCGCCTGGCAACGTCCGCTGCTGCGGTTGGACGTGGGCGCGCTCTACGACAAATTCATCGGTGAAAGCGAACGCCGCTTGCGCGATACACTTCGGCAGGCCGAGATGATGGCACCGATTATTCTCTGGATCGACGAGATCGAAAAAGCATTTGCCGGCGCCGCCAGCCACAGCGTTGATGGCGGATTGAGCAAACGCATGTTCGGCACGCTGCTCACGTGGATGCAGGAACACAAAGCGCCCGTCTTCCTCATTGCCACCGCGAATGACATCGCCGCCCTGCCGCCGGAGTTGATGCGCAAGGGAAGGTTCGATGAGATCTTCTTCGTCGACCTTCCGGCGATCGAGGCGCGGCACCAGATCCTCGAAATTCACCTGCGCCGCCGCAGTCGGCAGCCAAAGCAGTTCGACCTCGACACGCTGGCCGAAGCCTCTGCGGGGTTCAGCGGCGCAGAGATTGAGCAGGCGATTGTCTCGGCGCTGCACGAGGCGTATTCGGCGCAACAACAGCTTTCGACCGATCACATTGTGGAGGCGATGAAGAATTCGCCGCCGCTTTCGGTGACGATGGCTGAGCGCGTAAACGAACTTCGCTCGTGGGCAACAGGTCGGTGCGTGATGGCGGATTGACGGGGGCGAATTAACGGGGAGGAATCATGAAACGAATCTTCTCGATCGGGCTGACGTTGCTTTCAACTTCCCCCTCCGGGTCGGCGGGCAAACAACAGTGGCGAGTGATGTTTTTGAGCTTAAAACGCATCAATTGGTCGATCGACGAATTCGAATCCGGCCGGGTTCGAGGACAGTGAAAGAGCCTGGCAGTTCGATGGCATGCTCATAAACCGCCGACGAAACCATGTTTGCCTTGGCAACGTTAGAGATACCCGCCAACCGAATAAGAATCACGCCCGCGCTGGCTCGGCCGAGGCGGTAAACCAGCTCGCCGAAATCTTTATCTGCCGTCACGACGATCCGACCGTCTGCTTGCGACGTAAGAAGAATAAAGTCGTCGGCAACCGAGGGCGATTGCTCTTGGTATAGAAACGACATCATGACCGTCGGCCCGCAGTCGCTGGACGATGGAGTAATCCGTGCTTTCGTCGGCGACGAATCTCATTTAGTTGCGGCAGAAAGCGGGTATACAACGTCTGCACGAAGCGTTTTGGCAGCAAACGCGAGCGCAGCGAGCACTCCCTCGTGTGTCAGCATCGGGTGAGACTCGATGATCTGATCGATGGATTCGCCGGCAGATAGCTTCTCGAGAATGAGTTCAACCGTGACTCTCGTTCCACCGACAACCGGCTTGCCCATCATGATGGATGGATCGGAGTTAATCGCTTGTGCGTTCATGAAATTCGAGTGTATCATGAAAATAGCTTGCCGCCGGGGGTATGGTGCGGGTAAATTCCCTTTTTGCCACGCCGTGTGGTGGTGGAAAGTTGTTTAACCCCGGTGTGGATGGCGTTCCCGCCTTCGTCTCATTCGTCTGCGCGAGCTGCTCCGCGGTCGGACGATTGAGCAATGTGCGTTCGCGCATGGATAATCTGATTCTGGAATCTAAGATTCTGGCAAAGAACCTGACCGACAGCGTTCCCTAACTGGAGAGCCGCTCATGGCCAAAGCTGCCAAGCGATTAGGGGAAATCTTAATCGAAATGCAAATCATTTCGGCGGCGGAAGTTACCCGCGCGCTCGAACATGCCAAGACCAAGAATCTGCGCGTCGGCGAGGCATTGATTGACCTCAAGCTGGCCAGCGAGTCGAACGTCTATAAAGCGTTAGCGCTGCAACACGGCATGGAGTATGTCGACCTAGACAAAGGAAGCGTTCCACCGGACCAGCTTTCGCGCATTCCTGAAGAGCTGATGAAGAAGTATCTGGTCCTTCCGCTGGGCCAGGAAAACGGCAAGCTGCGCGTTGCCACACACGACCCACGCGATGTGGAGATGATGGACATCCTGCGCTTCCGCGTGGGCAAAGAAATCAAGCCGGTGCTGGCCGCCAAGAGCCGCATCAAGAGCGTGATTGATGAACTGTTCAACACCACATCCAAAAATACCATCGATAAGACGATGGACAAAACCATCGATCGCCTGTCGGCCACGATGGATAAGTCGATGGACAAATCCTTGGATAAGTCCATGGATCGGTCGATCGATAAATCGATCGACTTGGCCGGCATGGGCGAAGACGGCGCCGGCGGGAGCGACGCGACGCAGGCACCGATCATTAAACTGGTTAATTCGCTCATTATCGAAGCGGTGCGCAACCGGGCCAGCGACATTCACATCGAGCCAATGAAAGACCGCGTGCAGTTGCGGTATCGCATCGACGGCGAATGCGTCATTCGCGAAAAAATCCCGATCAAAATGAAAAGCCCGCTGATCGCCCGAGTGAAGATCATGGCTGGGATTGATATCGCCGAAAAGCGCCTCCCGCAGGACGGGCGCATCAAGATGGTCATCGACAAAGTGCAGATCGATTTTCGTGTGAGCACTTTGCCGGCATACCACGGCGAATCGGTCGTGCTGCGTATTCTGCGGCCGGACAGCGTGCGAATTGGTCTGGAAAACCTCGGCTTCGCCGAAGACGATTACAAGGTTTTCAGCAAGCTCATCAAGCGCCCCAACGGCATCTTTTTGGTGACGGGGCCGACCGGCTCCGGAAAGACCACAACGCTGTACGGCGCGCTGAACATTTTGAACCGCCCCGACCGCAAGATCATCACCGCCGAAGACCCGGTGGAATATAACTTTCCGGGCATCAATCAATGCCAGATTCGCGAAGCAATCGGCTTTACGTTCAAGGGTGTGCTGCGCGCCATGCTGCGTCAGGCGCCCAACATTATTCTCGTCGGTGAAATTCGAGATCTTGAAGTGGCCGAGATTGCCATTCAGGCGGCGCTCACTGGTCACTTGGTGTTCAGCACGCTGCACACGAATGACGCCCCGGGCGCTATCACCCGTTTGATTGATATGGGCGTGAAGCCCTTCCTGGTTGCATCCAGCATTCAGGCGGTCATGGCGCAGCGGCTCATTCGCGTGCTCTGCCCGAAATGCAAAGTGCCCGATACCCAGCCCGAAGCGATGTGGCTCAAGCTCTGCGGCATCAGCGCGAAGGAAATGGAAGGCAAGCAGATCATGAAGCCCAAGGGGTGCGATTACTGCACCGGCACCGGCTTCCGCGGGCGACTGGGTATTTTTGAGATGATGGTGATGAACAATGAACTGCGCACGCTGGCATTCGAGCGCACGGCCACCAACAAAATCCGCAAAGCCGCGCTGGCCGGCGGAATGAAAAGCCTGCTGCAGGACGGCAAGTTAAAGGTGCTCAACGGCACAACCACCGCGGAAGAAATTGTGAAGGTGGCGCAGGTGGAAGGCGTGATTACGAATCAATGATGGCCAACGGCCATCGCAGTTACGTTCGCAGAGTAATCGGGAACATGGATGATCCGAGTCAGACATTACACAACTGTGAGCGGGGTTCAGCGGATTCTGGATGACGGAGTAATAAAGGCGTTCGATCAGAACAAGGTTTTTGTTGAGAAGGCGGATAACCGGCGGCTGTCCCCGACCGGCGCATTGGAAAAGTACGGGCTTGCCCGCGGTCGGGGTAACGCCTGTATAGAGTTCGAGATTGAGCAGGAACTATTGCGAATGCAATACAACGTTGCGATGGAAATTAGTGAATACTACCTCCAAGGCGACGTCGTGCTGGCGGGTCGTGAGGTCGAGGCTTTTTTTAACTTCGCGAGGTGAATCGATGTCCGCTAAAGCACTGCTTCGTGATTCACCGGGTATCGCGGTATCAAAGGAGGATCTCGTTGCCGCCTGGAGCTTGCTTGAACAGGTCGTGGTATCGATTCGGAAGATTGGCAGCGCCTATGCCACCACAGATTCCGCCACGCCTCAGACTCCGTTACAACGCCAGCAGATGTTGGAGGCGCTCGAGCAGTTGTTTTCGCCCGAACTTGTCCAGAACCTTAATGCGGCCCGCGTTCGGCTTGGCGGATATTTACCGGATCAGGAAGCCGAGGCAATATCTGAATCGCTCGACTTCTGGAGCGCCAAATCGGCAGCCGCGCGGGGCGGCTGAAGCAGGAATCGGCATGATTTGTTGCACGGAGAAGTACAGTGGCCACTATTCAAATTGATCGACTCCTCGAAACCACAGTCCGACGCAACGCTTCGGATTTGCACCTGGCCGTCGGCCGGCCGCCCACGCTTCGGCTGCACGGTCACTTGCGAGAACTGCAGACCAAAACGCTCGATGCCGAAGACACCATGTCGCTGATGAAGTCGATCACCCCCGACCGCATTCAGCAGGAATTCGAAGAAACCGGCTCGGGCGACTTCGGCTTTGCCTACGGCGACGAGGCGCGCTTTCGTGTCAGCATCTTTAAACAGAAGGGTTATTGCTCGCTGGTGCTTCGTAAGATTCCGAACAAGCTCATGACCTTTGAGCAAATCGGCCTGCCTCGAATGGCCGAACAAATTTGTCGTCGTCCGCGTGGCATTTTCTTAGTGACCGGGCCGACCGGCTCGGGCAAAACCACCACGCTGGCCTGCATGATCAACTGGATCAACGAGCAATTCGATCGGCACATCATCACGATGGAAGACCCGATCGAGTATTACCACCCCCACAAAAAGAGCATCGTCGTGCAGCGTGAGGTAGGCGTGGACGTGCCCAATTTCGCCGAGGCCATTCGACGCGCGTTGCGTCAGGACCCGGACGTGCTGATGGTGGGTGAAATGCGCGATCTTGCCACCATCGGCGCCGCCATCACCGCCGCCGAAACGGGGCACTTGGTGTTTGGTACGCTGCACACGAATGGCGCCTCATCGACGATCAACCGCATTATCGATGCGTTCCCCACCGACGCACAGGAACAGATTCGCGTGCAGTTGGCCAATAACTTGATCGCGGTGCTCAGCCAGACGCTCTGCCCGCGCAGCGATCAGGAAGGCCGCGTGGCTGCATACGAGTTTATGTATGTTACCCCTTCGATTCAGAACCTGATCCGCGATAATAAAACGTTCCGAATCGATTCCGACATTCAAACGGGCAAGAAGTACGGTATGCAGTTGCTGGACGAACACCTTTGGCAACTCTACCAGGCCGGCAAAATCAGTGCCGAAGAAGCGGTCGACAAGAGCAAGGTGCCCGGCTCGATGGTCGATCGCCTCACCAAGCTGGGCCGGAGCGTAGCCAGCGAAGACGAATACCCTGATGCCGGCGAACAGGATGGCTCTAGCGGCGGATCGGGCGGCGGCGGGTCGCCCGGGGGGGCGCAGAGCGATGCCGAAAAGCAGGCACAAGTTGCCGCCAACCGCGCACGGATGCAGGCCGGCCAAAAGAAGTGAGGATCGTAGAAGTAGAAAAACCGTGCAGTGCCCATCCGGAGGTGGGCATTGCACACGGATGAGGGGAGAGAGCCTCGGTAGCAACATACGATGACTACACCGAGGACCGCCGTGGCTCTTATCCCTCCACCCGGATCACGCGTCAGAGATTAATCGTCACCAGGATGTTCCCTGATGCCTGACTCCTGTATCCTGATCCCTCCAATGTAGAGGACGCCATTATGGCCAGCGCACCAGTAACCACCAATCGCCCCGCCGGTTCGGCCACCGGTACACCCAGCGTTCCCAAATCTCCCACCGGCGGCGGGAATGGTGTTGCCGGTGGCGGCGGCACCCCTACGCCTTCAGGCCCCAGCGGCATTCCACCCATCAGCGAATTGCAAGGCCGGCCCATCGGTCGCGTGCTGACCAAGATGGGCAAAGTGACGCGCGAGCAGGTCGTCGAAGCCCTCAACTTCCAAAAATCACGCGGCAAGGGCGTGCCCCTCGGGCGCATTCTGCTCGATCTGGGTTACATCAAAGACGTCGATCTGAACGTCGCCCTCGCCGCGCAAAAGGGTTACGAGCTGATTGACTTAAGCAACGTCAACATCCCCAAAGAGGCCATCGACGCCGTGCCGGCGCAGATCGCAACCACCAACAAAGTGCTGCCGATCAGCTTTGACAAGGTCAGCAAAAAAATCACCGTCGTCATGGCCAGCCAGGATAATTTCCAGGCCATTGATCAGCTTCGTTCGCTCTTTCAATACAACGTGACCGCCAAGATCGGAGACCCGGATCAGGTCGATCGCCTCATCCAAAAACATTACAACACCGCCGCCGATAGCCTGGGCGAAGTGCTCGGCGAGCTCAGCAAAGACGATTCGCTCAAAGACTTAAAAGGCCGCGGCGAATCGATCGATCTGGAGACGATCAAAGAGGCCGCCGACAGCAACCCTGTCCGCAAGCTCATCAACTTGGTTCTGCTGCAGGCGATCAAAGATAAAGCCTCCGATATTCACTTCGAGCCGTTCGAAGATGAATTCAAAATGCGCTACCGCATCGACGGCGTGCTGTATGAAATGATGCCGCCGCCGAGCCATATCGCGCCGGCCATCGCCAGCCGCATCAAGGTGATGGCGAACCTCGACATCGCCGAACGCCGCATGCCGCAGGACGGGCGCATCGAACTTACCGTGAACAACCAGCCAATTGACCTTCGCGTGAGCGTGCTCCCGACCATGTTCGGCGAAAGCGTCGTGATGCGCGTGCTCGACCGAGGCAACGTCAGCCTCGACCTTGATCGCCTGGGCATGCGCGAAGACGAGCTGAACTTAACCCGCCAGCTCCTTCACAAGCCCAACGGCATCGTGATCGTCACCGGCCCGACCGGCTCGGGTAAAACCACCACGCTCTACTCGGGGCTTCGCGAACTGAACGACCCCAGCACCAAGCTCATCACCGCCGAAGACCCGGTGGAATACGACATCGACGGCATTATTCAATGCCAGGTGCGCACCGACATCGAAATGACCTTCGGCCGAATTCTTCGCGCCATGCTGCGTCAGGACCCGGACGTGATTTTGGTGGGCGAAATCCGCGATAAAGAAACCGCCGAAATCGCCGTGCAGGCCAGCCTCACCGGTCACCTGGTGTTCAGCACGCTGCATACCAATGACGCGCCCAGCAGCATCGCGCGTCTGCTCGATCTTGGCCTGGAGCCATTCCTGATCACCGCCACCATCGAAGGCATCATCGCCCAGCGCCTCGTGCGCAAAATATGCCTCAACTGCAAGACCGAATACACCCCCGCCGAAGAGCAGTTGATGGAACTGGAACTGCGAAACGAAGACGTGATCGGCAAAAAATTCTGGTACGGCAAAGGCTGCGAAAACTGCAACAACACCGGCTATCGCGGCCGAATGGGTTTGTACGAAATCATGTTGCTCGACGACGACATGCGCGACATGATCGTCAAACACGCCAGCACCCAGGTGCTAAGAGCCGAATGCCGCAAACGCGGCATGCGCACATTGCGCCAGGGCGGCCTGATAGGCATCTACGACGGCGTTACAACGATCGAAGAAGTGGTGCGGGAGACGTTGACGGAAGAAGGGTGACCGGAGTTTGACGTGCATGCTCAGTCGACCCTGGTCCTTATTCGCGAACTACATGAGGCGCTTCCTCAAACGCCAGTTGGCAAAGCTCCGGCTTCAATCGCGAAGAATCGCTCGCGGAACTTCACATCCGTGCGACCTGAAGAACGCCGATACCAGCTCCGGAATATCGCAGGCCACCCAACAGCTGCTCCTGCGGCGCTACAACGACATTGGCCTTGATAAATCCCCGCCGCTCTCGTTCCGAGACGTCGAAATGCGGTTCTTTTCGCAGTTCGGCGAAGACGGCATCCTGCTCTATTTCTTTGGGCTGATCGGAATGAAAACCCGACGGGTTGTCGAGATATGCGTCGGTGTTCCGAAGCCAGAGGAAATTGGCTGGGTTCGCGTCTGACGACCGCGGCGAAAACAGATGTGCCAACTGCAACTCTTCCAGCGCGGCTGCCGAATGCAACGGCGTCAACTTCTACTCCTCACCTTTTTTGCCGCGGTTCTGGTCATCGCAAGAGCCGCCTCCTTTTGCGACCTCCCCGAATGGGACATCGCCACCTATTCCCTGATCGCCGATGAACTCGTGCACGGCCGCGGGCTTTACACCGACATTTGGGACATGAAGCCGCCGGCGATTTTTTATACCTATGCGGTGCTTCAAACAGCCTTTGCCGCATCGCCGCTGAGCGTTTATCTGCTCAGTGTGCTCACCGCCGTCGCGACGCTTGCGGCGGTGTGGCTTGTGGCGCGGCGGTCGAGCTTGACGGCGGCGGGGTGGGCTGGCGCGGTTTTTGTTGCGATCTGTTTCGAGCCGTTCTCGGCGGCGAGCATGCCCAATACCGAGGCGTTCATCAATCTGTTTCTCACGCTCGCCTGGGCGATGTTGCTCCGGGCCGGCGGCGGGCAGCGCGGGTGGATGCTGGTTCTGCTTGCCGGGGCTTGCGCGAGTTGGGCGAGCATGTATAAACACGTCGCGATCGCGCCGGCGGTATTGCTGGCCCTTGCCCACGCCGTCGTGCCGCCGACCGCCATTGCCCGGCGGACGGCCGTCGCGCACGCGCTTGCATTCGTGGCCATGATCGCCGCGGGGTGGCTGTTGCTGTTTGGCTGGTTTGCGGTCACGGGGCGCGCCCAGATTTTCATTCAAACCGTCTTCGTCTACCCGCGCTACTATGCCGGCGGGATGATCAATAATCTGCTGGCATCGTTCACACCGGCGGCATGGCAGCGCGCCCCGATGGTTGTTATCTGGCCCATGCTACTGCTTTGTCTGCTCGGCTGGGTGGCCCGACTCATGCAGCGCCGGCCGGACAACATGATCGCTGCGCGATCGCCGCGATTCATGGTCTTGCTGATCGCGATGCTCGCCGGCGCGCACGTTGCCGTCGCGCTGCCGGGACAGTTTGCCGCACACTACTATCAACTGTGGTATCCGGCGTTAGCGATCGCGTGCGGATGCGCGTCCTCATCACTGATCAATAGTTTGCCGCGCCGCCAGTGGATCGGTCATCTCGCCGCCGCCTTAACCGTGGCGGCCATTGTCGCGCCGCAATGGCCGTGGTATCAGCTCTCCGGCGAAGAGTGGTCGCGAAAGCGTTACGGCAAACTCTTCATGGACGCCCGCGCCGACATGCTCGCCATCCAATCGACGCTGCAACCGCACGATGACATCTACATCTGGGCCGACGAACCTTGGTTGTACAGGGTCGCCGGCAAACGCGCCCGTTATGCAGGCGTTTGGAAAATGCACTGCCTTGATGGCCCAATGGCCCAGCGGCTTACGCAGGTCACGCTGATGCAGTTGCAGCAGAACCCGCCGAAGCTTTTCGTGTTCTGGTCTGATCCCGCGCCGATCAGTCATCCGATCGTAGCGTGGGCGCTGGATCATTACGATCCCTTGCCTGGCACACCCACGTATCCCATGCGGTTCTACGCGCGGCGATCGCCGGCTACACAACCAGCCTCGAATTAGGCACTTCTTCAATGAGGCGACCGCTGATCTGGGCACGGTCGTTGCCGCTGCCGCCCGTCAACGATATCGATCGCGCCATTAACGCGGGCCCACAGCGTGTCGTCGTTATCGCCGCCGCGTAGGGTGTCGATGCCGTTGCCGCCGATGAGCGCATCATTCCCACCGCCCGCCAGCGAGGTTGTCGTTGCCGCCGTTGCCCACGAAGTTG
>Ga0163151_10008869_pt1 | contig 11154 bp, 8 predicted proteins | sample OliLakLV19MP5IB2_FD_145596 | JGI IMG/M metagenome (GOLD analysis project Ga0163151, IMG submission 145596) | Freshwater microbial mat bacterial communities from Lake Vanda, McMurdo Dry Valleys, Antarctica - Oligotrophic Lake LV.19.MP5.IB-2 | ecosystem: Environmental > Aquatic > Freshwater > Lake...
GATCGCCAGCCGTTGCGCCGCCCGCGCCAGCAAGGCCGCCGACACGCCGGCGCCTTCGTTGCCGAAAATCCAGGCCACCGGTTGGCCCAGGTCGGCGGCGAACAGGCTGGCATCGGCGCGCGCGGCAGTTGCCAACAGGGGCACGGTAAGCCGGTCGATCACCATGTCGAGGTCCATGCCTTCGACAATGGTCAGGCCGAAATGCGCCCCCTGAGCGGCGCGCAACACCTTGGGCGACCATGCGTATACGGTCCTGGGCGAGCAGTACACCTGGGTCACGCCGGCTGCGGCGGCACTGCGCAACAGGCTGCCCATGTTGCCCGGGTCCTGCAGGTGTTCGAGCAGAAGACAATCGACTGACACCACATCCGGCATGACCTGACGCGGCGTACGCACGCCGGCCACGATGCCGGCCCCGTGCTCGACCGTGCTCAAGGCTTCGAACAGCGCATCCGGAAACTGCAGGACCTCCGCCTGCGCCGCAGCGACCATGCGCGCGATCTCGGGTCGCCGCACACCCGACTCGCTCACCGCCAGCAGTTCCGGCACACCGAAGCGGGCCATGCAGGCCTCGACCAGATGCGCGCCATCGAGAATCGACAGGCCTTCCTTCTTGCGCGCCTGCGCCGAGGACGCCAGGGCCTTCAAGCGCTTGAAGAGCGGGTTTTCGCGCGAAGTCACGACTTTGAGTTTCACGCGCGCCATTGTAGCGACGCCGCCCGCAGGTTCAGAGCGAGGCCAGGTGCGCGCGCATGCGCTCGCGCTGCGCCGCATCAGGCAAGGGGCCGCGCGCGGCGCCAAGGTTGTCGGCCACATGCTGCGGATTGCGGGTTCCGGGAATCGCCACCGTAACCGCAGTCGTGCCCAGAATCCACTTGAGAAAAAACTGCGCCCAACTGGCGATGCCAAGCTCGACCTTGGCCCATTCCGGCACGACATGGCCGCGCACGCGCGCGAACAGCGCGCCTTCGGCGAACGGCCGGTTGACGATCACCGCCGCACCGGCGGCGCTGCAGGCCGCCAGGAGACGAGCGCCCGCCTCTGGCTCGGCTAACGAATAGTTGACCTGCACCACGTCGACCCGGTGCTTCACCAGCGCCGCTTCGAGGTCACGGTGGGCGCCGGCATGGTAGTGCGTCAGGCCAAGCAGGCGCACGCGCCCCTCTTTCTTCCAGCCGGCCAGCGTGGCCAGGTGGGCCTCGGTATCGACCAGGTTGTGCACCTGAATCAGATCGAGCTTCTCCAAGCGAAGCTTTGCCATCGAGTCGCGCATCTGCGCGACACCTTCGTTGCGGCCGCGCGTCCAGACTTTGGTGGCGACGAACAGGCCAGGGCGCGCACCGGACTCGGCCATCAGGTCGCCCAGAACCGCTTCCGAGCGTCCGTACATCGGCGAGGAATCGACCACCGTGCCGCCGGCGGCTGTGAAGGCGGCAAGCGTCGCGCGCGCGGCGACCAACTCCGCACTGCCGGCGGCGACGTCGAATACCTGCCAGGTACCAAGCCCGACGACGGGCACGCGCTCGCCGGTGGCGGGTATCGGCCGCGTGATCGGAGGTTGTTGCGCCGGGACCGACATGACCGACATCAGTGGCAGGGCGGCCAGCGCGCGGTTGAAGGCGCGTCGGCCGGCGCCCTCACCTGCCCTTGGCCTCATGCTCGGCCCATACCTTGCGCGCCGCGCGCACGCCGTCGAGCAGGGCCGGCGCGCCGGCGTAGGTCGCCACATGCAGGAAGATCTCCTTCATCTCCTTCTTGGTGACACCGTTGTTGATGGCACCGCGCACATGCAGTTCGAGCTCATGTGGACGATTCAGGCAGCACAACATCGCCAGGTTCATGAACGAGCGCGTTTTCTTGGACAGCGTGAGCTCGCCGTCGGCATCGCGCCGCGCCCAGCTGCCGCCCCAGGAATGCACAGTCAGGTATTCCTGCACGTCGTCGGTGAATTCATCCTTGATGGCGAAGGCGCGATCGACATATGCGTCGCCCAGCACCTCCTTGCGAATTTTCAAGGCGGCGTCGAACATTTCCTGCTTGGTGGGATTGGTCATGTCTGCATCAATGGTGGTGAGGGTGACGGGCATTGTATCGGGGCGCACGCAGCGGCCGCCAAGCTTGCACCTATCGATCTTTACCAAAAAAATGACAGCCTCGTGTGAGGCATGTTTTTGTCATCAATAATGTAGTGCTCAATAGTTGGCAAATGTGGCCGGCACGCTCGACCACACAGAGGGCTGCGACCCGGGCGCTCAACCCCGGAATATCCGCGCACACACAATTCGCGCATTTTATCGCTACGCTTTTGCGACTCTCGCCCGGCTGGCCATCCACTTGCCGCCTAGGGCGAAGAATTGGGTGTGTACCTGTCAGCTACTTTTTCGCCGGCATCATGTCGGTAATCGTCCCCAGCGCCACTTCGGCGGCGAAGAACGGGGTTTCGGACAGGGTCGGATGCGGGTGAATGGTCAAGGCCACGTCTTCCAGGTCGGCGCCCATCTCCAGTGCCAGCGTCATCTCCGCGATCAGCTCGCCAGCGTTGGGCCCGACAATCCCGGCGCCCAGGATGCGTTTGCTGCGCGGATCGTAGATCAGCTTGGTGGCGCCTTCGGTGCGGTCGTTGGCAATCGCGCGGCCCGAGGCGGCCCACGGGAAGGTGGCGGCCTTGACCTCGATACCGTCTTTCCTGGCCTGGGTTTCGGTGATTCCCATCCAGGCGATCTCCGGGTCGGTATAGGCCACTGACGGCACGGTCAATGCGTCGAAGCCGACCTTGTGACCGTCGATGGTCTCGGCCGCGATCTTGGCCTCGTAGGTGGCCTTGTGCGCCAACATCGGCTCGCCGCAAATGTCGCCAATCGCATAGATGTGCGGCAAGTTGGTGCGCTGCTGCCGGTCCACCGGAATGAAGCCGCGCTCATTCACCGTGACACCCGCGGCCTCGGCGCCGATGTCGCGCCCGTTGGGACGGCGTCCCACCGCCAGCAATACCCGATCGAACAGTTGCTGGTTGGGAGTCGGCGCGGGTTGGCCGTCGGCGCCCTCGAGGGTGGCCAACAGGCCGTCGGCGCGCGCCGCAAGTTGGGTCACCCTGGTCTTGAGGTAAATCGCCTCGTAGCGTTTCTCGATGCGATTGTGCAGTGGCTTGACCATGTCGCGATCGGCCGAGGGGATCAAGCCATCGGCGAATTCGACCACCGTGACCTTGGAGCCCATGGCGTCGTAGACGCAGGCAATTTCCAGACCGATGATGCCACCGCCAATGACCAGCAGGCGGCGCGGGATGTCGGCCAGCTCGAGCGCGCCGGTGGAATCGATCAGGCGCGGGTCGTCGTACGGAAAGCCCGGTATCTTCGCTACCTGCGAGCCGGCGGCGATGATGCAGTTGTCGAACGAGACACGCTTGACGCCATCCTTTCCGGTCAATTCGACCATGTTGGCCGAAACGAATTTCCCCACCCCCTCCTGCACGTTCACCTTGCGCCCCTTGGCCATCCCGCCCAGGCCCTTGGTGAGCTTGCCGATCACGCTGTCTTTCCCGCCACGCAGTTTTTCGATATCGATGGCCGGCTTGCCAAAGCTGATGCCGTTGTGGCCCATTTCCTCGGCCTCGGTGATCACTTTGGCCGCATGCAGCAAAGCCTTGGAGGGGATGCAACCCACGTTCAGGCAGACCCCGCCCAGGGTCGGGTAGCGCTCGATCAGCACCACCTGCCGGCCCAGGTCGGCCGAGCGAAACGCCGCCGTGTAACCGCCAGGCCCTGCTCCCAGCACCAGCACTTCGGCATGCAGATCGCCTTGCGGTACAGCTTTGGCAGGGGTAGGCGAGGTGGCGACCAGCGGTGCGGCGGCCGTCACCGCTTGCGGCGGCTCAACCGGCGCTGCCGGTGACTGCGGCGCAGGCACCGATAGCGGCGCTGCGCCGCTGGCAGCCGCGGCTACTTCCATGCTGCCGATGGCTGCGCCCGAATTGATGACATCGCCCAGCTTGACTGCAAGGCTTGTGATCACGCCGGATTCGGGCGAGGGAATTTCCATCGTCGCCTTGTCTGACTCGACAGTGATCAGGGATTGTTCCTTGGTCACCGTGTCGCCGACGTTCACCAATATTTCAATGATCGGCACATCCTTGAAATCACCAATATCGGGAACCCTGATTTCGATCGTCGCCATGGCTTTAGCTCTGTTTTCTCGGTCGCTCGCTTGAAGGCCGCGTCCGCGGTTGGGGAAGGTCGGGAATATCCTGAATCAACGCAACTGTGACGCGGCGCCCTGTTTGGCCTTGATGGTATGCAGCATCACCGGCCCGCCTGAACTCTTGTCGAATTCGCAACCGGCGTCGGCGCCGGCCTGCGCCACCTGGCGAGCGCTGCGCGCCCGATCCCAGGTGGCATGCATCGCGCCTAAAGCGAATGCGCGGCCCGAACCGATGGCCCAGAAACGGTCGAACGAAAACACCTCGCGATACGAATACACGCCAAAAATGCCGTTCGGGTTGGCCATCAGCATCACGTATTGCGAGGACTCGTAGGGATCGTCCTCTTCTTCCTTGGGGTTGAGGAAAAAGTGTTCCTTGAGCAGGGGATGCAGGCGCACCATGGTCTCGAAGATCTCGACCTTGCCGCCGAACATCGGCTTGTCGACCCGCTTGAACGCATGTTCGATCACGTGATGGTGCGCGCTGGAGCCGGCGATGCCGATCCAGGTGTCGCGCACCTTGAAGATCTTCGGGTTGGCCTCGTACTTCGAGGAAAGTCGGGTGTCGCCAAAGGTGGTCAGGCGGTCAGCGGCTATTGCAATCTGGCCGCCTTTTCTTGCTACGGTAATGGTTGTCATGAGACCTGTTGCGACAAAGGCGGGAAACCGCCCTTGTCAAACTGATAATGGTGACGAAGCGCCGGCAAACCCGGCCAATTCGAGCAAAAGATGCGGACGCAACGGCAAGCCGCAGTCTAAAGAAGGGTGCGACGCATATCGGCCAGCAATTGCGCCAGTGTGGCCGCGAAGCGCGCGCCGGCCGCACCGTCGATGACGCGGTGGTCATACGACAGCGACAGGGGCAGCATCAGGCGCGGCGCGAAAGCCTTGCCGTCCCACACCGGCTTCATTGCCGACTTCGACACGCCCAGGATCGCTACTTCAGGTGCATTGATGATTGGCGTGAAGGCAGTGCCGCCAATGCCGCCCAGCGAAGAAATGGTGAAGGTCGCACCCTGCATGTCGGCAGGCTTCAACTTGCCTTCGCGCGCCTGCGCCGACAGCGCCGCCATGTCGGCGCCCAGTTCGATGATGCCTTTCTGGTCGGCGCCCTTGATCACCGGCACCATCAGGCCGTTGGGCGTGTCGGCGGCGAAGCCGATGTTCCAGTATTTCTTGACGATCAGGTTGTCGCCGTCGAGCGAGGAATTGAAGTCGGGGTATTTCTTCAAGGCCACCACCGCAGCCTTGATGATGAAGGCAAGCAAGGTCAGCTTGACGCCCTGCTTGGCCATGGCGGCGTTGGTGGCGACGCGGAATTCCTCCAGATCGGTGACGTCTGCCTCATCGTGCTGGGTCACATGCGGAATCATGGCCCAGTTGCGCGCCAGGTTCTGGCCCGATATCTTCTTGATGCGCGACAAGGGCTGCGCTTCAATTACACCAAATTTGCCGAAATCGACCTTGGGCCAAGGCAACAGGTTGAGCCCGGAGCCACTGGCAGCCGCAGCCGGTGCCGCAAGGCTGTCGGCCATGACCTGCTTGACGAAATTCTGCACGTCTTCGTGCAGGATGCGCCCCTTGGGGCCGTTGCCGGCAACGCGCGTGATATCCACCCCGAGTTCGCGCGCGAACTTGCGCACCGATGGCGATGCATGCGGCCGCTCGCCGGGCGTAGCCGGTACTGGCGGCAGAGACGCGGCCGGCGCGGCCGCAGCCGCAGGGAGTGGTGCCGCTGCGGCTTCCGGTGCTGCCGCGACCGTAGCCGCGGCAGCAGGCTCACCCGCCGCCGCGGGTGCCGCCGCGGGTGCCGCCGCGGGTGCCGCCGCGGGTGCCGCCGCGGGTGCCGGCGCGGGTGCCGCCGCGGGTGCCGGCGACATGGCGGCACTCTGAGCTGCAGGCGCTGCCGGCGCTGCATCCGCGCCCTCCTCCATGATCGCCATCAGGGTGCCGGAGTTGACGATGTCGCCCAGCTTGACCTTGAACTCCTTGATCACCCCGGCCATTGGCGACGGGATTTCCATGGTGGCCTTGTCGGACTCGACCGTCAGCAGGGATTCGTCGGCCTTGACCATGTCGCCCGGCTTGACCAGGATTTCGATGATCGGCACGTCCTTGAAGTCGCCGATATCGGGAACAAAGATTTCCTTCACAGCCATGTTTGTCTCGCGGTTGGGATTATTCGGATTTGCGCAATTCACGGCAACAACATGACCCTGACCTGGCCCGCATGCTGTTATTGACTTCTGGTTACGATCGATTGGATGAATTGTAGGGCCGGCAAGCGCTGCACGCATTGGCGCGAGCGCGCGCAAACCGCGGCCGCCCTTCCCAGATGCCTGGTTCAGACGGTGGTCGGATCAGCCTTGGCCGGGTCGATGCCGTACTTCTCGATCGCCTGCGCCACCACTTTGGCCTCGATCGCGCCGTCTTCCGCCAGCGCCTTCAAGGCCGAGATGGCAACGAAATAGCGATTGACTTCGAAGAAGTGGCGCAGCTTCTCGCGCGTATCGGAGCGGCCGAAGCCATCGGTGCCCAGCACCTTGTAGGTGCGGCCTTTCGGCATGAAAGGGCGAATGCCGTCAGCGAACGCCTTCATGTAATCGGTCGAGGCGATGATCGGGCCGCGCGTCGATGCCAGACAAGACTCGACATGCGCGATGCGCGCCTCATCGAGCGGATGCAGCAGGTTCCAGCGCTCGCAGGCCATGCCGTCTCGCCGCAACTCGGTGAAAGACGGGCAACTCCAGATCTCGGAGGCGACACCCCAGTCCTTTTCGAGCAGTTCGGCCGCGGCCAGTACTTCGCGAAAAATCGTGCCGGAACCCAGCAACTGAACGGTGTGTCCGGGCGCCGCCTTGCCGCTTGGCGCCGGCCTGAAGCGGTACATGCCCTTGAGTATCTGCGCCTCGATGCCTTTGGGCATTTCCGGATGCTCGTAATTTTCGTTCATCAGGGTGATGTAGTAATACACATCCTCCTGCTCCTCCACCATGCGCTTCAATCCGGCCTGGATGATCACCGCCAGCTCATACGCGTAGGTAGGGTCATACGAGACGCAATTGGGGATGGTCGCACTCATCAGGTGCGAATGACCGTCCTCGTGCTGCAGGCCCTCGCCATTCAGGGTGGTGCGCCCGGCGGTACCGCCCAGGAGGAAGCCGCGCGCGCGCAGATCACCCGCCGCCCAGGCCAGGTCGCCGACGCGCTGGAACCCGAACATCGAGTAGTAGATGTAGAACGGGATCATGATGCGGTTGGAGTTCGAGTACGAGGTGGCCGCCGCCATCCATGAACTGAACGCACCCGGCTCGTTGATGCCCTCTTCGAGGATCTGGCCGGCGGTGTCCTCGCGGTAGTACATCACCTGATCCTTGTCGACTGGCGTGTACTTCTGCCCTTCGGCCGAATAAATGCCGAGTTGGCGGAACATGCCCTCCATGCCGAAGGTACGCGCCTCGTCGGGAACGATCGGCACCACATACTTGCCGATGTTCTTGTCGCGCACCAGTTGGGTCAGGATGCGCACGAAGGCCATGGTGGTCGAGATCTCGCGCCCCTCGCCGCTGGCCTTCAGTTGCGTATCGAATGCCGCCAGTGGCGGCGCGGCGAGAGACTCGGCGGCACGCGGGCGGCGCTGCGGCAGGTAGCCGCCGAGCGCGCGGCGGCGTTCGTGCAGGTACTGCATGATGGGGTCGGTCTCGGCCGGCTTGTAGAACGGCAGTTCCTCAAGCTTGGCGTCGGGTACCGGTATGTTGAAACGGTCGCGGAAATCACGAATGGTCTCCAGGTCGAGTTTTTTCAGCTGATGGGTCGGGTTCTTTGCCTGGCCCTGCTTGCCCAGGCCGTATCCCTTGATGGTCTTGGCCAGGATCACCGTTGGCTGGCCCTTGTGATTGGCCGCCGCGTGATAGGCCGCGTAGATCTTGTGTGGATCATGGCCACCGCGGTTCAGGCGCCAGATGTCGTCGTCCGACAGGCGCGAGACCATCTCTTTCAAGCCCGGATACTTGCCGAAAAAATGCTCGCGCACATAGGCGCCGTCGTTGGCCTTCATGTTCTGGTATTCGCCGTCGACCGCCTCTTCCATGCGCTTGTGCAACAAGCCGGTCGAGTCGCGCGCCAGGAGCGGATCCCAGTACGAACCCCAGATCAGCTTGATCACATTCCAGCCGGTGCCGCGAAAATCGGCTTCGAGCTCCTGGATGATCTTGCCGTTGCCGCGCACCGGGCCATCGAGGCGTTGCAGGTTGCAATTGACGACGAAAATCAGGTTGTCGAGCTTTTCGCGTACCGCCAGCCCGATCGCCCCCAGCGATTCGGGCTCGTCCATCTCGCCATCGCCGCAAAACACCCACACCTTGCGGCGGCTGGTGTCGGCCAGGCCACGCGCATGCAGATATTTGAGAAAGCGCGCCTGGTAGATCGCCTGCAATGGCCCCAGGCCCATCGACACGGTGGGGAATTGCCAGAATGCCGGCATCAACCACGGATGCGGATACGAGGAGATGCCCTTGCCATCGACTTCGCGGCGGAAATTGAGCAACTCGGCCTCGGTCAGCCGCCCTTCCAGATAGGCCCGTGCATAGACGCCGGGCGCGCTGTGGCCCTGGAAGTAAATCAGGTCGCCGCCGTGCTCGGCAGTGGGCGCATGCCAGAAATGGTTGAAGCCGATGCCGAACAGCGTACCGACCGAAGCGAAGCTGGCGATGTGGCCACCCAGGTCGCCGTCGCCCTTGTTGGTCTTGGCCACCATGACCATCGCGTTCCAGCGCGTGATCGAGCGAATCCGCTCCTCCAGAGCGTGATCACCCGGGCTCTTGGCTTCGAGATGGGTCGGAATGGTGTTGATGTAGGCCGTGTTGGCACTGTAGGGCAGGTAGGCGCCGCTGCGCCGCGCCTTGTCGACCAAGGCTTCGAGGATGAAATGCGCGCGCTGCGGGCCTTCGTGCTGCAGGATCGCTTCGAGCGCTTCCAGCCACTCCTGGGTCTCGAGCGGATCGACGTCGCCCGGTGCCGGGTTACCCACCTGCGGAAAATTCAGTACTGCGGCCATCGTGTCTTTCCCTCTTCAATGAATGGTCTCGAAATGCTCGAAAAAATGCTCGAAAACGCCGCGCATGCAGAAGCATGGCCCATGTTGCACTGCTCACGCAACTGGCACCCAGCATTGAACGCCATCCGATCGGCAATCGAGTGTTAATCAAGTGTTTATTAAGTGCTTACTTAATTTTTGCGAATGTTACACCAGCCAGTAGAATTGGCAAGTACTTTGCAAGCTGCTTTGCAAGCCGCTGTGCAAGCTGCTGTGCAAGCTGCGTTTCGCGCCCATGGCGACGCGGCCGCATAATGCACGCCTGCCCGCGCCCGATGACCATGCCACCCCCGATTGCCGCTTCACGCCCGGTTTCCAGCCCGCAGACCGGCCCGCACCGCCTGCTGTCGCACCTGGTGGCCAAACATGCCGCGCACGCGTTTCGCAAACCGCCCGCAGCCTACAGCCTGGCGGCCTTTCGCCGCTTTCTGGGCGCCTGGGACCGCCGCGCCGCGCCGATTCTGGATATCGGCTGCGGCACCGGCGAGAGCACGTCCACGCTGGCCCGTTTGGAACCGGGGCGTCTGGTGCTCGGCATCGATCAATCGGCCGCACGCCTTGCGCGCGCCATCGCGCGAGCGCAACAACCCGCAAATGCGCTGTTCCTGCGCGCCGACATGGTCGACTTCTGGACCTTGCTGGCAAGCGAGGGCATCGCACCACATGCGCAATATCTGCTGTATCCCAACCCGTGGCCCAAGCCGCGACAGGTGATGCGGCGCTGGCCGGCCCATCCGATCTTCCCGAGCGTTCTGGCGCTGGGCGGATATATCGAGTGCCGCAGCAACTGGCAGGTCTATGTCGACGAATTCGCGCTGGCCGCGAAGCTCCTCACGGGGCGTGTACCGCAAGTGGAAAGCTTCACGCCGGATGCGCCGCTGACACTGTTCGAGCGCAAGTACCGCGCCTCAGGGCATCTTCTGTATCGCGCCTCACTGGCAGCGCCTGCCCTCAACCCGACAGCGCCTTGATCCCGGCGTGGGCGATCTGCGCGTCCTCTGTCGATTTGACGCCGGAGACGCCGACCGCGCCCACGCAATGGCCCTCGACCATGACCGGTACCCCGCCCTCGAGTCCGGCACCGCGCAGCCCCGCCTGGGCCAGGCCGGAGAGAAACGAGACGCGGCCCGCATTGATCATCTCCTCATAAACACGGGTCTCGCGCCGGCCCAGGGCCGCCGTGCGCGCCTTCGCCGGCCCGATCTCGGCGCTCGAAGGCGCCGCACCATCGAGACGCTGCAGCCACAGCAGGTGGCCGCCATCGTCGACGATGGCGATGGTGACGCTCCAGCGATTGGCCAGCGCTTCGGCTTCACAAGCCGCGGCTATGGTCTTGATGTCCTGCATCGACAGCATGGGTTTCATCTGCACGGCATGGCTCCGGTTGGCTGGCACTGCGGTGCGCCGATGATAACCAGATGGCGCCCCCTCAAGTTTGGCAGCGCCTCGGCCGTTAGTCACCCTTGAGCGCATGGGTCTGGCGCCATGCGGCGGACAGCTCGCCGATTGACCAGCCGCAGGCTCGCAGGCAGTGCTCCGCCCGACTTGCACCGACCTGCGCCAGTTTCATCAGGCCATCAGGAGAAGGACTTGCTCGATCAGCCCCAAACCACCCCGCGCAAAGACACGCCAGCCGCGCAGGCGGCGCCGCCCAATCTGGGGGAAATGCTGTATCCGGTACCAGCGGCTGAGCGCGCCGGATTGCGGCTGGATTTGCGTTATGTGTTGCGCGACGCCGCGCGCGCGCGCGCCCTGCCGCTCTTGTGCGCACTGCATCAGACCATCGATCGCGAACTGGCGCGCATTCGCTTCCCCGTGGAGGCGCTGCCGCGCCTGGCCGACGAGATCGACAGCGTCGCCGA
>Ga0163151_10008871_pt1 | contig 11153 bp, 4 predicted proteins | sample OliLakLV19MP5IB2_FD_145596 | JGI IMG/M metagenome (GOLD analysis project Ga0163151, IMG submission 145596) | Freshwater microbial mat bacterial communities from Lake Vanda, McMurdo Dry Valleys, Antarctica - Oligotrophic Lake LV.19.MP5.IB-2 | ecosystem: Environmental > Aquatic > Freshwater > Lake...
GGACCTAGGACTGGCTCCAGACGCGGGAACAGTTCTTGCTGCAGGATGTGGTCGAATTGCGTGAGTTGGGCGGAGAGCGGGGGCGGCATGAGCTTTCTCGTCTCCGATGAAAGATGGCTCATTTGAGGTTGAATCAAGAGTCAATTCTAACGGAAGTTCCTCTTAATACCTAGTTGGGCCGATTGGTTTTCCACAGGTCTGAGGGAGTTTTGCAAGTGGCTCACGTGATTATTGTATTTTAATGTGCTGTTTTGGTGTCTGTTCGGCTCGGCAGGGTCAGATTTTGGATTTGCTTTCGACGTCTCGCCGCTGATCGCGCTGTTACTCGCCGCGAATGCACCGAAACCGGTGATGAAAATTATCTGGTGACTTCCGCGCGTGCTAGCGGGCGCGGGTGTGAAGGAAAATTCGATTCGCGGCAACAAGTCGGTGTAAAACACCGTGCAGATTCTCGCACACGACATTGCAGAACACGGGCTTGTTCGCTTTCGTGCGGTACGTCCACGTGTAGCCGCAGTCCGGGCAGGTTATCTGCAAGGATAAGGGGTTAATATTCTGCCCTTCCCCCACAACGGGAACAATGCCAAGAGAGATTCCTCTTGCGGCGGGAAGGGCAGAAGGTTAGTGACCGAGTTTTGCTGAAATTAATTGGTAGGCAGCAATTATTAAGAGAATCAACGAGGTAGAACGAACGACGAAGTGTTCGGCCTTCGTGAAGAAGTCAGGATTGGCTTTCTTCTTTTCCATTGTTTGCCTTTGCCGTCCCCCGCTGCCCTCTTCCGACCCTGCCCTTCTGTGAAAGGTGATTATGAACCAGGTACCGGAATAGTAGGGGCTGTGGATATGTTGAATTCTCTCTATATTTTACCATTCACTATCTGGTTCAAGAAATAATGTGAATCGTCCATTCCCCCAAGCCCGAGGGCTTAGGAGTCCTGGATAGGGTCCCAGGCAGACTGGTGCGATCTACGCCTCCACGAACGCCACCAGGAGCCCCGTATCGCTTAGCGTATAGTTTTTGCCAACCTGTCCTGCCTGGCCAACATCACGATTTCCGCATCGAAGTGACGCCCCGCGAACAGTTCTTCGACGGAAGCAAACTGGGCTATTCCTCAATCTTCGCTCATCCCTTCCGTTTTGCACCAGAGCCCCAAAAACCACGTTTTCTAATGATCGTTAATTATGAACATGAAACGCAATTGAGGTCTGGCTCGTTAGTGCCTTAGCAACCAGCAGGACGAGCAATCATATCGGAAAGCCGAACATGCGTTTCCTTTCGCGCCAGCAATCCAAGTTCATAGTCAAATTGGCTCGCAGTAGTGAGCAGGCAACGCAAGCAGGCAGTGATGCAGGTATCGTCATGCTCCTTGTCTCGGAACATCGTCCTCAAAGAACCGTCAAGCCATTCCGCTCCCCGGCCGAACAACTCGACAACGTGTCCGGCGCCACCGGCATTGCTATCGAACAACTGAAGGCCCCAGGCGTTGGCGTTTCCGACCCGGCAGACAGTCATCCCGATCTCGCGCGGGTCCAATTCAAGCACTTCGGCACCCGCCTGCTTGAGCGCATATCCAATAGTCGTTACAACGCGTTGTGACAAAGACGGGCCGGATACGTTGCCGAAATCGAGTTGAACCAGATCGGTTACTTGCTGAGCCGCCAAATGGTGATTCCGAAGGACTGGCGCTTGCTTACTACCCCAGCACTTCCCATCCTTCTTTCGCAAGTTAGTATGAATCTCAAATTGTCTCGGCAGGTTTTCACGGCCACTTCCGCTTTTGACCTCACTATCTGCGAATCCGCATCGAGTGCAAACCGCGAACCCTAATGCGTCGGTTCCTCCATTCGTGGCCAGGATCTCGCCGCCTTCGCACAGCGTAGCCTTCAATCCCTCAATGTTGCCAAATCTATAGTCGATTGCGTCATTTTCTCCCGGATTCAGGAACTCCGTGGATACAAGTGTGGCCCGCCCGACGCGTTCTTGCTTACCCGACCATGAGGGTGGATCCCACGTTGCGGTAGAGTATCCGTATCGTGGAACCAGTAGCGTCTTACCCATATCCAGTTTGGGTCGGAGGCATGCAGTTGCTCTGCACGTTGATGTCGGTTCTTCTGGCCACGGGCTGTACCAAACGTGTCCATTTGTGCAGGCATATTGCCACAGACGAGTTCCGAACTCCTTTTCCCCGGCGCCATTTCCCCAATCGCTCAAGATGCCGTTGGACGTGAATGTCTTTCCTCCAGCAAGGATCGTCGAACCCGGCACATATTCGCTGACTGCAAGGATCCCATCTCGCTCAAGGCTAACCGGTTCCCGCGAGGAATCCCTGTCTTCGGGGATCGTCAAAGACTGCAATCCGATCGGGAATCCGTACCGCGGCAGGAAACGGCGGAGGCCCAACTCCTCAATCACTGTTTTGCCCCAGAGCGCATTTGCCTGATGGGCAATTGCATTGAGCACGGGCGTTTTGCCCTCATCCCGCCGCATCTTCCACGCGGTAATGAGCCGATCATAATTTTCGGACCAGTTGATCCAGCTTTTGTGGAACTCGTCGCTGCAGGATGCAGCAATGGTATCGACGGAAATGGTAATCGGCGTGCCTGAGAGAAGCTGTCCCAGCGAATCCTGGTAGAAGTCAGGATTGGCGCCAACGAACCGTAAAAAAAACTCGAACTGTTCTGCGATCACTTTGCCTTCAACCCACCAGGACGAGGGTTTAACCAAACTCTCGTAGGGCCCGTACTGCCCGTCCTTGGGTATGGCCGAGCCCGACCGGATAATCGGCAATCTGGGTCTTCCGCAAAGCCATCCAATCTTGTTGAAAGCCAGCATTGCGCCAACGTGAGAATCTGGGTGATAAATGGCACGAAAGAACTCGCCCATGAGATAGGCGTGCAGATGACGGCGCCCAAAACGCTCGCGGCCCAGGAGGACTGTCGGCCTGCGGAGATCTCTATGAAAGAACGCGCTGAAATCTCTGAAGACCGCCTGATTGTAAGCATTGTCTCTCGCATACGTTGCCACCAGTGCGGACCCGTCCGTTCGCCGTCCGGCCCGGCCGCCGCGCTGCTGGTAATTGGCTCTTCCTGGCGGAACATTTCCCAGCATTACACCGGAGAGCCCACCGATATCAATCCCGAGTTCCAGTGTCGTCGTGGCGCTCAAAATATTGCGGGCCCCGATGGAAAAGAGATCTTGCAATCGCCGATTTTCTTTTGAGTCTAATTGCGCCGAGTGCTCTTCGGCCCAGACTCCAAGTTGGAAGGTCAGATTGTCGAAAAGCTCACGGCGCACGCGACCAAGCCGAGTATCACCATCCAGGGCTTCATGAGTGGTTTTTACCAGTTCCGACCGGCCATTTACGTTTGGAGATTGGCCAAGAACGGAACGCGGCCAAACTGCTCCAGTGGTCAGGCAGTGGAAGGGTTCCACAGGACGCCGCAAATAGAGTTCTTCAAATACGAGTCGAATTGCTTCGACGCCGTTTCCATCGGCGGACTCGCGAGTAGCCACCTCTATCCAACCGCGCGTCCCGCTCTTTGCAAGAGCCAGAAGCCCGTCGAAAGCCGCCTTCAGTATCTGAGGCGAGAGACGTTCGAGATCCGCATCAGGACACCCGGAAGCCCGGAGCACAGCGGTAGAAAACACGGTCCTTCGCGCGCGTTCCGTCGCGCCGATGAAGGGAATCAAGCCGTTTCGAAACCGTAATTTTAAACTAACCCACGATCCCAAAGGAAAATAATGAGAGGTCCAATCTAAAATAGGGTCTCCAAGGGTCACCGCCCCATCTACCCGAACCGTATCAAGAAGGGCTGAGATAAAACTGGGCCACGCTTGAGATAGCGAAGTCCGAATGTTCTCCGGAAGGACGCCAGCTAGTTCCTTGGGAATCGCACTGTCAGCAATTCCCGGATATACGATTTCCGCCAATCCGAGAGTTTCCAAAGAAGTTCGATTCCATGCCGGGCTTGCAAACTCGGCGGAGAGGATCTCGTTTTTCCGCTCGATGTTCCTGGTTCGATTTTGATCCCAGACTTTTTCATCCCACGAAGCTCTTTCATGGCGAACAGCCGATTCCCGATGAAAGAACTCTGCCAGCAACGGTTCGGAATCGAGTCTTTCCCCCCACTTATGGATTACCAGACCATCCAAAACCGTACTCAGCCTGCTCCGCTTTTCTCTTAGTTCCCCCTCGAGATCACCTTTCTCCGCGGGGCTGATGTTGGGATCCTCCAAATCAGTTCCCAGACGGTCTACATCGCGCTTCAGTCTGTCAATCGATCCTTGGTCTGCGGTCTGCTTGGCCAGAAGCCCGCCCACCAGCGCGCGGGCGAGTTGAACCTCGTGATTACGAGTTAGTAAAGGTCCCAGCCGCGCTGCCTCGCGGCGGCTGTCGCTGAAAATCAGTAGCCGCCGGCCCCGTGCCGGCAACCAGGCTCGCGCGCCTGAGGGAGATACAGGCATCGCCGCCAACAGAGTTTCAGCCACTACGGGAAGGCCAAGTCCGTCCCCAAACCCCATCGGCTGGAACGCACCGCTGTCAGCTCCACAATTTGGGCACTCCATCAGCCGCTCCAGCCAAGCCGTTTTACCGGAATCTTCTTCACAAAGTCTCGACTTCAAATCGAACGGAAATCCGCCAGAGCTAACAAGGCGAACAAACCAATATTCAGGCTTTGGGGACTGCCCGCGAGTGTGCCAGCGGGGACGCAGACTGAGCGTATTGTCCGTTCGATGAATTCCCGCCACCAAATCCTGACCGCACCTGTCACACCGGCACAAAGTCAACATCGCGCAACTACAATCCGGGCATTGATCCATCCCCTCCGCTACAATTCGCCCGCCTAGCGGGAAACGGCTCATTTGTGTTCCGCAACCGGCGTTGAGGCAGACTGACACAGTCACCGGTGCGCGGGCCATTAGATGAAGCTTGTGAGGGACGAGTGGCAATTCGCCTATGCTGCGGCGGGCCCGCGATCCCAACTGAAGAAGCCTTGCCGTGGCGGATATTGCACTCGCATCCGAAGAACTCCACAAGGCGGCTGCCAGATCGCGCAGCCGGAGGATACCCTCGTTACGGCTGTTCCAAAGAACATTTTCAAGGCTCGAAATTATGGGCGCGCGCGAAAGGGTATGGTGCAATACCGACGCAGGACTCTCGTCCTGGAACGTTCCGGCGATCACCTCGGCGCCGACAAGAGGGCGAACGCACGATCGGGCGATTTCCGCAAGCGCCGGGTCTTCGACCAGCCCGTCTTGGCTAATAAGAACTGCCGCTTCCAACGCGTCCATCTGAATGTCGTGAGGGCGGCAAGCCCTGTCGGGCGCTACAGCTTCTGGCAGGGGTGGCCTGACTGATTCGCCCTGTACCCACTGGACACTGGCCAAATCCTTGCTGAATAGTTTCGCGGCAAACTCCTGAACATCCCCTCCTAGCGTCGCCGAAGTCGCAATCTGTAATATCTTCTCGCCCGGAACCCCGCAACGGATAAGCACCCTGCGAAGCAACAGCGCTATTTCTGCCGCCAGTGTGCCTGTGTACATGTGAGCTTCATCCGTCACGAAGATGCGGAGTGCGGCGCCAAAGAACACCGCGTCTTGCGGTCTGCACAGCATGTATTCGAGCATGGAGTAGTTAGTGACAAGCACATCGGGAACGGCTCGTCTCGCCTCTGCGCGCGTTCGGCGGCGGCTTTTGTCGAATCTGGGGTAGCCTTCTTTCTTAGCGGCGGCCTCGTCTTCCGGAGTCTCACCCGTGAAATGGAATAGGGTTACTTGATCCTGTCCGGCCAGCCACTTGTGAAGGCGTTCGACCTGATCATTCACTAGCGCATTCATCGGATAGAGGATGATCGCGCGAACTCCGGACTCACCCGGCGCGCGCTTATCACGGAACAGCGCGTTAAGGACGGGGTACAAGAAAGCCTCGGTTTTGCCGGCCCCGGTTGCCGCCGTTACGACAATTGCGGGGCGAGGCCTGCCAGCAGTCTGGGCCTCCGCCTGAATCACCGCGTGCTGATGAGCGTATAACGGCCGGTCAAGTGGAACCTCCTTCGTGGATTCAAGCTGCCTAATGAGTTCGGCAGAGATCAGCTCTGTTTGGCCGAGATCCCGCAACGATAGCCCACAGGTCGCGGATGGAAAAACCGCTTCGACCCAGAGTTGCCCAACCAACCCGCCGCTCTTCTCGTCCGCCTCCCACAACTTCCGGCAAGCGTCTGCCAACTGGGAGTTTCTGAGGAAGGCATGGGATTGGGCAAACTCCGCAAGTCGCTTCCGGAGAAATGCTTCTGTGCTGACGGCATCGAGTTGAAAAGTATCTCTCAGCTTGTTCTGATTCATAGTTATACTCGCAGTGGCTGCTCGCCCGTGGCATGCCTTATCAGTGATACGGCCAGGAACTTGCGAATTGGCGAATTCGCTAATGCGATACGCAGGTTCAAGTCCTGAACTGGTCTTTCCCCGCCCGAAGGCAACGCCAGCCGCAACAGGCTGTCCGTCACAAACCTCTCGTTCACCGACATGGATTCCGCCGCTTCTTTCAGGCATACCGCCAACGCCGATTTGAGATCGGCATCGGTTGCGGATCTGTCAAGGCCGAGAATTAGCGCTTGCAACCTATCCAAGAAGTTACGCCTCTCACTTTGATAGGGACCCGGGTATATCTCCCCAACGCCATCGATCGAAAGCTGTGCGAGTAACATTGGGTTAGCCGCCAGAATCGGTTCAAAACCGTCCCAGCATTTTTCCAAATCGTCTGCGGGATCACCCGTCATCAAGCCCATCCTCAGAATCGCCTGACGGGACTGCTCGGGTGTCGGGCGCCAGCTCCAGAGAGCGCCTCGAACCACAGAGAGCCATGCATCCTCGTGACTATCCGAGTATTCAGCCCCCACGCCCGGCGAGACGTTCGTGAGCCATGCTAATAAGGTACTCACTGGATCAGCTAGAGCTGTAGTTTTTAGCCGGGTTTTCAGACTCTCATGCAGGAGCGGCGCCCGCCACCAGCGCAACCATCTGGCGGTCGTTAGCCAGGATCCCGTGCGCTCCATAATCTGCTGAAGTCCAGTTAAGCCAGGCGATGCTGTTCTTGCACCCAGCCAGGCTCCACCGTAAGAAATGGCAAACCCTTCTGGACGCTCCTCAAATGAGGGGCGAACGTGGCACACGTTTTCGGCCTGAGACCATTGATCGTGGCCAAGTTGACGGGGTGAGTCTTCGCCAACCAGCCAGATCCAAATGTCGTGCTTCTCGCCCAACTCGATATTGTTTCGTAACTGCAGTTCCCAGTGATCCGCTTCCCGGCTTACCCATCGGATCATACCCGAATTCAACAGGCCCTTGGTGAGCCTCTTGCCAGGAGACGGATGATTATAGGGGCCTATCGAGAGACATAACGGTTCACCAACCCCATGGAGCGAATCTCTTAACGATGAAACGGCTCGACGGGGACGCTGGCAAAAGTGATCGCCCTCAAGGAATACCCAGTCTTCAGGATGCCGTTTCTCTCGCTCCCAGTCCGAGGGCAATCGGGCAAGTATCCTTCTTTCCTGGAAGTACTCAATGTCGATATCGAGCGAGCTATTAAATGGTTTCCAACCATTTTCCGTCTCAAGCGCCACTCCGCTCACTTCCGATAAATGCAGATCCACCGTTCGTCGCTCAAGGCGCCCTCCGTTAATGCATTCAATTTTGGCAGTGGAAGTGTAGTCGGCACCCGCCAGCAAGGGCAGGTATCCCTGGAAATGACCAGGCTGCGTCTGCGCGAGATCGATTCGCTGGATACCGGCCCGAATATGCAGCAGTTGCATTCCGGGTTCCGTGGCAACGGACACTCGAACTGTTTCGCCCCACCAGCCACCAGACGAATGCACCACCATCCGATTCGATTGCGAAGTCTCACTCATGGCCTCCCAGTGCGTCGAGACCGGGCTCCAAATGGTCAATCCTCCATCTCGAATCTCAAGGTTTGCCGGAAAGCCATCGCGGAATGCCCAGAAGGTCCATTCGTCTTGGAATACTCGATGGAATTCGTTCGATGGCGGATGTATCGTGACTCCCGTCCGGCAGAGGATGGCGGCGGCGCGTTTGATATCCTTGCCACGTTTCGCGGGATCGATTCGTCGCCCGGTCGCGAGATCATAGATGCCGAATGCATCCGGGTCCGGCGTTAGACGAACTTCAAGCGGACTTGCAAGGGCTGACACGCCTCGCTGAATCAGGTCCGCTTGCAGGACGGAATGGATCGGTTCGACGACTAACACACCTTCGACATTGTCTATTCGCCATTCAGACCCGGTTCTCTGGATCTGGACGCGCTGATCCTGGATTTTCAGGATGTAGCGGTGGCCGTCCATCCAGGCTGGCGGGGTCGGCGGCAAGCCAATTTCGAAGACCGGTGCGACGCCCGTCCACCGCAGTCGAGGCTCCGTTAGTATGGTGTTTGCCGTTACCTGATCCTCCCCGTTCTCCTGGTTAGCGGGGGAGTGATCCAGGTCCCGCCTCGATACCGAAGCAGCAAGGATCTCCTCCCGGTCCTCAGGAAGTACCCATGGGTTCCCCTCCAACGACCGACGGACCTGACTCTGCCCTAGTGACCCCCATCGGCAGCGCTGGAATACCATCCAGAGCGAGGAAAAGGTTTCGGAGTAGAGCTTTGAACCCTTGCTTGTTAGGTCCTGCACTGCGACGGGCGGCAGGGCACCTTGGCCGAGCCAGAAAGGAAGTCGATTGAACCCCCTTCTTGATAGCCCGAACTGTAGGAAGACTGTTCTAAGCCACGATTGCTCGCCCTCGCGGCCAAAGGCGTGGCGGATTCTCAACTTTCGGCAGATATCTTCGGTTGCGTCCCTCAAAAACCGCCGGGGCGACCCGGGACCGCTGAATAAGATACGCCTTAGTTGCGACCCCAAGGAATCATTAACATTCGACCACATGTCACCTTCAACAGCGTTCCTTTGCGCGACGTAACTGCAAAGTGCGAGAAAGGTTATGCTAAGACAGTCCATTCCAGAGAACGTCGTTCCGAGATGGGTAATTCTCTGGGATCGCAGCGCCTGTAACTCAACCTTCCCGATTTGCGCCCATCGTGAAAGCTTGGCTCGGTCCTCCGGTGTCCATGCCAATTCCACCATGGACCAACTGGGTTCTTCCCTAAGATCGTCACTTCTCTCGAAAATGGTTCGCATCACTTGGAGCGGGAATGCGAGAGACTCCGGTTCCCACCCTTTCAGCACGCTGTCCAAAACTGCGTCGGGTTGTGCGATCAATACACCTTCCGTTTGCGGCTCACGCACCGGAGCGACGGCTGCTTCTTCGCGATCCGTAATGAGGGAGTCTTCAGCCGTCGTCAGGCCGAAGACTCCGCCCCCAAGAGAAACGAAGGCGTCGGCGTTTCCAGCCATTACAGAGTATAGAGTGGTTTCGAGATGCGCATCAAGCGGATACAGAATTCCTAGGCCATCATTGATCTCCCGTGTGTTCAGCGGTGTGCCGTAGAGATCAAACACGGCGAGAATCCGCCCCTTGATTGTTAAGCCTTGGCGAACGGAACTCTGCCTTCTCCCGAACAAGTTGGTCAACCTCTCATCCAGTTTTTGGCGGTCTTCGGGCATGTACGGATGCGCCGGAGTTAGCGCCTCGTCAAGGCTTATCGCATCGAGGCCTCGCGGGATTCGCATGGTGAAACATTCTCTGCCGGAGGTGATCGGCATCCTCTTCAGGGCGCGCGACAGTTTTCCAAGTGCCTTCTCTTCGACCTGCCGAATCCGTTCACGTGTCAGGTTGTAATGACAGCCGATTTCATCGAGGGTGTGTTCCTCCTGGAATTCGCAGAGGCCAAATCGGCGCGAAACGACGTCGCGCTCCTTCTCAGACAACTCCCGCAAGAGTGCGGCGACAAAATCGGCGCCGTCGTATGTGTCAACATGACTGACGCTATTGGTGGAAGTCGTAACGAGTACCTCTAAATCTCGCCTGGACAGCCCCGGGGCCGGACAGTCCAGGCGAACCGGTAGCACGCCCACGGTTAGCAGGGACATCGACTTTTTTACGTTAAGCCCCTCCTTGCTTTCGATAAGCGAGATCAAAGATCCAGAGTCACCGAATTCCTTTACGTGTTGGCCCAATTGATTCTGAATATCTTGTCGCTGTTGGGCAGCATGAACCGGCAACCTAATGAGTCGGCTATCGTTGGCTAAGGAGCGCGTAATGTGCTGCCACATCCGGACCGTCGCGAACGGTGCGAATCTTCCGTGCTCGATATAGTTGTATTTTTCAGCGGCCAAAACCAAGCCCAGCGCGGCTTCCTGAACGAGATCCGCATATTCGAGACCCATGTTGACGTAAGCGAGTACCATCCGAAGGGAATATCGCAGGTATCCCTCGATAAGTATTCCCCGGGCCTTAGATGCCCCGGCCTCGATCGAGGCCCGGAGAGCCACCCAGTCCATGTCGAGTAAAAACGGAGCCGCAGCTTGAACTGATGGATTTCTACCATGGTTTTCTAAATATGTACGCCAGAAGCGCAGAAACTCGAGCGGAAAGACCGAAAGGCATTGAGCAATCTCAGTTACGACCTTCGTGGCCAATCGTTTGTCATTATCTTCGTGGTACGGGCCGTTCAGGCACCGGAAAAGCTTGCTCAATCGAAACTGAAAGATCCGCTCTCGGGCTTCGAGGGCTTCGATAAGCAGCTGGCTCCAGGAAGGGATTTTGGATTCCGGCAACTGACTGCTTACAAGCTTTTCGTACGCGCCGATACAGCACTCAAAAACTGTCAACAAACTGGTGGCTGAAATCTCACTGCCTTTTCTGGAGGGATCCTCATCCGCCGTAGGCTCAGGGACAGCTTCTATGCACGATATCGCAGCCGCAAGCCAGAACTCCTGGTCCTGGCTCGCGATCACCGGAAGCTTCGCTACGTTCTCAATCAAGAACGAATACGGGTCAGGAGCTATTCGTGCCATTTGAGGCTATGCGGAGTCGAGCGGCTGACGACCTCGGAAGGACAACGCGGACACAATAGTGTAGTCCCAATTCGGAGAGCCTCTCGTGCCGGCGCGTGGTACTGCTTCGGGGGCGTTCGCGCCCTGGATCTGGAGGGACTCGGGAAGCGCGAGCGATGCGAGCGGCCCGTACAACTGCCGACCGA
>Ga0163151_10008875_pt1 | contig 11146 bp, 11 predicted proteins | sample OliLakLV19MP5IB2_FD_145596 | JGI IMG/M metagenome (GOLD analysis project Ga0163151, IMG submission 145596) | Freshwater microbial mat bacterial communities from Lake Vanda, McMurdo Dry Valleys, Antarctica - Oligotrophic Lake LV.19.MP5.IB-2 | ecosystem: Environmental > Aquatic > Freshwater >...
GCTGAGGTCCGCGGTCAGGAGCCATTGAAACTGTGCGTGGCAGCGGCAACGCCTTCGCGGAGTTTCCAGCGCGCCACAGCGGATGCTCAACTGCGCGCGCATCGAAGCTTTACGCGAGCGGTTTGCGACCGCGCAGCGGGATCTCGGTCAAGACCTGAAACCGCGCCGGGCGATGGCAGCATTTCGGCTGGTTACCCGCTGCCCGCGCTGGCTTGGGTCCGAAAATGGCAGTATTTAGAGAATCTCCACGGCGACCGGCTGGTGGTCCGAATCCTGCGTTTCCACATCCACCCGGACCGACTCGAGGCGCGGCGCAAGCCCCTCGGTGACGAACACGAAATCGCAGCAGTAAGGCTCCCTCCCGTGCTGCTTGCCATGCAGGCAGAAGGTGGGCGGATGCTCCTGCCCCGGATGCGCGTGCGCCCAGGCATCGACCAGGCGCGGGACGTCGCCGGCGAACGGCGCAAGCAGGTTCACGCAGGCCGGATCGTCGACCCTCATGTTGAAGTCGCCGGTCAGGATCGCCTGAACCGGGCGCTCGAACGGCTCGAATGGCCCCGAGCGGTATTGCGCCGAAGACTTCGTGCGCGCGTGCCCGCAGGCTTCGACATGCACTTCGCGCAGCCGCTCGACCTGCGCGGCGCGCTGCCGCGCAGAGTAGTACTCCAGATGCGTGGTAATCACGCGCACGAGGCCGATGTCGGCCTCCACCACGGCCTCGACCGCGACGCGCGGCATGCTCGGCGTTTCGCTTTCGGGCGGCCAGGGCAGCGAGTGCCGAAACGACTGGCGGATCGGCAAGCGCGAAAGAATGAGGTTGCCGAACTGGCGCCGTCCGCCTTTCCCGTCGGGCAACTCGACCGCTACGCCGAACACGGCCGCATAGCCGGGGAACTCGCGTTTCAGCAGCTCGACCTGGTCCTCGCCCGAGGAGCCGGCGAGCGCGGGAAAGTTGATCGCGACTTCCTGGAAACAGGCGACGTCCGGGTCGGCAAATTCCTTTGCGAACCTCGCGATGCGCGCCGGGTCGACCCGGCCGTCCATGCCCCGGCACCACTGGATGTTCCACTGCAGGAGCTTCATCGCTGGACTTTCATCTTATCCCCGCGCGCATGAAAAACTGCTGTTTCAGTGACGTTAACGGAAAAGCCGAAGCGGTGTCAAAACAGTGCATTCGTACCGCTGGCTTCCGGGGGCGCGGGGGTCTAGAGTAATGGGCGAGTCCTCCGGCATAGGGAGCATGCAATGAAGGCTGCGTTGAGAATCATCCTGCTGGGCCTCGCCGTATTTATCCTCGCGGCGCTGCCGGCCCACGCCCTGGACAAGGCGAAAGACGAAGGGTCCGACACCCTCTCGGCGATTGTGAAGGTCAAGGCGCGCATCCTGCCGAACGCGCGCTCGGCCGAGACGCTCGGCACCGCGCGCGAGGGCAACGGCGTGCTGATCCGCGACAACCTCGTGCTGACGATCGGCTACCTCGTGATCGAGGCCGAGGGCATCGAGGTCGTGTCCAGCGACGGCCGCGCGGTGCCCGCCACGCTCGCGGGCTACGACCACTCCACCGGTTTCGGGTTGCTGAGGCTCGTGACGCCGATCGAAGGCAAACCGTTGCCGCTGGGCGACCCGTCCGAACTCACAGAGCGCGATCCGGTCATGGTGGCCGCGTACGGCGGTCGTGAGGGCGTAAGCCTCGCCTACGTGGTGTCGCGCCGCCCGTTCTCGGGCAGCTGGGAATACCTGCTCGATTCCGCGATCTATACCTACCCGCCGGTCATGAACTGGTCGGGCGCCGCGCTGATCGGCCCCAAGGGCGACCTGCTCGGCATCGGTTCGCTGATCGTCGCCGACGCGATGAGTCCCGGCACGCAATCGCCGGGCAACCTCTTCGTGCCGGTCGACATCCTCAAGCCGATCCTCAACGAGCTTGCGGAGAAAGGCCGCGCGGGTCCGAAACGCCCGTGGCTCGGCATGTCGACCGAGGAACTGCGCGGGCGGCTGTTCGTGTCGCGCGTGTCGCCCGACGGTCCTGCCGCGCGAGCGGGCCTGCAGCGCGGCGACATCCTCGTGGGCGTCGGCAGCGAAGACGTGTCCTCGCTGGCCGATTTCTACAGGAAGATCTGGGCCCGTGGCAGCGCGGGCGTGGAAGTGCCGCTGAGGATCCTGCAGGGCACGCAGTTGAAGGAAGTCGGCGTCCGCTCGATCGACCGCATCGAGTACTTCCGCGCCAGGCCGGCGCTCTAGGGAGGTCTTGAGGAGGGGGCGGAGAGCCCCCTCTTCTCGCTAGGGAGGTCTTGAGGAGGGGGCGGAGAGCCCCCTCTTCTCGCTAGGGAGGTCTTGAGGAGGGGGCGGAGCCCCCTCTTCTCGTCTAGTCAGTCCAGCTCGAGGTCCGCCGGATACGGCTTCACGTGCGGCAGGAGCGTGTAGGGCGGAGTACGCCGCAGCATTTTCGTCCCGGCCTCGTTGGACACCATCTTTGCGTAGTCGACGTTCTTGCGCATCTCTTCGAGGTACAGGTTCTGCCCGCCGAAATGCTTTTCGGCGAAGGTGTACGCAGAGTTGAGCTGGTTGTCGAGCCGCTTGATGGCGTTGACGTAGAACCCGGGCGTCTTGCGCACGAGGTCGTCGCCCGAGCTGAAGAGCACGTTGACGCTGCCGTCCGGCATGCGCCGGCGCGCGAGGCCGCCGAGCACGAATTCCGGGTACAGGCGGTCGCGGCATTTCTCGAGGTAGCAGCGGTCCGACATCTGCGCAATGATGTCCGCGGTGCCGAGAAACTCGCCGACCTTGCGCAGCACCGGGTCGGTGATCTTGATGGTGTCCGTATTGCGTTCGTAGCCGGTGAAATGCACCAGCTGCGACCCGATGGCCGCGTGCTCGCCGAGGCCGAGCGCCTTCAGGTAGGTGCGCAGGAAAGTCGAGCCACGCGTGACGTGCGTGAGCGTGTATTCGGAGCCGTAGCGGTGCGTGCGGTCGCCCTTGCGGCGCAGGTAGCCGATGTCGTGGAACAGCGCCGAGACGATGCCGACCAGGAAATGGTCCGGCGTGAGCGGCGCATAGCCGTTGCGATGGCGCTCGTAGCCATCCATGATGCGAGCCATCGCGAGCGTGACGTCGAGCACGTGCTGGATGTCGTGGTACTCGGTGTCGCAGGGATGGTGGTTCTTGCCCTCGCCCAGGTACAGGCCGGCGAGGTCGGCAAAGGCCTGCTCGAGGACGCGCGCGGAGGCCGTCGGATAGATCCTCTCGAAGATCTCCGTGACGGTCGACCCGACCTCGGCATGGCCGGTAGTGCGGATCGAATCGGTGACGTCGTAGTCGCTGCGTCGCATGGTCAGTTTTATGGGGTGCACAGCCTGCAACCTCGCCTGCCGGAGCAGCAGGCCGGACGGCGCGCGCAGGGGTTCCCCTTTCCCCTGCCGGCCACTCCGGATAGGATGTGGGCAATACCTAGAGATTACCAGTGAAGTAGTTCACACCGGCCGGCAATCAGGCGCCAAGCAGCGGATATTTCGGCCCGTGGCGCAGGCGGCGGGGAGGGCGGACCCGGAAGGCAGTCATGAGCCTCATCTCGCTTACCGAAGAGGAACGCCGTGAGATCGAACACCGCATTGCGGAGCTCGAAGTGGAGCACAGCGACCTCGACGACATCATCGGACGCCTGGCTCAGACCCCGACCCAGGACCAGCTCCAGCTGCGGCGCCTCAAGAAGCGAAAGCTCTTCCTCAAGGACATGCTGGCCCGCCTGCGGGAAAAGCTGATCCCCGACATCCTGGCGTGATAGCGCTCATCCAGCGCGTTACGGACGCCAAAGTGGTGGTAGGCGGCGAAACCACCGGCGCGATCGGGCTGGGGATCCTCGCGCTCGTTGGCGTGGAAAAGGGTGACGGCGAGCCGCAGGCCCGGCGCCTCTGCGAGCGGGTGCTCGGCTACCGGATCTTCCCGGATGCGCAAGGCAAGATGAACCGATCTCTGGCGGAGGTGGGTGGAGGCCTGCTGCTGGTGCCCCAGTTCACGCTGGCAGCGGATACGCACAAGGGCGCGCGCCCAAGCTTCTCATCGGCCGCGCCCCCGACGGAGGGCGAAAAGTGGTTCGACTTTTTCGTCGGCATCGCGCGCGCCAGCCACTCGGCGGTCGAAACCGGGCGCTTCGGCGCCGACATGAAAGTCCACCTCGTCAACGACGGGCCGGTCACGTTTTGGTTACGTGTGACGCGGGGGGAATAGAACCCTCCCCCCGCATGGGTGACTCGAACCAGAGCTAATCGTCGAGCGTCCTGAAATTGGCGGGTGCGACGATCTCGATCATCTCCACGTCTTTCGAGTGCGCAATCTCGCGGTGGCGGATGTTCGGCGGCTGCTGGAAGCAGGTGCCTTTCTTCATCGTGATTTCGCCGACGCCTTCGTATTCGAAGCGGATCCAGCCCCTGAGCACGTAGACGAACTGCAGGTTGCAGTCGTGGCGGTGCCATTCGCCTTCGGGCGCCTTGCCCGGCCGCGCGCGGATCACGTGCGCGACCACCTTGCCCTTTGAGGCACCTGCGATGCCGAGGTCGCGGTACTCGAAGTAGTTGCGCAGGCCCCGCTTCTCGAACTTCGTGTCGCCGAGGTGGCTGACCGAAAAGCTCTTGGCGAGCTTCTTCGCCGCGGATGTGGTGGGAGTGAAAGCAGCTTTCATCGTTTTTCCTCCAGCATGGGTGCATCGCGAAAAATGCGTTCGTCCATCTCCCTCAGATCGTCCGCCACGGGCACGGGCGCCGCGAGCTGGTCGATGACCTCGCGCTGCAGGTCGATGCCCGGCGCGATCTCGGTGAGCGTGAGCCGCCCCTCGCGCAGCTCGAACACCGCGCGCTCGGTGACATACAGCACCCTGGTGCCCTTGCCGACCGTGTACGGGCCGTTGAAAGACAGGTGCTCGACCTCGTGGACGACCTTCTTGACCGAGCCTTCCTTCACGATCCTGAGCCGGCCGTCCGCGGCTTTTACCTCGATGCCCTTGGCCGTGAGGGAGCCCATGAAGACGACTTCCTTGGCGGTCTGCGTGATGTTGATGAACCCGCCGACACCGGCGACGCGGTCGCCGAACTTGGACACATTGACGTTGCCGTGCAGGTCCATCTCGGCCAGGCCGAGGAACGCGATGTCCAGGCCGCCGCCGTCGTAAAAGTCGAACTGCTCCGCGTGGGACACGATCGCATCCGGGTTCGACGAGGCGCCGAAAGACGGCGTTTGCGCAGGCGTGCCGCCGATGGGTCCGGATTCCACGGTCATGACGAAGTCCGCCAGGCCTTCCTCTCGCGCCACCTGGCCGACGCCCGCGGGCATGCCGGTGCCGAGGTTTACGATCGGCCGACCCCATTTGCGCAATTCGAGCATTGCGCGGCGCTGCACGATCTTGCGCAGGTCCAGCGGCAGGACCTTGACCTCGTGCGGCTGCTCGCGCCGGTCGCCGGTGTACGCGGGGTTGTGGTCTTCGCCATAAGTCTGCCAGTGGTCGACCGGGTCTTCCACGACCGACACGTAGTCGACAAGGATGCCCGGCACGCGCACGAGGTGCGGATGGATCGAGTGCTTCGGCACCATGCGCTTGACCTGCACGATGACGATCCCGCCTGAGTTGTGCGCCGCCTGCGCAAGCGACAGCACGTCGTTGTGGAACACCTCGTGCTCCATGCTGATGTTGCCCTCCGGATCGCTCGAGGTGCCGCGCAGGATCGCGCAGTGCAGCGGGAACACCGGGTAGAAGAGGCACTCCTGCCCGCGCAGCATGATCAGCTCGACCAGTTCCTCGGTGGTGCGCGCATTCAGGCGCCCGCCGTCGTAGCGCGGATCGACGAAAGTGTGCAGCCCGATTTGCGAGATCACGCCGGGCTTCTTTCCGGCAATGGCGCGGAACATCTGGGCCACGACGCCCTGCGGCCAGTTGTAGGCCTCGATCTCGTTGGCCACGGCCAGCGCACCGAGCCTCGGCGCCGCACCCCAGTGACCGCCGATGATGCGTTTGACCAGCCCTTTGTGGCCGAGATGTCCCGTGCCCTTGGTTGCGCGGTCGCCCTGGCCGGCTGCATAGATGAGCGTGAGATCGCGAGGCCTTCCGGTTTCGAGGAAGCGCTTCTCGATCGCAGTCGTCAGGCCCTCGGGATGACCCGAGCCGGTGAAGCCCGAGGTCGACACCGTCCAGCCGTCTTCGACGAGGGCGGCGGCCTGCGCGTGTGAAATGATTTTCATCGCTGCCGGATTCTAGCGTTTCGCCGCATGGCGGCCGGCGCCCGTTGGCAGCCACAGGCGAAACAGCGTAAGCTTTCCGGCCTTGCAAGGCTTCCCTTACAAGGCCCCCCTCTCAATAACACCGCAACACTTCCCAGCGCATGAGTTTCGATCAGTTCGTCGGCACCAAGCCGGTCGAAGAGCGCCACCGGTTCGACACCGCGCGCCTGGACCAATTCATGCGCTCGAACGTCGAGGGCTATTCGGGCACGCTCGAGGTCGCGATGTTCAAGGGCGGCCAGTCGAATCCCACCTACAAGCTCACCGCGGGAGGTCAGGCGGGCGGGAAGAACTACGTTCTGCGCAAGAAGCCGCCCGGCAAGCTGCTGCCTTCGGCGCATGCGGTGGACCGAGAATTCCGGGTGATCAAGGCGCTGCACGGCGTGGGCTTCCCGGTGCCGCGCCCGTATGCGCTGTGCGAGGACGACGGCGTCATCGGCACGATGTTCTACATCATGGACTGCGTCGAAGGCCGGGTCCTGTGGGACCAGGCGATGCCGGACATGACGAAGTCTCAGCGCTTCGCGATCTGGGACGAGCTCAATCGCGTGATCGCGCAGCTCCACACCATCGACTACAAGGTTGTGGGGCTCGAGACTTTCGGCAAGCCGGGCAGCTACCTCGAGCGCCAGATCGGGCGCTGGACCAAGCAGTACCAGGCCTCCGAGACGCAGAAGATCGAGGCGATGGACAACCTCATCGCGTGGCTGCCGAAGAACATTCCCGCCGGCGACGAGACGACGGTGGTGCACGGCGACTTTCGCCTCGACAACACGATCTTCCATCCCACCGAGCCGCGCATCCTCGCGGTGCTCGACTGGGAGCTCTCGACGCTGGGGCACCCGCTCGCGGATTTCTCGTATCACTGCATGAGCTGGCATATCCCGGCGGGCAAGTTCCGCGGCATCGAGGGCATGCCGTTCGAAGAGCTGGGCATCCCCACCGAGCAGCAATACATCGACCTGTACTGCAAGCGCACCGGACGCGCGGCCATCGACCCGTCGACCTGGGATTTCAACATGGCCTACAACCTGTTCCGCATCGCCGGCATCACGCAGGGCATCGCCAAGCGCGTGGTGGATGGCACTGCCTCGAGCGCGCATGCGCTCGAGGCCGGATCGAAAGCGCCGCTGCTGGCCGAACTGGGCTGGCTGCAGGTCGAAAAAATACTACGGAGAGGAACAGGGGAGCGGGCCCCTTCCCGTTAGGAGCCTTCCCGCTCCCCCGCACCCCCTTTCCTGCTATTCACTAGGAGAAACAAATGGATTTCGATTACTCCCCGAGGGTCAAGGAACTGCAGAAGCGGCTCATCGCTTTCATGGACGAGCACATCTACCCGAACGAGCCCAAGTACTACGCGCATGTGCATAGCGACAAGCGGTGGGAGCCGGTGCCGATCATCGAGGAGTTGAAGCCCAAGGCGCGCGCGGCGGGCCTGTGGAACCTTTTCCTGCCGCATTCGAAGCGCGTGCCCGAAGGCCTGTCGAACCTCGAGTACGCGCCGCTCTGCGAAATCATGGGCCGCGTGACCTGGGCGCCCGAAGTGTTCAACTGCTCGGCGCCGGACACCGGCAACATGGAAACCATCGAGCGCTACGGCACCGAGGAGCACAAGCGCCAGTGGCTGGACCCGCTCCTGCGCGGCGAGATCCGCTCGGCATTCCTGATGACGGAGCCCAATGTCGCGAGTTCGGATGCGACCAACATCCAGTGCAGGATCAAACGCGAAGGCGACCAGTACGTCATCAACGGGACGAAGTGGTGGTCTTCGGGCGCGGGCGACCCGCGCTGCAAGATCTACATCCTCATGGGCAAGACCGACCCGGACAACTCATCGCGGCACAGCCAGCAGTCGATGATCCTCGTGCCGCACAACACGCCGGGCATCAAGATCCTGCGCTACCTGCCGGTGTTCGGCTACGACGATGCGCCGCACGGCCACATGGAGATCGAGCTCAAGGACGTCAAGGTCCCGGCCTCGAACATCCTGCTCGGCGAAGGCCGCGGCTTCGAGATCGCGCAAGGGCGGCTCGGACCCGGGCGTATCCATCACTGCATGCGCCTCATCGGCCAGGCCGAGCGCGCGCTGGAGAAAATGTGCAAGCGCGCCACCCAGCGCGTCGCCTTCGGCCGCACGGTGGCCGAGCAGGGCGTGACCCGCGAGCGCATTGCGGAAGCGCGCATCATGATCGACTCGACGCGCTTCATGGTGCTGCATGCCGCATGGAAGATGGACGTCGCCGGCAACAAGGTCGCCAAGCAGGAGATCGCGATGATCAAGGTGCTCGCGCCGAACATGGCCTGCCAGGTGATCGACTGGGCCATGCAGGTGCACGGCGGCGGCGGCGTGTCGGACGATTTCGGCCTGGCCAACGCCTATGCGCATGCGCGCACGCTGCGCTTTGCCGATGGCCCGGACGAGGTGCACCGCAACGCGATCGCCAAGCAGGAGATCGCCAACCAGACTTCGCTCGAGGAAGCGCTTGCGACCAAGAAGTAGGCCGCGAATGGGGCGGGTCAGTCGATCCTGATGTTGAGGTCGCGGATCGCCTTGCCCCAGCGCACCAGGCCATCGAACCGCGGTCAGAGTGCGCGCGTCGCAGTTCCTAGTTCGCGCGCCGCCGACATGAGTTCCGATTCAGGGTTCAGGATGTCCGGGCAGAGGCGCAGGTACTCGCCGCGCGCATCCACATGCACGCCGCGCGAATCCATGGCTTTGGCCAGATCGCCTGCGCGTGCATGCCGCACCGTAAGGAAAGCACCGCGATCGTCGCTTGCGCCTTCCGCTGCGATGCCTTCGGCCGCGAGCAGTTCCTTGAGGCGTCCCTGCTGTTTCAGCGAGTACTCGCGCAAGCGATTCACACCAATGGAAAGCGTGAACTCGAGACCCGCAAGGGCTTGGTAGGGCACCAGCACCGGCGGTGTGGACTCGTTCCATCCCTCGCCGCCCGGCGCGAATGCCGGCGGCTCCGGGCGCTGGTAGCTGAACACATCCTTCTTCGCGAACCAGCCGGTATCGAGTGTGCGCAGCGTGTCGAGATGATCGGGGCGCACGTAAAGCCAGCAGGCGCCCGGACCCCCGCGCAGGTATTTGTACGATCCGCCCACCGCGAAGTCCGCATCCAGCGCGGACACGTCGGTCGGGATCACGCCCGCACCGTGGTAAACGTCGACGAGCACCTTCGCGCCGGCCGCATGCGCCTTTCGAACCAGTTCGGGCAGCCCGCCGAGCACCTGCCCGGTGCGGAACATGACGCTCGAGACCACGAGCAGGTCGCACCCCGCGTTCACTGCCTTGGAAATGTCCTCGGGGTGGAACTCACCATCGGCGCGCGCAGGCACAAGCGCGAGGTCGATGCGTCCCTTGTCCCGATACACGCGAAGGATGAAGTCGAGCGAATCGAACTCGCCCGTCGTCGCAACGATGCGAGGCTTTCCCGGAAGCGCGTTCAGCACCGCGCGCAGCCCTTGTCCCGCCGCGGTCTTGGTCACGATGCAATCCGCGCCTGGCGCGTTGATCAGCGTGGCGGTCAGCTCGCGAAAGCGCTTGTGCGCCTCCATCCACGGGTCCCAGGCGTCGTTCATCGCCGAATACCACGCGTCCACGCCCTGCGCGATGTCCTCGGCGGTGCGATCGGGCGGGCGGCCCAGCGAATGGTTGGCGAGGTAGATGCTCCTGGCCGAGCGCTTGAGGATGCGCGAGAAAAGCGGCCAGGCCTGCGCGCGCAGGTTCTCTTCGGAAAGCGCGCCGTCGATTTTCACCTCGGTCCTCATCACCGGATCTCGGTCCGCACGTCGATCAGCTCAGGGAACAACGAGGTCTCGAGCGTCCTGCGCAGGAACGAAACGCCCGCGGTGCCGCCCGTGCCGCGCTTGAAGCCGATCACTCGCTCCACCGTCTTCACATGGCGGAAGCGCCAGAGCTGGAAATTCTCCTCCACGTCGACGAGCTTCTCGCACATCTCGTAGGCGTCCCAGTACTGCTCGCGGTTCTCGTAGATGGTCTTGAATACCGCGGTCACGCCGTCGTTCTTGACGTAAGGCTGCGTCCAGTCGCGCTCCACCGACGCCTTCGGGATCGGCAAGCCGCGCCGCGCGAGATGGCGGAGGAACTCGTCATAGAGGCTCGGCGACTCGAACAATTCGGTCAGGCGCGCGTGTCCCGCCGCATCGTGCCGGTGCAGCGTCATCATTTGCGGGCTCTTGTTGCCGAACAGGAACTCGATCGCGCGGAACTGGAACGACTGCAGCCCCGACGCGGGGCCGAGCGCATCGCGGAACTCGACGTATTCCGAAGGCGTCAGCGTCTCGAGCACCGACCACTGCTCGAACAACTGCCGCTGCACCTGCTTCACGCGCGCGAGGATCTTGAAGGAAGGCTCGAGCCTGTCCGCCTGCACATGCGCGATCGCGGCGGACAGCTCGTGCAGGAGCAGCTTCATCCAGAGCTCGGAGGTCTGGTGCTGGATGATGAACATCATCTCGTCGTGATGCGGCGGGACCGAGCGCGGCTGCTGCGCCGCAAGGACGAGGTCGAGGCGCAGGTAGCCGCCATAGGAAGTCTCGGCCGCGAGATCGGTGATCATGCCTGCGTCTTCGTTGGCCATTCGCACCTCCGGTTGTGTTCGATGCCAGTGACTATAATGCTACGACAACAGGAGGACTCATCATGCTCAGACTGTGCGGCTTTCACCTCAGCAACTATCACAACAAGGTGCGCCTCGCGCTGCTCGAAAAGGGCGTGGCGTTCGAGGAGGACGCGAACTGCAAGCCCTCCCAGAAGGACGAGTGGCTCGCGCGCTCGGTCATGGGCAAGGTGCCCATTGTGGAAACCGATGGCGGGTCGCTGGCCGAATCGCAGGTGATCTGCGAATACCTCGAG
>Ga0163151_10008882_pt1 | contig 11139 bp, 3 predicted proteins | sample OliLakLV19MP5IB2_FD_145596 | JGI IMG/M metagenome (GOLD analysis project Ga0163151, IMG submission 145596) | Freshwater microbial mat bacterial communities from Lake Vanda, McMurdo Dry Valleys, Antarctica - Oligotrophic Lake LV.19.MP5.IB-2 | ecosystem: Environmental > Aquatic > Freshwater > Lake...
CCTATAATTAAAGCAATCAATGTACTTATAACGGCAATGGTAATACTGGTACCAACTGACCGCAGCAATTCGACATCGCTGAATAAAACGCTGTACCATTTTAAAGAAAAATGTTTAATCGGAAATGAGCTAACAGTATCGGCATTGAATGAGAACAAAACTATCACAGCCAACGGAAAATACAGGAACAACAACACAGCAATAGCTGAGAAACCAACAAAGAAATTTTTTATCGAAAATGATTTCATCTGGCATTACTTTTAAGGCTTGAATATTTTTTTTCTGCACGTGCTGCAATTGCAATTATTAAAAATATAAGCAACAGGATTAATATACCAACTGCAGAACCCAATGGCCTGTCGTTACTGGTACCAAATAAATTTTGAACAATGTTTGAAATGAACAAAGTGTTTGGTCCGCCCAGTAATAATGGTGAAAGAAAATCACCCATAGTTAATACCAATGCAAACGTGCCGCCGGAAATAATGCCCGGCAAAGCCAACGGAAAAACCACTTTTCTAAACGTAGTAAAACTTCCTGCACCAAGATCTTTTGCAGCCTCTATCAGCGACTTTGGTATTTGCTCAAACGCAGTATAGATAGGTATTGCAACAAATGGTGTTAATATATACACTAAACAAACTATTGTACTAAACGTGCTGTATAAAAAATATTCAACGGGTTTATCTGTTATATGCGCCCATTGAAAAAAAGTGTTTAATACTCCTTCTCTGCCAAGAATAATCTTCCACGCATACGCTCTTATTATATAGCTTACCCAAAGCGGTAAAGCAATTAGCGTGTACATAAATGTTTTGTTCTTTTTTACTTTAAATGCAATCCAGTAAGCAAGCGGTAAGCTTAGTAAAATACAGATAATTGCAACAAGTACTGCATACATTAGTGTGCGGAAAATAGTACCAATATACAATGAATTAGAAAATGCTCTTTTGTAACTGTCAAGCGAAACACCAGGAATAGTTTTACCAAAATTATCCGTTTCAAAAAAGCTTTGTATAAAGATGTAACAATATGGAAATACTAAAAAGATAAGCAGCCAGATTACCAATGGCATCAGCAATAAATATCTTTTAAACCAAATTTTCATATTGGCAATTTATTGATTAAGTGATATAGTGATATGGATACCACAATTAAAAAAGTTGCCTGAATTTTCCGTGTGGTTAAAATCCCGAAATCCCAAAAACCAAAAATGTTTACTGTGCACTTTTTACTTCGTTCCAAATCTCATTATACTTTTTGCGTTCTTTAACAGTTTGCCAGAAATTAAGCTTATCAAAAAACTGTGAAGCATCAGCAATTTTTTTATCATCAGCAGATAAAAATCTTTCACTGCCAGGATTTGCAACATTGTAGTTAATGGCGCTAAGTACTTTCGCCATGTTCTCCGGCTGTGAAATATAATCGAGGTACAACAATGCAAGTTGTTTGTTTTTGCTTCCACTCGTTATCATTAAACGGTCAATCCAGCCTGTTGCACCTTCTACGGGAATTATGGCTTTTAAATTGCGGCCTTCTTTGTTTAAATGTGCCACGGTAAGCGGCCAGCCCACAGCCAATGCCACTTCCTTGTTCTTAAACATGTTATCAAGTTCGCCTGCGGTAGCCCAATACTTGCGAATCTGCGGTTTCATTTTAATCAACTCGGCTTTTGCACTTTGCAATTGAGCATCGCTCATATTGTATAAAGCAGCTTTGTTCGTTTTATCCAACCCCTGCATTTGCCCAATCAAATAAATGTTCGAAATATCATCCCATAAACTCACCTGCCCTTTGTATTGAGGATCTTGAAAAACCTTCCACGAAGTTGGTGCTGTTTTCACCACATCCGCATCATAAATTAAATAATCGGGGCCCCACGTAAATGGCATACCGTAAACTTTTCCATCTTTAATTACATCGCTCATGTTGCGAAGTTGTGGGGAAAGGCTGTCCCACTGGCTGATGGCTTTGGTATCAATTGGCGCAACAAAATCTTGTGCAACAATATCGCCGGCAATATCTGTGGAAGGGGTAATAATATCATACGCCTCACCACCACCATTGCTTAATTTACTAATTAATTCATCACTTGATCCAAAGTAAGTAGCTTTGATGGTTACGCCATATTTATCTTCAAAACCCTTTGTGAATGCGGGTTCTGCGTATCCCTCCCAGCAAAGGATATTTAAGGTGCTACCTTTAAGTTGCGATTCAGCAACTTTCCCGGTATCATTAGTATTGTCCGTGGAAGTTCCGGTATTGCACGAAGCAAAAACTACCATAGATGTAAAAAAAGCGCAAATAAATCGTCTCATACAATTGTGTTATAAAGTGAATGTAAATGTTTTATAAAGTGAATGTAAGAAAATTTATTTTGTAAATAATTTTGAAACTATATTTTTTATAGCGGCAATACAACATTTTCAACTTTCCTTGTGTTCTATCCCACCTACTTCATGGGTACGTACACTTGTACAGTAGAATTGCCTTGAGCTACAAAGCTCAAATAGCATACAGCCCGCCGCTTTTGCAAATCACTCTTCATAGGGATTAATGCGTTTGATATATTCTCATTGTTGCATATGGCTTTAGCTATATAAACGTGCCATGCAGGAGACGAGTAATAATATTCCCTTACCGCGGTACATTCTTTGATTCCGCAAAGGATTTGGTTTAAAAAATATCCTTCAGTTCTTTCAGATGATAGGTAATATAAGTTGGTTTTAAATTTATTTCAACACGCAAATGGGTTTATAAAAATGTTGTCGGGGCCAGCATTCATTCTTCCCTGTATTTCTGCGTCAATACTATCGCCAATCACTATACTTTCTGCTCTTGCAGCGCCTGCTCTTTGTAAAACATACTCGAAAATTTGTTTGTTCTGTTTAAGGCGTTACAATGCTCCGGAATTAATTACTTCTTGAAAAATGCGTAAGGTTGCTGCTTTTATTTTTATTATACAAAATACGATATAACGCCTTTGTAATAAGGTGCAGCTGATAATTTTTTGCCTTTACAAATTCAAGTATTTAAATTTTATATGGAATATTTTTTTTACTTAGCCGCTGCAAAAAATGGTCCTACACCTCTTTAGATAATCTACCCGGGCGCAAGGCTTCTACCCGTGTCTCCCAGCTACCAATGCTTGCAATATTTTTACGTTTCAATTAAATTGATAGCCCTATTCTGTTAGCAAAGCTTTTAATACCGGCATCTGCAATCTAAAGGCATTAACGCAGGCCGGGGCGTTGTGCTACCACGTTTGAATCGTTGCGATACTAGCAATGAGATTAAAGTCTTTTCATTTTCTTATATCAAAGATGTTAAATTGCGCAACCTATATTAAGTTTTTTACAGGTAGTAATTGCCGGTCAAACAAAGGCCTGGTATGGGAAACTATCTCAAATGCCTGCCCGTCATTCCTTATCTGATATTTTCACCAGGCTTTAAAAAATGCTTTTGAAAAAATGGGTGGCGCATACCATGGTGGCGCAAAATTATTTTGCGCCAGGTACTTTTTTTGGGCCAAAAGATTATATGATGGAAAACATGTTGCTTAAACCAGTTGCTACAATAATGATTGAACTCCCCATTGGGTAGTAGTTGGGAAAGATGTGTGATGCATTTTCTTTAATTTACCTCTGCAGTAAGCGGAAGCACATCACAGCACAGCCGAACCAACAATGATGCGCTAATTTAAATTTTATCAAACTAAAGCACAGCTATTACCCGGACGCTGTTATTCCAAATAGTAATATTTCTACGGCTTATTCTGTACAGCAAATGGGTGGTACGGGTACAAGTGTACTCGTCCGTAAAATTCTTTCTGAGCCCAATTGATCTGTAAGTGGACGCATCATTTCTTCTTTTTGCGCCTGGTTAATGTATGCTTCTTCCATCCTGTTTTGCAAATTATCTTCAAGCTGTTGTTGTTTGATACCTGCTGCCACCGTACTATAATTCATGGCGGCTTTAAAATATTCAACCTGCATCCCTTCCTGAAAATTCATCAGCGCATTACTGCGTAGTTCTGCCCTGTTGTTTACCGCTAAATTATTTCCCCGCTGAAAAGGACTTACAAACTTATCGTAGGTTGGCAGCATTTCTACCACCAGCACACTCAGGCTGCTGCTGATGGGTAGGCCATACTGCTGCAACATGATATTGATATCTTTGTTTTTCCAGCCCGTTATGCCATATTGAACTGCATCTGTGTTGGTATCAATTATTTGCTGTCCTGTTGCTGGGTCAACAGAAAAACGCTGGCGAACAAACAACTGATCATCTAACAAAATATTTCTATACACTTCATCATCAGCCCGCTTTACCTGGGCATACAACAGTGCCCATAATTGCGTACGGGGTGGTTTGCTGGTAACATCGGCACCATTAAAAACAGTTTGTGCAAATGGTGCGGTAACCATTACATGTTTTTCATTTCTATTTACCACAGCAAATAATTGCGGCAGCGGATGTTGTACGCCGGTTGTTCTTAACACAGAGCCAAAACGCCCCTGCGCTGTACACCATCCTGTTTTATGCCCTACCCTTAACTCGTAGGTGAAAAAGCCAAACAACTCTGCAGATGCAGCGTGCAGCCCCGGTGGTAATGCAACAAGATAATGTACGTTACTGTCATCGGCCTTTGTTAGCTCTTGCATGGCAGTAAGTCCGCTCTTATCATCAGTATGGCCTGGGGCGATAATCCTTACTGGTTCAGGATTAATCGCCAGGGTTGGCTCTTCCGGTGCCTTAAACATATCAGACTCCCATTGTGCTAATAATGGATCAGGACTGTAAGCCAGCATACGGATAAAATAAGCATCTTTTGGATTGATTAAAGGTTCTGCAAACTCCAGCCACAAGTAACGCCTGCGTGGTTCTGTGCTGGAATACATCTCATCATTTACATATTTGCTTTGAGCCAAACCTGCTCCTACAATTTTGGGAACCTGCGCCGGTTTGGTAGTAATTGGTAAATGCAGTTGCACCAAGGTGTCTGCATCAGTATTTATAACCACGCCATCCACCTCCGGTTTAAATTTGGTTTTAAAAGTATACCGTACCATAATCTCTTCCGGCAATGCAGCAGGATCATCCGTTTTAGGTTCAACAGCATCAATAAAACAAATCTGCGTCTGGCTTCTATCAGGATTGTACAAGGCCTGAATATTAATGGTCTGCTTCATTTCAATATCACCTACCAGTTCGGGATTACCCCATGCTATGGCATCCCTGTCTGCTTCAGACAAGCCTGCGCCAACCATTTTCTTTTCTCTGCGTACTTCAAAACTTACCGGCAGGGCATTGTCCCAGGTCCAGTCCCGGTTAAGCAATAATGTAATGGGAATTATCCAGTGGTTGAGTAAATCTGATTTGGTTGAGAAGGTGATGTTGGTACTATCAGGACTCATGTTATGACGGATAAACCTGCTGGCGCCAAACTGCACCCGAATGCCGGGTTTGCCTAAAAGGCTCAGGCCCTTTGCTTCTACATCAATGCTTTTGTCAATTGCATCTGCCAGCCGCTCCATCATGCTGCTGGTATTGGTAGGCCGGTTGTTCTCAACAAAAATTTCACCAAGGCTGGCACGCAGGTAAGTGCTTGTATCCGGCTGCAACCAAAGGCCCCGTATCCTGTCCACATCTGCAGTGGGTTTAAACAATGCTGTTTCCTCTTCACCAGCCCTTCTTGTAACAATTACAACAGGCTTGCCTTTTTTGGGAAGATTGGAATCTTTGGCATAATACTCCGGAACATTTCTTACCACCGGACGTAACGTTATCCTGATGTTTCTTGATTTGGGCAATACAATATCTGTATGCAAATTCACATCATCGCCTCCGGCAACGAGGCCGAGTATTCCAAGATCGGTTGAATCGGTAAATTTCAATACAGGTGCATCCACAAAAGTGAGCGGAATATTCAACACACTATCAAAAGCATCATCAAACCGCCTTTGGGTGATATAAAGCTTTGCGTAACTCTCCCGGCTGTCGGTATTATGCCGCAACAGCATGTCCATTTCCAGTGCTTTAACTTCTACCAATACTTCTACAAACTCCACATCAGGATCTGCAAGCCCAAGTTCTCTTTTATTTAATTTGGCATCTTCAGCATCGGCAATCAATTCATTTACACCATTTGGATACCTGCCTGTAAATAACACTGCCGGGTAGCCCAGTAATGGCCGCCGCATGTTAAGCTCGTTGCCAGTAAAAAATGTATCATCCCTTTCCGGCAATTGTTCCAGTAGCCTTACTGTTTGTGGTTGTACCCTTCTTCTGAAATCACAAAACCCTTCTGGTGCCGAAGCTGCATATTTCCTGCTGCGTTCTATTGTGGGGCCGCCGCCGGTGATGTCTGCCAGCCGAACCCTGAAATCATATTTATTGCCGTAGGTTAGTTGAAAATTATCCAGGCCGGCGGCACTGTACAGCTTAAAATTGTTAGACTGTTTTTCAATGATTAAATTACTCTCTTTCTGAAAAATATGAATAGCATCCACATCAGGCAGCACCAAACTTTTGCCAATCCAGTTGGCATAATATTGCGGTAACCAGAAGGGCTGGTCTTTGCGCTGGTCAATCTGTGCAGGATACACTTCAACACCCAGTTCTTTTTCTGCATCGGCAATATCAATGCTGTTGCCGCCAATCATAAGATCGGCATTGTTTTTTACCCGGCAAAGCGGCATCCATGGATTAAGATTGTTATTGTCGTCGCTGTGCAGGCGCACATCTACCCGGTATTGCATTACGCCCATGGGAGCAATATTTCTGCCGCCAGTTTTTACATTTTCATCTTTGGCCATCTGCCTGTTCATCCATATCAGTAATTGTTCATCATCCCAGGCAAGCCTGATGCCTGCTTCTGTTATCACTGGTAATTCTTTGTCTTCTTTTTCTCTCAGCAAATCGCTGCTTACCGGTTGGTTGGCATGTACTATTTTACAAAAACCATCATCATACTGTGCTGCTTCAATTTGCAGTTCATCCATATTGTAAGGAGCTATGGGAATTTCAGGATCGGTATCATCCGGAACAACGATGTCAGGATCTAATAAAACGGGGAATTGGATGGCAGCAAACAATGCCCTGTCTTCACCATCCTTTAACTTCGGCAGTTTTGCAGCAAACCTTTTTACATAAGCCGGCGATCCGGTTTTAGCATCCGTAAAACTGCAATCGCCGATGGTATCAATATATAGCCAGCCGCCATTTTTTACCAGCTCAGGATCTACATCAATTGTTGCTTCATACACAAACCCAACCCTTTCTGCCAGTACTGGCTGGCGCAAACAAAATGCAAATACTTTACCCCAGCTCAGGTTTCGGGGTGTCGGGAACGGATCAGCAAGGTTAACGGTATCTTTTATTGCACAATGATAAGCATCATCAATAGCCGCATCTTTTGTTCGTGGCGCAACAAAGTTGAAACTCTTACGATAGCTCTCCGGTAAATATTTTCTTGCCCGGTGGGTAGGTGCTGGTTTTTCCAAAGTGATGCTTACGTTAACACCGCCTAGCTGTGTTGCTATTTCGGTAAGTATGTCACCAACATTGGGAGGCATGGCAATGCCATTCATCGGCAATACATTAAACGGTTCAATCATGGAAGGATATTTTTCCGGGTCAGCTATCAGCCTTGCCTCTAAAGCAATGGTAGCATTTACCCATGCGTCTGTTGGTGGCGCAGAGGGTGTTGGCATTGTTGGGTCTATATTTCTTGGAATTACCAATGCCCGGATGGTGAGCTGGTTATTTTGCCATAACTGCGGAAAGGTGAGTATTGACAAGATGGATTCTGGAAGCATACTATTAAATGTTATGATGAGATTAGCTGATATTTTTTTTCTTTACAACCTGATTGCTTTGCATTGATTGTATGAGCTAAGCAATTTGTCTTTGCTCTTCCCACGATTCTGTAAAGTTGATATTGATGATAAAACAGATGCTGATATCAAGGCTGAATGTTACCCTTGCAATCATATTGGTTTGGCCACCACCATCACCACCAATCAATCTTTGCTGTACTTTTCCACTGGCTTCTATCTGGATGGTTATCGTAACTATACCACCTAAAATTTCTGCCCTTCCTTTGAACAGTACAAAGGCACCGATGGTAATTTGTGTACTGTCTAAACTCATCTCAACACCTACAGCAAAATATACACTTACATTGCCAATTACCGGAAGCCCTACTACTGCCTCAACGCCAAAACCAAATTTCATGTACAAGGCCGGGCCAATAACCGTATCTGCACTAATGCGTACAGTAACCTGCCCCACCGCATAGATGGTGCCCACACCCACACTCAAACACATTACACTCAGCTTGCCATAAAATTCTACAAATGCACCGGCACTCGGCATCGGTATCCCACTGGTTGGCGGCATAGGAATGGCCACATTAAAATACACGCCTACTTTTAACCCGGCTTCCAAACGAAGCGGTGCTACAGGACTGTCTAATAAGGGAGGTGGAAATTTTAAAACAGGAATCTCTTTATCAGCCTGAAATTTATATTCCCAGTTGTTGGGACTGTTGCTCATTGCTATCTTTAAACCCTGCTTTAATATGTCTCCATAGCTTGCGTCAGTGGCAAGCATACTTAACAGCACAAGAATATCAACCACTGGTTTCAACGCCGGTCCAAATTCTAGTTCAGGGCCAATGAAGGAAGGTGTCTGCCCTTTTTTTGTATCAAACTTTCCACGTATCAACAATAGGCGCTTGAATGAAACCAGGTCAACTACCATGGTAACATCATTCATTTTATTTACCCATTCATTCGCCTGGCTGTTGATGTCAAAATCAAGTACGCCATCTGCGGGGCCACCTGGCTTTGTGCTGCCATCGGCCATTGTGGGCTTGTATTCGATGTAAACTTTTACATCGTTTGTTTTTACAACATACCATGGGCCCGGCGGCAACACCTGTTTTAATTTTTCTGCTGCATTGGCAACGGTATTATTTACCAGTTTGTAGCCCTCGTCAATAATATTCATTCCAAACTGCGAAGCCAGTTCGCCTACCTGGTCAAGCTTTGGAAGGTTTTCCAGTTTTGGAAAAATACCTTTGCTGTTCATAAGCCGGTACGCATCAGCAAGGTCAGGCACACTCCCTTTTAAAATATTTTCTCCCTGTGCAAACATTGGGTTTCTAAACAATACTTTGTTTTCACCGGTGCTTTGTAAAAAGGCATATTGTTTTGCACGGATCTCAAGGTCTTTGAATAATTCTGCTGCTGCTGCAATATTCAATGGATTCAAAACTTTATCCTGTGTGTACGGTAAAGCATTCGGATCTGCCGGCGGTACTACAGGTACCGGTAAAAAAATGCGGATGCCCTTACGTATCAACGGAACTACATCATTATTACTGAGCGGCGTTACTTCTTTACTGGCAAGATCATGCTGTACAACACTCCAGCTTCCATCTTTTGGTAATACCGGTGTTCCTTTTGCAGCACTTACAAATACCAATTGGTTGGCTTCATTTCTTGATGGATTTACTTCTACCCTTGTTATTCGCATTTGTTGTTTGGTCTGGTTGATCTTTACCATACAATCAACCGGGCCTCCAAGGCCATTCATTACCGTTAGTAGTTCAGCAAAACTGTTGCCATCAATAAAAACACCTTTGGGGCTTAGCTGCAGGTAACCGAGCATACGCTGGCTTACTACCTGTCCGTTGCTGGCACCCTGTGTTACATCATCAATCTTAACATCTGCATCAAAATAGATTGCGGTGAGTTTTATATTTAATGCTGTACCGGCAGGTTTTACAACTGCCTCCGGATGGCCATCATTATTAATAAAGATGCCATAGGCTTTGTTCCATGGTTTTTCAAATGGAGCAAGGGCCGAATCTTCTTTAATATTCCTCACATTAAACACCCCATCTACCATACCCGGATGAAATTTAAAAGCATTTGCATTTTCTTCAGCGATTGGTGCTGTAAGTACACCGCCTTCATCTTTTACCGGGGATCTAAAATCATAGATGCCATCACTTTCTGCCTTCCACCCACTGTCTACCCGCCACGGAAAGCCATTGCTCCCCCTGTAAATGGTAATGGTACGTACTACCCGTATGCCCCAGGGATAAACCACACTTTTTACCTGCACTACTTCATGTGCTGTCCGGCCACGCCATACATCAAACATAGCCTGCGAAGTTTGAGCTATCGCAGCATTTTGATTTTTCCAGTGACTGAAAACATTGGCGCCATAACCACTGAAATCATAGCGTTCCAGCGGCACATTCATTTGCGGATCAAAACCAAATTCAGCACCAAACTCTTTATTAAAAATTTCTGTTACGGTGCCGGAAAGCATGCTTCTGGCTCCGGTTCCCGGGAAAAATAAATTGTAAGTATTGCTTAGCTGGTGAGCACTTCCATAAAATTTTTTGTTGTGGTTGATGGTATCATCAAACCCAATTGTTTTTATTTGTAAAGCGGTGTGCAGGTCGTTGGGAAATTTTTGTTCTATCAATTCCAGCCCCGGGCTGTTGCCATCAATTTGTTTTTGATATTTGGCCAGCGCCAGCATACCGTAAGGCAGAGTGAAAAAACTCCAGGCAGCAAAATCAGGTTCTTTTTTGTACCACTCCGTTAATTTTTTACTAAGCGGAATGGGAGCAATGTTTACAGGCTTGTTACCGGTGTTGGCAATTTGTGCTGGTGCACCGTCATTTAAAAAATACAAGAAGCCTGGAAATGGATCTTTAGCAACATTCGTGATTTCTGTAGTGATGTTTATTACCGGCTCCCAGCTTATCTGTGGCAATGCATATATCTGCACCAGCCTGCTGCTGGCATGTACATCCATACCAATAATACTGATGGGGTTCCCGGTGGTATCTTCCTGTACATCATGCGTTCTTTCAAAAATAAAGCGGTCGTTGGAAAAGCCAAGTGTAACTCCCAGCAAATCTGCATTGGTGCTTACATCCAGCAGTGTAAAAGCATTTCTGAATGGTGTAACATTTCCCTGCGACAAACCATCATGCATCCGCATCATTGTCTGCATATCATTATTGAGCATTGCAGTGGCAGCTTCGTTATCCTCACCCGCTGCACTCCAGTTATTATTTTGTATGGCAATTGTTGCTGTAAGATTATTGCG
>Ga0163151_10008886_pt1 | contig 11136 bp, 9 predicted proteins | sample OliLakLV19MP5IB2_FD_145596 | JGI IMG/M metagenome (GOLD analysis project Ga0163151, IMG submission 145596) | Freshwater microbial mat bacterial communities from Lake Vanda, McMurdo Dry Valleys, Antarctica - Oligotrophic Lake LV.19.MP5.IB-2 | ecosystem: Environmental > Aquatic > Freshwater > Lake...
AGTAAAGTCTGCAACAACTTTCGGGATCTTAGTGTGGCCTGAGCGCCGTGCGGTTTTCTCCCGTCCGATCACCTACACTCTTAGTTCAGATTCCTGACATTTGAATGTCAACTCATCATAAGAGCGCCGGCGTCCCGCCGGCTTTGCTTCCTGGGAGCGCCGGCGTCCCGCCGGCTTTGATAGAGACCAAACGGCATGGCAGCATAAGATGCTGCCACTACAAAACATGCCGACGGGATGGCGGCGCTCCCAGACGCAATTCCGCTTCCGCTGAGTTGTTCGCGAAATCGGCGACAACGTATAGCAAGCTTCCCTCTTGAGATTGCAGCGGAGACAACGGATGGACTGTTGATTTTCCAGAACAGCTCGTTAGCGCTGTTGCCAAAAATGTGGAAATGAGGACCAACTCCATTTGTTTACGCATCAAGGTGCTTCCTAATTAGATGGCGCTCAACCACTGAAAGGATTGCAGTTTGACCCGCGGCGTATCACGCTCCGAAATAGTGAGCGCCGTGTTCGTTGGCAACCAAAGAACATTTGCCACCAATATGAATAACTAGTCTAAAGTGCAGTATTTGATCTCGACACACCTACTTTAAAACAGAGGGTGCAGGGACCTCAGTCCCCTGGTGCAGAGTCCGCGCCGTTTTTTGCCTTTCACAGAGCCTAATAGGTTCTGTTCGGCAACGAATGTCCAGGTCTTGGTCAGGAATTGGTCAGATCGCGAACGTATAGTGCAGTTAATCTCCATTGCTTGGAGAAGTCAGCGGCGTCGCACCGGTGCTTTTCGACACCAAGCAAGAATGATTGTGGCCGTGGCCAGAACGTGAATTTGGGGCTGAAGTGCCCGGATTCTTCTGGAAGATCGCCAATGTACAAGGACACAAAGTGTTGAGGGGAAAGAGTTATGACACGACGCAATGACGACTCTGCTAACGAAGGCCTATTTCACGACAATGCAACGTCCGACGCTCCACTTTGGCCAAGCTTTCTGTCACAAACCTCTCTTAGCGAAATGCGGCAAGCTCTCTTACACATGGAGACTGGCAGCACCACTACGGCCGACTCACTTCCAAACGCGATCCAAAGCGGCGCAGGGCGGTCAGAGCCATATCAGTTAGCAATGCAGGTACCGCGGCCGACCGACCGGATTACCGCTTCACCTCTGTTACCGCGATCGACTTACCTGGAAATAATGCAGCCGGCACCACCAGCACCCGGCGCCGATACACCGTTGCCCGTGCCGCCACCAATTGAGGCAGTTCCGCCCCCAGTCAATGACCCGGCTCGTCCTGGAAGCCTTATCGACCGATACAGCGGCAATCAGACGACACTGAACTGGCAATCGAATGGGATGAGCGGCGAAGGATCGCGGCTCGAAATAAGGTCGATGGCGGACTCAAGGGGGGTTTGGCAACGGGGAAGTAACTCCGACCGTGTATTGAACGATGTCTGGACCAATCCCCAGGGTGCCACATGGATTGGAACCGTTGAGATGAGACAAGGGCTGCTTGTCGAGACTCATAGAGGTGACAATGGTGCTGTACTCGATACGCGCACCTACAATCCTGCTGAAGGCCTGGTTACGACACAATGGCAGGATCAGCACTTCGGCACCGTGGTTCGCGAGGATAGATCGGACCCGCCTAATGCCAATCGGCACATCATTCGTTTTAGCGGTGCGACGGTACAGGTAAACAATGCAACCGGGGAAGCCACATGGATAGACGATCAAACACAGCAGAGATGGCAAGGTCGAGTGCAAATTCAAGCAGATGGCTCACCCTATTTTATTCAAACGCCGGCAGCTCCAGTAGTTCTCCAGCGCCCTGCTGGGTCACTTCCTTCTTCGACGCCATCACCTTCACTTCCTTCTGAGGTGGCTCCTTATCAACTCTTCCGATCCCCCTGCCCGAATGGGCAGTGCCCCAATATTCGTCGTTAGGTTCCCTGGAATTCACGATCAGGATGACGCACTTCGCATTTCAGCTCACGATGCAGTTCACCGGACGGGTATCAAAGAAGCAGACATTTATTGGGGAAATTCACACGCAGCACAAGCGGTAATCGCTGGTTCCTCTGAAGTCAAAATGCTTAGCGGCTTTCAATCGTTGGATGCTGGCTTACGCCGACCCTTTTGCCGTTTTCTCTCTTCCCTATCGCCAAGAGTCACTTCCTTGACCGTCTGGGATGATTCATCGAGCAGCAGTCTTCGCTCTTGATACGCCGCCCCATCTTCGGCTGACCGCACAGTCTCCGACACTTTATCTTTTTGCTCTCGCGAACCGGCAATGTGTTCTTGCTGCATTACGCTGTTTACTTTGGACTCGGAAAGCTCCAGCAATAAATCCGCTAAGTTTCGCCGCAGCTGAACGACGCGGTCTTCAAAGTCTTCTGACCACTCCTGTTCTTCCAGGGCCTCCCGCAGATGCTGAATCTCTTCACGTTGTTTGTGGATATCTCTCCTACCGGTTTGCGTTTTCTTCCTTGCTTCGCCCGTAAGACAGCGCTCAATGATGCGCCGCATCGCAGCATCAGGGTCTTTACAGACGCCGTATTCATGCTGATCCAGGTACATCCAGGCACCAAGCGCCTTACTGGTGACCTCTATGCTCTCGTGCATGGTGCGTGTCAAAGGCGTATCTCGTGTGGAGAAGCAGATGATGGGCTTCTCGGCGTTTTTTGGACTTTTCTGGACACAAGGAAGCAGATCAAACATTCTTGATTGGTCGAAATGGACACCAATCAAGATCAGGTCGAATGATTGTTCTTCAAGCATCTTCAGAGCTTCAGTCATGGTGGTGGCAACGGAGTACTTATGCTGCCGTCCCAGGATGCGCTCCATGGTGGCAACATCATCAGACGTAGCAGCGATAATAATTCGAGCCACTCCGGTAACTTGCTCCTTCCAGAATGCTGATCTTTCCTCATGCACACCGGCTGCCAACTTTTGTAGTTGATCTGAAATTCTGTCCAGTGGCAGAACGAAATCAACACAGCCTGAAGCCTGAGCATTGAGAGACATGCCTTCTACTTGAGCAGACCCGTCTTGAGCAAAGGTGGTTCCTCCCATTGCCTTGATCGACTTGCATCCCTCAGTGCCGTCATCATGATGCCCAGAAAGGATGATGCCGATCGCACGCGCCCCCATGGACAGTGCTAAAGACGTCAAAAACAAATCTATTTGCTTCCTCCCTGCGCGTGGGGAGACGACCTTGAAAGTGCTGTTCGCAATCAAAAGATCCGCATTCGGAGAACGAACATAGACGTGATTCGCCCGAATCGGCATCCCAGAGGCAGCCACCATTACGTTCATTTTCGTATGCTTAGACAGAATTGTTGCCAGCTGACTTTCGGCGGTTGGCAAAATGTGAGAGACAAAGACGAAGGCCAAGCCCGTATCAGATGGCAGGGCGTCCAGCAGCGCCTTTGATGCCGCAACACTTCCAGCTGACCCTCAAATGCCGACAACGAAGCTAGGATACGGTGTTTTCATGAATTACTTTGGACTCATTTTCCGCTTCTCTGAGCTACCTCTAACGTCGTTCTGGCTGGGGGATTGGGTAGGATCCATTGGGACTAATTCAATTCCATCATCACTCAAGCTCAGTTTATAGACGTCACTGGAGTGGCCCATACATTGCGCCGGCCAATCCATGCCCAGTAAAACAAGCGCATTCTAGAATTCCGCTTTTGATCCTCTACATTTACGTCTAGTGTCCCACAACAACCTCAATAGGCTCATCAGTCGAAAGACTGACTACGTACGTTAGTCGAGGCGGACCATCAGAAAGCTTCCTATGATCTGATGCAAGTTCGGACGCCAACCATAATCGAATCAAACGTTCTACCGTAACCAGCATCGATTATCCAAGTGACCCATCCGCACCTGCACCAACGGGCCTCAGTGCTCATGGTACCGAATTCGTGCCCACTCCTTACACAATCAGCGTAAAGGATGATGCGAACAGCCCGAAACAAGAGTAAATTTGATTGCGCTGAACTCGAACAGCTCAAAATATATAGTCTTGTGCGGACCCGATGTAGGTACATTGTGCGGTGTTAGGTGTGACCATGTTCCTCAGATATTACGAATTAAAGGAACTCATTTACGCAGGGCAAACTGTCCTAGGAATCATTCTGGTTCTTGTTTCCTTTTATCAGCTTTACCTTTCAGCCTCAGCCAGCGCTCCATTGCTAAACCTTTTAACAGCTCTGATTCTCGCCGTTGTAGGCGGCGGCTGCATATTTTTCGGCATAGAGACATATCTGCTACGCGATGACCCTGATATTTGGCGCTAGCCCACACGCGATTGCTGAGCACGAAGCTGCTTTTCGTGATGTTCGAGAATCAAATGCATCCAAATTTATCTTCTCAACTATCAGATTGGTCATCCTCAAGGATGAGGCAGTCCACTCAAGCTCACAGATGACGATGAGTCCTTCGGGTCTCAAATGGAACAAAGGTATTTAACAGAAAGGGAGCCAGATATGAAAGTACTTATTGCCATCGATGAATTTTCGACGGCTGAGCTGATTGTCGAATTTATCTACCGCAACAATTGGCTGCAAGAGGCTGAAGTTAGGCTGGTTTACGTTGTGACACCTATCGTGTTTAGTGGACCACTATCGCCCTACCTCGATTTTCCAGAAACTGCCATGAAACACGTTTGCGATTATGGCGAGTCGGTTATGCGCAAAGCTGCCGACCAATTGATGGCCGAGCTGGGCAAGCAAATCGAATGGACCATTCCACTGGGAGATGCCGCTCACAGTATCGTCGACGAGGCCCAACGTTGCCAATCAGATTTAATTATTATGGGTACGCATTCACCAAAAGGATTGCAAAAATTGTTGTGCGGTAGTGTCTCACAAGCAGTAGCAGCGAACGCACCATGCTCGGTTCTCATACTAAAGATAGAACAACAGCTTGCAGAGACGTCGAGGTAAGCTACTTTCGAGCAGGCAGATTTGGCCAATGATAAAGTAGCAGACTGTGCAGCACTGTCTGACTGTACAGCAAATCATCCAAGGCAAATAAAACTTTCATTACACCTAAGCTTGCTGTTCGGGTTACAAGTCAGCGTTTTCGCGGGCATCACAAAGGGCCTAAGACAGGCAACTCGAAACATCCCGCCCGTCCAACACTATGTCTGCTTGGAGCTCATCTGCCCTAGCCGTAACACAATCGAAAGGTCCTTCCTTCATGACCTCCATAAACACTGCAGATTGCGGCAGTTTTATTTCGAGTATCCGCATCATCTCAGACAGCGCTCTCACTCTGACTTCAAGTGGAACGCCATGGTCACCACGTATCACGTCGAGCAGATAGAACGTCGTATCACCAGGCCAGGCGCGTTCTAGAATCGCATCGACAACCGCTGCGCTTCCCTCAATGTCAGTATCCACGGGCACTAAAACTTTCATTGGTTAACCTCCCTGCATTTGCTGCAAGTATCATCGGCGTTCAAGCAATGATTGGCATCGTTCGCAGGGATCAATCTCATTCAATTCATAGGCTGATTCTGAATTGATACTCAATACGGATGATGCCCCTCTCATGAAATCCATTCATCATTAATCTATTCCAGAGCTTCAACAGATGAAATGTCCCAATTCTGCCGATAACTAAACGCCTCAGATTGAGCGCGACCTTCAATTGTAGCGATAATGAATTAAGGAAGCCGTGATGCTATGAGACAAATGGACAATACCGATAAATGTATGGAAGCCGATTTAGCTGCAGATCGCGCCTCTAGTAAGTTGATGCGAGATGCCTTAGGTAATTATGGCCTCAATAATTTCGAGAATTCTTTAAACGCTGTTGAAGAATTTCTCTGCAAACTGGAACTCTTTGATCCAGACATCGGGTTCGGGCAGGCCGCCGAGGCATTGGCGACAGCTGCATCGGCATTTGCCCTGATCGATGCTAACCATGATCAGCGCCTATCGCATCAAGAGCTACAGGCGTATTCCAGTCTTCTAGACAATCGAACAAGACAACTTATTGAATGGATTCAGTTCCACTATGACGCAATTCAACGGGCCGGCTTCGGTCACTCTGTCAAAGGGATTAGTCATTGCGATCTTGATCAAGCAACAAATTTCTTCAGAGGACTCGAGTTCACTCATGTCAATTTTCACGAGATAGCTAACCGGCATGATGCGATCAAACCGACGTTGACGCACCATGACATTGATCGCTATCTTGCAAGTAAATCGGAACAAATCGACACGAAATCAAGAAATGGCCTCATCTCTTTGGCTCTATATCTGCGCAATCTGGAAGTACATGGACACCCACAAGGATTGGCGAAGGAGGAAGTTGACCATTTGTCTGCTGAGGATCTATGGACGGGTTAGTGTAATCATCTACCAACTCATTCCAAAGGCTGATCCAAGAGACTTCGATTAGCTATAGATTTAAAAGAGTCGGATTTCAGGAGATTTTTTGGTGAAAACGAAACTTTTGAGAGAAACTTTTGAGCGCGCCCGCACGGAGAATGGTGGATTAACCAGCCTGGGTATGCGATTCTATGGTCGCCTATTCGAAAAATATCCGGCAGTGAGACCTCTGTTTACGACACCGCCGGAACAGCAACACAAGAAACTGATGGCATCGATCGGTTCCATTGTTGCCGCGGTCGAAAATCCCGAAGCGCTAGTGCCATTCCTGCATGCCATGGGTATCCGGCATCTTAAATATAAGACCGAGGATGCACACTATGGCGCAGTAGCTGAAAATCTCATCGCGGTTCTGTCCGAGCATCTTTCTAAGGAAGGCGAATGGACTGAGGAAATGAAGGACACCTGGCAAGAAGCATTGAAAACGGTCTCGTCCATCATGATCGAAGCTGCCACAAATCCTCAGCTCTACAAAGAAGAACTTCTGCAGACCGGATATGGCGCTGATGGTTTCCGGCAGAATGATCCTGAACCGTGGAAAATACGCGAAGCGGTAACGGGCTAGGTAAGAACAAACACGTCTCCCAGGGGCGTTTCGCACATGCATTTTATACAGAGTAATGCCCCCACTGGTAACGGTGGGGGCATCACTTGATCAACTAACAGCCGCGAGGGAAGTTGGTTTGCTGCAGAACAGCGGATTGGTTGATTCCTCCGGCCAGAAGAGCACAGCATCAAAGTCTAATCGGCGGAGCATATTGCTTGGTGATTCCCCAATCCCCGTGATTCTTTGGTCGCCGCTGTCCATAGTCGGAATCACGGCAAGCACAGTCCCATCAGTCGACTCTCCGCGAAGATGGTGTTCGCAGATCTGCGGTGCACATTCCCCCATGCGCGTGACCAGACGGATACGGATGTCCTTCGATTCAGGCAATGCTTGCTTCAGATCACGCACGAAGTTCATTGGTTCTTCCTCGTGCGCACCGCTAGCAAAGAATGTTAGCGAACAGGAAGCTCCAATGGCTTTGGCTGCGGCTAAACAATTTCGAAGCCATTGAGTGTTTATATGATCCATAGAACAAAACACAGCTAGCTCTGAGATTTGCGTAATAGGTCTTTGGATTATTAATAAGGGAATCGACGAATAATGAGAAAGCAGTTCCGCGAGGGACAGGCGCACAGTCTGACAATTCGGTAATGCGAGCTCATTTCTTTGCCTATGTCCCATAACCACAAGGTCATGGTTGCTCAGACGTTTGCAAATCTCTCCAACGGTCTCGCCGTCGTCGACAAAAACCTCTCCTTCGACTTGTTGCCCTTCGGCACGGGCTGCATATGAATCGGCCAACTTCTCGGCGATATCACGCAACGATTGACAAACAGTCTCATAGGCACCGAGGTATGGACCAGAGCCAACAATGCCCGGTCGCTCTATGCCAACAAACTCCAATGCGCCATGAACATTTACCACGTGTTGCGCGTTCACCGTTGATTTAGTCTGCTTCGCTAACGCCCAGGCAAATTCAATGGCGTAAAGGGACTCCTGGGAACCTGTAAAAGGCAATAAAATCTGTCCGTTCATCTTTCCTCCGGATTTCTCTCATATCAACACTCACAATTATTCTGACGATTCGACTTCCGGTCTTCATCATGACGGCGGCTGATTGAGGCGCTCATCCTTTCGGTGAGCAGAGCATTAACCGTTTCAGCAACAAATCATCCTTCAATTTCATCCAACAGGTTGGTTCATCTCTCCGACACGTATTGCTCTAATAGATTTGAGGCACTGCTAGCCTTCACTCTCGAGTAAATATATGCAAATTGCCAACCATAATCGCGGCACGGTGCGCCAGCTCAACGATGACCCGCCCAATCTGGCGGCTCCCTCAGTTATGGTCGATGATTACTCGGCCGACCTATTAAGAGTTCTTCAAAGGCTCAATGCCAACGAAACTGACGGACTCGACCCTGTAGTTGCTGAGTCTCGGCTGGCCGCGGAGGGACAAAATGCAGTAGCGTCAAGAGGCGGGATAAATCCATTTAGGTTGTTGGCAGATCAATGCAAATCGAGCGTTGTAATACTCTTAATAATCGCAGCTACCATTTCGTATTTTCTGCAGGAATACCTTCAAACAGTAGGCATAGTGGCCGCTATCTTCATCAATGCGGCAATAGGATTTTTGACAGAGTACGAAGCTCGAGTCTCACTCGAGCATTTGGCGCGTTTAACCGGCTCCACTGCACGCACACGGCGTGGTGGGAAGGAACTCGACCTACCGGTCACCGACCTTGTGCGTGGCGACATCGTCCTGCTGGAATCCGGAGATCGGATCCCTGCGGATTTGCGGATTGTGCACCAATCGTCTTTGTCCGTGGACGAATCAATTTTGACCGGTGAAAGCAATACTGTGGCAAAAGCTAATCCTCATTTGACCAAACAAGCAGAAGAAGGTCTTCTCTTCCAAGGCACCAATATAGCCAACGGTAAAGCAGTGGGTCTGGTGATTAAGACGGGTCGGCATACCAGACTCGGAAATTTGAGCACGACGTTGAGTTCAATTGACGCTGCTGACACACCGCTGGAGCAAAGTCTCAGCCTTCTAGGTAAGCAGCTCACGTGCCTTACTGTCGCCTGTTGCGTCATGATAGCTATCGTCGGATTGCTCCAGCGTAGAGAGATGTTGCACATGCTGGAGACTAGCATTGCGTTGGCCGTTGCCGCCATTCCTGAAGGGCTACCTGTCGTGGCCACACTAGCCCTGGCGATTGGATTGAAGCGCATGGTGGATCAAAAGGCTTTGATCAGACAGCTCTCGGCAGTCGAGACCTTGGGTTGCACTACCATAATCTGTACAGACAAAACGGGTACGCTTACTGAAAACCGTATGCTCGTTACACAATTGGTTGTACCTGGCGCTGCCCTGAGTCTATCTGGACGCGGTTACGAACCAGTCGGGGAGCTAACGTTTGTCGATTCATCCGCACCAGCTAACCAAGAACTCGTGTCTCATCTGGCGCGAGCGGCTGCGCTATGCAACGATGCAAGACTAGAAAATCACGGGGATACAGAAAACTGGCACATTCATGGAGATCCGACCGAAGGTGCGCTCCTGACAGCCGCCAGCAAGTTGGATCTAGATCTGCTCAGCCTGAAATCGCAATACGCTCGTATCGGTGAACTACCGTTCGACCTTGAAAGAAAGCGTATGTCCACTTTGCACGAGACAGCGGGAAACACCGCTATTATGTTTTGCAAAGGCGCACCGGAGCTTGTTCTGCCGTTATGCAATACGGTGCACCAAAGTTACAATCTAAGGGCTGAGCTGAACAAAGAGCATCTTGACTGGTTCAACACTCAAAATAAATTGATGGCAGACCGCGGCTTGCGAGTGCTAGCGGTTGCCGAAAAACAGATCACTGATGTTCCAGTCTGCATGGAAGCCGATCTGCTGGAAAATGACATGACGTTACTGGGACTGGTAGGAATGGTCGACCCAATCAAAAACGGCGTGCACGAAGCAATTGCTGCCTGCAAAGCTGCCGGTATCAAAGTCATCATGCTTACAGGCGATCAACTCTTAACAGCATTCTCCGTCGGTCAGCAATTGGGGATCTGTCAGCACGAAGATCAAATATTGTGTGGTCAAGATGTTGGAGCATTGAGTCCCGAGCAGCTCAAGCAGAAGCTCAAGCAGGTGACAATCATTGCTCGATTGTCGCCCGAGTTGAAGTTGTCCGTAGTAAGGGCCTTGCAGGATGATGGAGAGATTGTGGCGATGACTGGCGACGGCGTAAATGACGCTCCGGCATTAAAGCAAGCAAATATCGGCATCGCAACTGGACGAGCGTGCTCAGACCTGGCAAAAGATGCAGCTTCCCTTGTGATTACCGACGACAACTTTTCGACAATCACAATGGCAATAGAACAGGGACGGGCAATATACCAGAAAATCAAAGTTGCAATCGCATACATGCTTACGGCCAGCCTCGCTTCCTTGGCGACCACTGCCATGGGCGTTATGTCGCATGACGGACTACTACTTTTACCGTTACAACTACTTTGGCTTAACTTGATCATGCATGTATTTCCGGGCCTGGGTATTGTGCTCGATCGTAGCGTTGCAGGCGAAATGGAACATGCGCCAAGACCGCAAACTGAAAGGTTATTGGACAATAGCACCATGTCCCAAATCGTCCTGCGCGCACTCTTGATTGCCGCAGCCAGCTTGCTGGCAGTGCAGGTATTAGATAGCACCACGGCGACTCAATCCAAAGCATCCAGTGTCGCGCTGGCAACACTTTCACTTTCGCTCATATTGCAATCGTGGTCATGGCTGGCAAAGCTCAGGTCTCGGAAACATCCGATATCATCCGATCTAAAATCGATTCGAACTCGAATCTTGAATAGTATCCCCATGCTGGTCTGTACGCTGATAGATTTGATTTTGTTGTTTGCGGCCATGTTCTTTGGCCCGCTTCAGCTCATCTTACAAACGCAAGGTCTGACAGCGGCAGACTGGCTCACAATCACGATTATTTCTGCCATGACATTTGCTTTGTCTGGGCTGATCGATGGAGCCATCCAAGGATTCATCACGCGACGAGAATACTTCAAACAACCAATCGGAGAGTCCTCTACCATTTGATGCTGCTGACTTCCTGAGATAGAGAGTAGGAAGAGCATTGGTCTAGTAAACTATCACCATCATCGACAAAGGTGCTTCTGCCAAC
>Ga0163151_10008888_pt1 | contig 11135 bp, 14 predicted proteins | sample OliLakLV19MP5IB2_FD_145596 | JGI IMG/M metagenome (GOLD analysis project Ga0163151, IMG submission 145596) | Freshwater microbial mat bacterial communities from Lake Vanda, McMurdo Dry Valleys, Antarctica - Oligotrophic Lake LV.19.MP5.IB-2 | ecosystem: Environmental > Aquatic > Freshwater >...
TGAGCTGGCAACGCGATTTGCAACGGGTCGTTGTTGAACTCTGATCGATGCAACAAGAGAGGATCATGACAGAACAGCCCAGCGAACAAGCTTGAACCAAGCAAAGCATACTGAGACAAAGCGTACCATAGCCTTCGCGAACAACGTTCCCTTCCTGGAACGAACCTGTATTAACACAAGTCATGCACACAACATGGAATATTTACACAGACTCTACGACTTGCGCAAAACGGGGCAGGATCGACACAGACGGGACGCCCAGCAGCCTACCCTTGTGAGGAAACAGCGCGTATTTGAACGCGTGATGCCCCATATCAGCCTTGTCATCCGGACGCTTCGGAGATCGGATAAGCGACAGTCTTAGCACGTTACCGTGACAGGCATAGCCGTACTTATTGTTATTTAGTAAGGCCACCCCGTATCTGCAAAGCACCATCAGGTAATTAGACGGTCGATCAACGACAGGCAAATGCGGCAACCATCTTAACATAACAAAGCGCTCTATTGAGTCATAACCTGTGCATGTAAACTGAACAGTGCACTGCATTATGTGCACCCACACGCATACTGTACCCTGATTCAGACAGGTCCGCCCACTTATGCGCACACGACTCAAACTTGGCCAGGTCCCAGGAGGTGTTAGTATGCGTGTTGCGTTGCACATGACCTGCCAAAACCAAATCAAATCAGAATATACAGCATTAGATTACAGTGCTTGAGCAAACTACCAATATCACTGACATGTATGCAATGTTCCCCGTATGATCACCAGACACCCAAAATCAAGACAAGCCATTGACACAACTAACTAAAGAAATATGCAAGAGTTTAGTACCAAATTGCGTCTCGAACGTGGCCACGGTCGATCGGATGAGCAGCGGAAACTCGACCTGCGGCATGTGCAAGAGCGTTTAAACTATCATTCCGTAATCAAATGAGGATAATAACAAATACATCACAGAACAACCCTACTGGCCAGGCACTGGAGCTGTAATGAAACAAATCATCCCTTGAAAACGATTATTACCTTGAGAAACTTGTGCTGTTCCGACCAGTTTACCTCACAATCAAAATCGATGCGGGCAGAGTGCGCGCACAGCGATATGATCTAAGCAATGCAACACATATGCAACCGGAAGGGATTAGCCCGCATGATTCGACTGCCTTAAAAGTAACGAATATAAAGTTTATATAATCACCAATCCAATCCACGTGGCCTAACCTGTGTCATCGAGCTCGTGGTCGACAAAGAGAACTTGACTCGGAGTGCAGCTCGCACTCCGTCGGATCCATCACCGAGGAGCTCAACGCTTGACGCTGCATCATTGAATGATGTCATGGCGGTGAAGAAGACGTGAGCACAGAGGCATATAAGGCTTGGTCATGCAAGACAAGGTCACAAAGGATGATGCCAAGATACAATACACTCATTACCGCTGGGCACATCGTGTTTGGTTTGCAGATGATATAACTACACCCATCACATCATCCTCACTGTTACCTCAGAGCCCGGCGAGAAGTAGCAGCAGAAGAATGCATCATGACCACTCACCTCGGTGTCCCATGCATCCCAATACAGAGGCACGTCATCATAGATCACCACATTGTTACCAAGTCCGTGAATCAACCCTGGGAAGTGGCGCATAATCAACATCAAAATGCAAATAAATCAATTCACCACATCAAGGCAAAAGGCAGGGCTGTGCATAATACTGTTTGCAATGAGTAATTATATACAACGAGTTGATTACCTGCGGCGGGAGCTGTGCACAGGCATTCGCGCTGAGCGATTAGATCAAATACACTGCTCAATCGACCGCTGCGCAGCACCTGAGTATATGAAGACAATTGTTTGAGCAAAATAATAAATTGCAACTCAACGGTTACTAAGAAACAATGATGATACGCTGAAGGAGAACAACTGAAGGCAGCCACATCCCAACGACGCACACTTACATGCACCCTCACGAAGGCGTTGGTCAACGTGTAGGAGCCTAAGAAGACACATGTCGCTCAGCGCAGGCAGATGCGTATTAATTGTAATTAGGTCAAGTGTACCGTCCGCACTCATCACGGCTTGCACCTTGACCGCTGAGCTCTGAGCTGACGGCAGCGGCGCGGCCGCAGGAGCCGCGGAATTTGGAGAGGTGGCTCCGGCGAATCCACAGGAGGGCAATTCAATCAGCTCTGCAACAGAGTGCACTTTGCATATTAAACCCGAATCAAGAATAAGCGAGGGCTTCATCGACTGCTGCCCGTACTCCAAGTGTTTTGTGGACTCAAGACAGCAGCTCGCCGAGTCCACGGCAGCGAATTGAAGTAGACTATTGAGGCAGACGGGACTTGAGGTGGTGGTGAGGATGTTGAGATGGCTTTTGAAGGGGACGGTACCACAGCAGCAGCAGCACTGACGTCTTGAGCCTGTGCCTAGTGTGCACACCAATTACAATGGATAACACACCAGCAGACTTTAATACGGTGTTATGCCGGTTGAAAAAGTGCGAGAAGCAACGTATATGCAAACATGCATGGACACCAACCCGGATGACATACCGCGGTCATCGCGCGTGCGATGTGTTGAGCATACTCCACGCACAGCTGTCGGCCTGTGAGCTCCACCTGTTCATACTTCGCGAGCGCGTCTGTGACCGCTTCTCGTATGCATGAGCCTGTCAGTCACGCAAAAGCAGAACGCACACGACGATCATCATCACCAGCGGAGTATTGAACCCATACTGTATATGATGCATGTCATCAGCAGGCACGTGCTATGACATGCTGCTCAAAGGTATTCGCGACGCCTACCCGGTAGCACATCATGGAACTGGTTAAGCAGCACCTCGTGCCACAGCGATCGAAGAGTCGCGTAGGGGTACGACGCTGCAAAACGCAACACAACCACAGAAAACAACTAGTTGGTAGCAAGTTTGTGCGTGAAGTGTGACAACAGTGCATGCGTGCAGACGTCAGAAATTCCTCAATGATCGAGCCAGTTATCACGTGAGTGTATACTGTCACTGTTACCTCCACCAATCACGTGAGCCAAGGTGCACAGCATCTCCGCGTCCCGCAATAAGAATTCACAGAGGCGATTGTGATGCTTGAGCGCCGCTTGAGTGGTGTACGTGCCGCGATGCAGCTCAAAGTACAGTTCACCGTTCCTGTGGATGAATGCGTCCACAGTAAATAACATCCGCATTGAATGAGCAGTGCTGAGATAATCCCGCAGAGGTAAACAAGTAAAAACATACGTTCCAAGACACGATAATTCACTCTTTGAACAATACAAGCGTATGAGCCGTTGAATACAATCCTTACCATACGGGGAATGGACACACATCAGCATTGGCTCTATGCTCGCCCGCTAGTGTATCAAAGAATTGTTCAGGATGACCCAGTACAACCTGAGGGAGCTCGTCAATGGTGGTGGTTTGAGCCATGATCTTCAGTCGCTCCAGCATCTCCCGCTGTGGCGCAGATAATACCGTCATCAAATACATTAGTGGCTCAGTCAAGCCAATACTCACATCTAATTTGCATTGTTAGAGCAGCGCTGCAATATTTATTGTGTATTACCTTAGGGCCACCGCCACCATCTCCATTACCGAACAGCATGAGGCTGTGAGCGGACGCCCCTTTCTGCTTGTAGTTCTTCTGCTGAAACAGCACGCTCGCCACGTCTGCTTGAGCATTGTACGTGTCCGCTGGAGGGAAATGGGTCAGAACCTGGAAATGTGAACACGTAAGTAAACATCACTCAGCTAAAGTGAATATCAAGTAATAAGAGACAGGTTTAGACTGAGGCGCAAAGACGAGGCTTGTGCAAATACGCACATTGACACCTGATAAATTCCCATCTCAACAAGAATATAAACACGAAAATAAGCAATAACAGTACATGCAATAGCTATGCACCTGTGATCCATCCAGCCCCTCCCACATGAAGGTGTGGTGCGGGAACACATTAATCAGGTTCCAGCTCAACTTCTGAGTCAGGAAATACTCCATGCCACAGCCGCGAATTATTTGGGGCAGCTGAGCCGCGTAACTGCAATTAGTATGCGCAACAATCATCACAGGAACGCGTTTCAGCTTCATTAGTGTGTTAGGTAAGCACATCACAAGTGTGGCGATACACCAAGATACGTGTATGCACATCGACCTCACCTACCCGAATGTGTCGGGCAGCCAGAAGATTTTGCTCAGCGAGGCTTCGCCAAACTCCTGCGCGAAGAACTGCTGACCGTACAGAAATTGTCTAACCAATGATTCACCACTGGGTAGATTGCAGTCCATCTGCACGGAGCAATTCTTACATAAGCACTCCAGCAAAAGTCAGTGCACACCAAATGCCATGCAGACGTGTACCTCTATCCACGTGCCGCCTACGGGCACAAACGTGCCGGCCTTCACGCGTTGAACGATTTCCTGGAACAATTCGGGGCAGTCTTGCTTGACCCACGCGAACTGCTGAGCTTGGGAGCACGCGAAGGTGTAGCCGAAGTATTCCTTCATCAATCGGATCTGTGGACACAGCATTTCCACACAATATGAACACACCCAGGCCAGCGGGAAACAATATTAATTATATCCTCACACACTTTCCATGCAATATTCGAAATTACGTAACTACAGTCCCATATTGAAACAGAGCGATATAAATACGTTAAGCGACGCACGAACACACTCTATTGAACAATGACCCCACCGCTGTACCTGGGTCGCCCAGCTTCTCACGCATTTACGCCGAGTCTCTGCATAGGACCATAGCCACGCGGTGTCGATGTGACAATGTCCAACGGCCCAAATTTTTGAGCCGTGAGGGCCCAGAGGTGGTCGATTCAGAGTTGTTGGACTGATGCCAAGGAACGTCTAGGCAAACACATACGGAGCCCAGAGAGAGAAGACGTGTTCAGATTGATCAGTTGACTCCGGCTGTACAGCAATGCTGCAGCGGGTGGTGATAGCACATACCTGTAGCCGCTGAGTGCAGTCCTGCCATGTTTCACGCCGCGATACATTGAAGCGGTTAATGACGTCGTTGCACACCATCAGCGCCCGTAATCCACGCCTACTCTCCTGTGTGCAATACGACACATTACCATTATTGAAATCATCATCAATTCAGCACAGCACAGTTGTGGAGCCCAATTCATACGTCACCACACACAACAGACATGCTTTGACATCGCAAGGTAATCAGCACGTGTTCAATTACCTCTGGCAATTCCTTGGCCAGCGCGAACACGGTGGAGAATAACCAGTACAGATTCCAATACCTGTAGAGTTATACGCAGACGTCGGAGACATCGGATTCGTTCACATACGAAAGGCTTAACCCTAACGAAGGTCATGCAGTGACCAAAGGTCACAACAGGGCACACACGTACTCGCGATCGAAGGTCGTAGCCTCGCACGTTTTGAGCGCGAATGAGCGATTGACATCCGGAGGGTTGATGCTATCTCCGGTGGGATTACCAAACATGCCATTACACGCCATCTCCACGAAAAATTCAAAGCGAATGAATGCCAGCGGTGTTGACGATGAAGTGGTTGAAGAGGCTGCGGTTGCTGCGGCTGTTACAGGGGATGTTGAAACCGTTGCGGCGCTTGGCTGGATGTAGGAGGAGGGAGATAAGATGAACTCGGCGCGCCGATCATAGCCATCACCACCTGGTGCATCGAAGTCACGTGAGAGGGTCACGTGCAGGATCTCATGCAGTGTCACACTATCTACAGCTGAACTCGTGGTACTAAACACAATTAAGTTAACAGGCGGCTTTGCTTCTTAATTTACCAGTGAAGGCTTGAATGGGTCTGCCTTGCAGTGACCACAGCATGGCCTCCGAATTGCTGTCCCATAGAAAGTGGATCTCCTTCCGCGCCTCAACCCAGGAGGAAGGCACGTCAACAGTAATCTGTGATTAAACCCGATCAACAACTTGAGAAAGACGCGTTGTGTTGGACTAGTACGCATGCATGAATGCAAGATTCACTTCAATGCAATGCGGCTTATCGTGACAGATTAGCACTAGATAAGATTAGGTTGCAACTTGCCTGAAACCAGTGCGTAGCCCACGACGGGCCAAAGGAATCCCCAATCTATGAAAGCGAGACCACAAGCGACAGCGTATTCAGCACAGTTCGAGCTGCGAATAGAATAGACGCAATGTGAATGCAAGTACACGTGTACACTGTTCCTAGTGCAGCAAGAGCACTTGCAGCGGTTCTGGAATCATAGACAATGAATACCTTGCACGGCTTGAAGTCTGCCAGGTGCTGTTTCATTTCGACAAACGGCATTCGCTGCAGCACCGGCGGTGAATATACTCGCATGGTGATCGAGCTTGAGACGCCACCTCAAGAATGAAAGATAATGCGATAAGAGCCATGACGTCAGCTCTAAAAGATGATGATGCTAATGCAGTTTTAGAACCAGTATAGAACGAACGGGCAAGTTCCCACTCACCAACATGTTCGTTCACCACTGGCGGTAGCGGATGTAGCAGAGGGTAGCACCGCTGTGGGTTCAGATTGACATCCGTCCAGTACACATTCGACACAAACTTGTCAAGTCTGTACGCAAAACCAAACGCAACAGCAACAAGAATCGTTGCTCGATTACTGCATTTGAACCGGGATTTCTCATCCAATATGTGTCAAGAAATACAAGCGAATCGAGTGAGCGCTTGTACATGCATGCGAACAAACCTCTCCATCGCGATCCATCTCAGCTTCTTGGAATCTCCTTGACCCACCTGCATCAAAAACAATGGCGATGCATTGATTATCAGCCTGGATCAAGCTGCAGTATGAGTGGACGTGCACCGACCCAAGATCGATAGTTAGCCGCATCGTCGGCTTTGGGAACGTCTTGCCGTTTGGTATCCATGGGATGCTACGGTGGCGTTCACAAGGAGCGATGTCATCAGAGCGACACAGTTCAGCTGGATCAGCTCGTTATCGACAAACCTGGCTGCGATGCCTGATGCGCAGTGTTCGCACAGCAGTAGTACACGGTAGCGATGCAGGTGCACGAACACAAACCTCACAAGCTGTACGTGTGGGTGTTTGTCAGATGATGCTCAGATTCAGGCGTTGGCGCGAAAGTATTCTGATCCGCACCAACTCAACACACCAATAGAACACACACATATGGCATCGACTTTTGTGATCGTACACGTAAACTGCGTGTATTTAGCAAAAGATCAGCGCGCAGATTAGTACGGCTTTGAAATAAAGTGCATGGAGACGGATCAATGATACACGGATTCGTCAGGTTCAAGCAAAATAGGAAACATCGGTTCCGTATCAACGAAAGAAAAACACAAGTGGTTGAACAACAATCAGCGTACTGAGATCAGCAACCTCGCGATCTGAACGCGGGTACTGAGTGTGTTACCCTGAATACCTTAGGAGCTAACAAGCAAGCAAGCACTAAACAACAATGGGGACATCAAACGCAAAAAGTGAACGCCGCTCCGACATCACGAGCGGCGCGGCTTATGAGATGATGCAGCAGGGTTTGCCAGCATTGGAATCCGAGGCCGGTCGCCCGTGCCCTTGCCGAAGCAGCCTGAAGCTGTCCGACTGCAAAAACCGCACATAGATATCGGATCGCATGATGCCCACCACCGCTACCTGCTGGTCCGCGAACAAATCTGCAGGCGGCTGCTCGTGGTCGCTCACAGCCTGAATCACCGCCAACGTCTGCTCGGCACGCTCCGTTGACAAAGGCAGGGCGTACTGGGACGACTGATTGAGAAAGCGGTTGTAAACCTCTAACGCTGCGGCCTTTGTGCGAGGGACTGATAATCGGTACGCCTCCACGGCTAACCAAAAGCAAATGTTCTCCTCGGAATGCTCGTTCTCACAAAAGCGTTTGAATGCGGCCAGATACTGCTTTGAAGCAAGAATCTCTGAAATCCTAGGGTTGTTTCCTAATGGAGCGTCAGCAGCTGCTGCGCCTAACGGAACTCCATCCACACCTAGATGTGACTGTGTGCCGCTGGGTGCACTCAGCGTAGCACGCGGAGGAGACTGCTCCGGAGGCGGCACAGTCCCCGGAGGAGAGATCAAAGTAGGCTGAGAAGCGTGCCGAGCTCGCTTTTTCGCGTGCAGCTGTTTTTGCAAGTCTTGAAAGTTCACTCGAGCAACGGGCGCGTTCGAAAACCGCGCGCCGTAACCCAATCCCTCATCATCCGTCGCCCGTCCATGTGGGCGACCAGCGGCGGCGCTCCCACCCGCATTGCTCGACAGACTGGCCCCGCTGGCGGAGACAGGCAGCACTGGAGCCGATGATCGGTTCATGGGACCAGCAGACGGGGTAGCAACAGGCACGACGCCGGAGTTCACGCTTGGCGGACCAACAGCTGATGGCTCAGAAGTTATCGCGTTTGTAGATACAAATGATACGGGCAGCGTGGCGACGCCACCGTGCGGCAATCGAACATGGGACACCGGTGTCGCACTATCATCTGGAGCCATGCGACCGGATTGGCTCCGGAGACCACTGGAATGAGGGCCAGTGACAGACACGCTAAACTCATCTCCTCGTTCCGACGGCTCACGGCCATCGTCCGCCTCCGAAATGCTGCAAAGAGCAGGTACGCAGTGAGTCGAGATGACAGTGAAAAACAAGAGAGGTGACGCACCGCGTACAGGCATACCCAACAACACCACGGTGCCATCTGTCATTGTACAACTACTACCCGACATCAGTACCTGGGAGAGTTGGTATTCAGACTAGACTTGACACTGTTTACACCACGATTCATTCGTTTGCGCTGGTGCTCCGCTGCGCTTTGGACCCATTGCATTCCTTGCTTGTACAACGGACTTGCTAGAAAGCGGTGGAACAAGTTCTCCTGAGATTTCATATTTCCCCCCAAAAGCCACGAGTCAGCAAACCGTCAGATCTGTGGAAAGACTTCCAGCACAAGCTGTAGGCTGAGCCATACCTGCAAATAGGCTGACGCCCGGTCCTTCAGCGTCTCGAACATGCTTGGCTCGGGCGAGATCAGGTGACGCTTCACGTCCTCGACAAGAGAAGTATCCAGTAGCAGCCCTGGATGTACATTGACAAAACGAATGTCCCAGTAAACGCGAGACCAATGCGCAGACAGGCAGACCGCTGAAGGATCAGATGTGTACCTGTTAGACATTTGTTGGCAGAGTCGGAAAGGTAGAAGTCGTAGATTCTTGATGCCTCGTTCTTGAGCTCCAGCTCCGTCAAACAGTCCGTTGAGAAGTCTGTTAACTCCCCCAGGAACTTCACCGCTCCAGCGCAGCCCTGCAACCAAACAATACGATGACCAAACAGCACAGTTAGAAGCCGATAGGTGGCGATGGTACCACACCACATGATGAACAAGACAACTCGGTCCATGCTTGCATTCATGCAAAGAGCTGGACGAACCTGTTCCGCTGCGCCCTGCATAAGAAAGTACCGGCCGATACAATGTCGCATAAAGCATGAGAATCGATCTTTCTGTCCACCCGCGCAGTTTTCGAATGATGTCCGATCGCCCAGATGGCTCGGTTCGCATCCGCACGCAGACAAGGGATCAGTAGAGTCCTTGTCCCCGTGAGGAATCACACTGCTGGAAGCACCTCGCAGCAGCGAGCCTTGAGAAGTCTTAGATTCTTGAACCGCTGTACAAGGTCGCACACAGAATACGATCAGAAATGGCCAGACGTGACGAAAAGAAAGCTTCACAACAGATCTACATGTAATCCATGTTGGGTAGTGTGTAAAACAAATGTTCCATGTTTAAAAACATGAAACAGGATCGAAGATGTGCAAAATATTAAAACATACTCGGCATGCGCTCCGGAGGAAGCTGTGCCAGTTTATCCGCGAAGTCCATGCAGAGGATCTGCAAAAACTTGGCGTATTCTGGAGTGTGGCGGAATCTAGGAAGCACGTCTTGGTTCAATTCATGTAGGGTTTCCTGGCCAAGCAAAGGACATGCAGCATCAGAACGCGAAGTGAAGATCGCATTTCAAACTGCTACACAAGATTGATCAGAGCGTAGCGGGCGAAAATACAGCCATGAACAAAATCAAGACGCACCGCTTGCACGGAAGCGAACATGTCAGGGGAGATGCTGTGCGATGATATGGCTGCCTCCAAAGCCGCACGTTGCTCAGCTGAAACATTGATCTCTAGCTTGGCATCGGGCCTTAAAAATTCATGCTGCCAAGCAAATAGACATCGAGATGTGAGATAACAGTTGTACAACACATCAAATCGCAAGCACGCAACCGAAGATTGAGCATCGGAAAAAGATGTCGCATCATACCCAAATCCGCCGGGCTTGAATTGACACTTGCGCTGCCGTTTCCTGATGAGCTTTTGAGTCCTTTGAAATCTCTTTGTGCTTTCGATACAGATCTCGCAAGCGTAATACTTCTAAACAAAAAATGAGTCCTTCTTCTGAGCGCTCTCGCCGCGAAAATTTTGTCAACAGCTTGAGTCCAACAGGGTGGGCCAAGACATCGTCCAAAGGCAGTGCCACCTGCATCGTGACACCTTTCGAACCCATGGGGCGTCGTCAATTTGGCCAATAAAAGCGCCGCGCGAGCGACGTCCTGTTACGCCACCACTGCCCTATTGACTACACGCACTAGATGTCGGACTTGCTGCGACCGGATCATAAACCAACGCGACAGCCATCCAAAAACCAAGGATTTGCGTGCTCCTCCAATCCTTACCCACTCTAATGATCGTTCCCCAACACAGTAGTCGCCGGAGGCACCGCCAAATCCGGACGTCCCGTGGTGAGTCACGACTCCTCTCGCATGATGCTTTTTTGGCGCGCGATGACATGCAAACAGGTCAAACGCGTGTGCATTTTGATTCCAGCATGGCATTCCAGTGCACGATTGCGCACGCGACGAAATCACTCATCACCGTCACCGTGACAGCTTGCTTGTGATGATGCTGAACTCAAGTTGATCCAAGTTGAATAACAAGTGGATCGAATCATTGTACTAAGGTCAATGTAACATTTTCTCATCATGATATCTTTGATCATCTTGGTTCATCGTCAGGCGAAAACGGGCGCCTTCAAGTTAGATCGCCACGCTATGATATCATTGAACATTAAAATGCTTGAGCCTGTAACGGTGAT
>Ga0163151_10008889_pt1 | contig 11131 bp, 15 predicted proteins | sample OliLakLV19MP5IB2_FD_145596 | JGI IMG/M metagenome (GOLD analysis project Ga0163151, IMG submission 145596) | Freshwater microbial mat bacterial communities from Lake Vanda, McMurdo Dry Valleys, Antarctica - Oligotrophic Lake LV.19.MP5.IB-2 | ecosystem: Environmental > Aquatic > Freshwater >...
CTACTATAAACGGGACTTTTAAGGGTTTTTTACCTAGGGTAATGATTATATGACTAAACGTGGCCGCGCCTCCGTTGCTTCGCTTGTAATTTCTAGCAAAACCAGCGTTATTGAGCGCATTCAAAGACCGGATGCGCCCTACGAATTGACTGATACTCAGGCTGCGGTCTGGCATCGCGTGGCCAATGATCTGCCAGCCGATTGGTTTACTCCAAAGAATTACGATCTGCTTACGCTGCATTGCCGTCACGTTGTAGACGCCCATAGAATTGCCAGCCTCATCGAGCAGGAGATGGGCGCTAAGGAAATCGACCTGAAGTCCTACAACAGTTTGCTGAAAATGCAGGAGCGCGAAAGCCGGGCGATCATGGCTTCCATGACGCAAATGAGGACATCGCATCAATCGCTTTATGACAAGAAAATCAAACTCGACGCGCAAAAGCGGAACAAGCCGTGGGAACCTAAAGCCACGTAAGCCGGCGAAGGATTGGCGCTCTGCCCGCAATATCTTATGGATTGAGGAACACTGCCGTATTCCGGAAGGCAAAGACGTTGGCAAGCCGGTGAAATTGAGGCCGTGGCAGCGTCAAATCATCCGCAAGATTTACGACAATCCTAACGGCACGCGGACTGCGATTATTTCGTTTGCAAAGAAAAACGCGAAGACAACACTTGCGTCATTTTTTCTGCTTCTGCATCTCTGTGGCCCGGAAGCGTTTCCGAATACACAGCTTCCGAGCACGGCTCAATCTAAGGAACAGGCGGCGGTCCTGTTTAAGCTGGCGGCGAAAATCGTTCGCATGTCACCGACACTAAATCCGGTCCTAATAATCCGGGACACCATAAAGGAAATCTTTTGCCCTGAACTTGGAACACTATACAAGGCGCTTTCCGCCGAAGCTTCTACCGCTCATGGCCAATCGCCAATCTTCGCCGTTCATGACGAACTTGGGCAAGTCAAAGGCCCGGTGTCGGAACTCTTTAACGCCATCGAAAATGCGATGGGCGCCCACGACAACCCGATGTCGATCATCATCTCGACCCAAGCGCCGACCGACAGCGACTTGCTTTCGATATTGATTGATGACGCCAAGACTGGCCGCGATCCGCGCGTTGTTCTCAGCCTTTACATGGCAGATGAATCGCTGGACCCGTTTTCGGACGAAGCGATCAAGCAGGCCAATCCGGCGTTTGGAGATTTTCTCAACGCGAAGGAAGTTCGCGCCCAGGCGCAAAATGCACGAGCGCTGCCGTCGCAGGAATCGCTATATCGAAACTATACGCTGAACCAGCGCGTTGCCGTCAACTCGCCATTCATCTCAAAGAAAATATGGGATATCTGCTGCGGCGAAGTTGCCAATAGTTTTGACGGCCTAGACGTGTTTGCAGGACTCGATCTTTCGGAGACAAGCGATCTCACCGCCCTTGTGCTGCTCGCCAATGTGGGCAGTGTTTGGAACGTGAAGCCGACCTTCTGGCTTCCCGAATATGGCCTTGTCGAGAAGTCCCGCCGCGACCGCGTACCCTACGATATGTGGGCCAAGCAGGGTTTTTTGACGACGACACCAGGCAAATCGGTTGAATATGAATTCGTCGCCGCTCATCTGTTTGACCTTCACGAGCAACTGACGATCAAGAAGATCGCCTTTGACCGATGGAACTTCCGGCATCTGAAACCGTGGCTGCAGCGCGCCGGGTTCCGTGACGAGGAAATTGAGGGCGATACAGCCATATTCGAGGAGTTTGGGCAAGGCTTTCAGTCCATGTCGCCCGCGCTCCGGTCGCTAGAAAGCCTTTTACTTAATGAGCAAATCGTTCACGACGGCCACCCCATTCTGACCATGTGCGCGGCGAACGCGACAGTCCAATCAGACCCAGCAGGGAATCGCAAATTGTCAAAATACAAATCTCACGGTCGCATTGATGGAATGGTCGCGTTGGCAATGGCCGCCGGTGTGAGCGGAGCTTTTGTGGCATCGAATAACGTTGTACCGACGTCCCCGTGGGACGATCCAAACTTCAGCCTGGTGGCGTGATGAAGATCGGCTTCGAGATATCCCGCGCGCGCCGCGACAGCATAGAAAACCCGACAGTTCCAGTGAGCTCCGAGAGTTTCCTTGCGTTCTTCGGCTTGACCGGGACAAATCTTCCGGCGGTCACAATCGAAAACGCCTTGACCGTGCCAGCCGTCACCGCCGCCGTTACCTTTCTCTCGCGCACCCTTGCTGCGCTGCCGCTGCACGCTTACAAGAAAACCAAAGACGGCTCGGAGAAAATTTCCGGCAGGCTTGAAACTATTGTCCATGAAAATCCAAACGATCACATGGACAGCTTCAAGTTCCGACAGTATTTCTGGCAACAGGTGTTCACCGGTGGCCGTGGATTGGCATGGATTGAGCGAAATGGCCGCGAGATTGAGGCTCTTTGGCCCTTTAATCCGTCAAAAACCGTCGTTTTAAGGCGCGGATTTGACGTTTTTTACCAGTCCGACGGCAAGGAATACCCCGCTGCCGACGTAATTGACGTGCCGTTTATGCTGCGCGGCGATCAGACCGGCAGCTTTGGGCCGATCATGCTGGCCTCAAAAGCCATCGCCTTGGCGCTTTCGATGAACGAATATGGCGCTAAATTCTTTTCAGGCGGCGGTGTTCCGCCACTGGCGCTTGAAGGACCACTGCCAGCGGGGCCCGAGGCGATGAAACGCGCCATGGCTGACGTGAGCCGCGCCATTGACGCAGCAAGAGCGAATGACAAGCCCGTCTTTGCAATGCCGCCTGGACACAAACTCACGCCGGTCGGTTTTGATCCCGAAAAAGGGCAGATGACAGACGCGCGCCGATTCCAGATCGAGGAAATCGCGCGGGCATGGCAACTGCCGCCAGTGTTCTTACAAGATTTGACACATGGCACTTTCACCAACACCGAGCAGCAGGATCTTCACCTCACCAAGCATGTGATAGGGCAATGGTGTACCGCCCTTGAGGGCGAGATGAACTTGAAACTGTTCGGGCGTTTCAGCGGCAACCGTTTTGTTGAGCATAATCTTGATGGCCTGATGCGCGGCGACTTCGCAACCCGAACGGCTGGCCTGGCGCAGTCGGTTCAAAACGCCATCCGCACACCAAATGAAGTCCGCGCCCTTGAAAATCTGCCTTCCTTGCCAGAAGGCGAAAAGCTACTGATCCAAGGCGCAACCGTTCCGTTGGGATCTCAACAGCAGTTAACGCTTCCGCTCACCAAACCAAAACCACAAGAGGGAGGGCCTGATGCCCCTTGAAAAACGGACGCTAACCCGCCCGATTGAAATGCGCGCCGCCGAAGCTGGTAAGAAAATCGGCGGATATGCGGCGCTGTTTAACAGTCCCGCCGATATCGGCGGCTTTATGATTGAGACCATAGCTCCTGGTGCTTTTACTAAAGCTCTGGCCGGAGATGTTCGCGCACTTGTAGACCACGACAGCGGGCGCGTGATCGGGCGCACCACCGCCGGATCCCTGCGCCTTTCCGAGGACGCAACCGGGCTTGCAATTGAAATTGACCTTCCAGACACGACCGACGGCAGGGACATAGGCGCTCTGATTGAGCGCGGCGATGTCAGCGGCATGTCTTTCGGCTTCGAAGTTACAAAGCAATCGTGGGATGAAACCGGCGAAATGCCAAAGCGCATCATCGAGGAGGTCAACCTTTATGAAGTGAGCGTTGTGGCCTTCCCTGCCTATGACGACACCAGCGTTGCCATGCGGTCTTTGGATTCAGTCCGCAAAGAGCGCAATCACATTGGAGCCGCCCGCCGCATATCTGAGCGCAAGGCTCATGCGGAAATGCTTATTCGTAAGATTTGAATTTACCGGGGCAATCCCGAGGTCGGCAAGGTTCGCCCTGCCTTTTGTGAAACCGTCATGAAAGGATATTAACATGACCCTCAAAGAACTACTGGAAAAGCGCGGCAAGCTTGTCGCTGACGCCCGCACCGCCCTTGACGAGATCAAGAGCAACACCGACGACAGCCGCGCTGCCGAGCTCGAAAGGCGCCATGACGACATCATGGGCGAGTTCGACAAGCTCGACAAGACGATTGAGCGCGAGCAGAGACTTGCCGATATCGAAAAGCGCGATACCGAAACACGCAAGAAAAACCGGCCAAATCCCGGCGACGGTGAACACCGTGCCGAAGATGACGGAGAGAAGATTGAATACCGCGACGTATTCCACAAAATGCTTCGCGCGGGCGGTGATGTTTCCGATTTAACCTCGGAAGAGCGCTCAGTTCTTCGCAAAGGCACAACGGAGTTTCGTGTTCAGTCTACCACGAACGCTGCTGGCGGCTATTCGGTTCCAGTGACCATGCTTCCCATGATTGTGAAATCAATGGCGGAATGGGGTCCGATGTATGACGATGCAATCTGCACTGTCTTAAACACATCAAGCGGCGAGCAGATCAACATTCCGACGACCGACGACACCGCGGTTGTGGTGGTGAAGACTGCGGAAGGAACCGCCCTGACCGATGACGGCGGCAGCGATGTTGTGTTTGGAACCAAAGCGCTGAATGCCTTCACCTACGACACCGAATTTATTCAGTGGTCAATGCAGTTGAGCGATGATTCCATTCTAAACGTCGAAACACTTCTTGCGCAATTGCTTGGCGAACGTCTTGGCCGCCGCGCCAACACGGAGCTGACTACCGGCGACGGCGTCGGCGATCCGAACGGCATTGTCACGGCCTCGAGCCTTGGCAAAGCCGCCGCTTCGGCCACCTCGCTCACTGCCGATGAGTTGATTGACTTGCAGCACTCGGTTGATCCGGCTTATCGCCGCTCGCCCAAGTCTCGCTTCATGTTCAACGATACGACCCTTTCTGTTATCCGCAAATTGAAGGACGGCGAAGGCCGCTACCTTTGGGACGCGGGCGACTTCTCTAAGGGCGTGAACGGCTCATTGCTTGGCCAGCAATACAGCGTCAATCAGGCGATGGCCAGCATTGCCACGACTGCAAAATCCGTTGTCTATGGCGACTTCGGGAAGTATTTCGTCCGCAAGGTGGGTTCGCCAATCATCGGCATCATGCGCGAGCGCTTCTGGCCAAACCTCGGCATTGCAGGGCTGATCCGCCTTGATGGCGAATTGGTCGATACTGCCGCAGTCAAGCATCTGTTGCAGGCTTAACGATAGGGCGGCCCGCAATGGCCGCCCTTTTCTTCAACCAGAAACCCCAAAGCGCACATGCGCTAGAGGCTTAACCAGCCTCGCAGCAAAGGAGTTTTGCAAATGACCGGTTATAATTCAGCGATTTATAAGAAACAGGGCGGGCGCGAACTTGTGGTTGGCCCAGGCGGACGGCTTAACGAGACCGCCATATGCAGCTATTTCACGGACTTTTTAGGCGACGCGCTTGAAGACGAGCTGCTCGCGGGTGTAGGTTCTGGCACTGCCAACGCGGTTGCCATTTCAATCGGAGTGGGCGGGCGCGCGGAAATCAAAACTTCCAGCGCTGACGCTGCAATAAGTGCGAACGGCTCAAGCCTTGGGCTCGGCGCGCTGAACTATAAAGCTAACCAGGGCGGGCTGATGATGGAAGCCCGAATACAAATCGACGCCATTACAACTGTGATGATTTTCGTCGGCTTCACCGACGTACTCGGCTCGACAGTCGAAGCTCCGATATTCCTTGTTGCTGCCGACATTGACTCCGATGCGTCCGACGCTTGCGGCGTTATATTTGACACCGATGGCACAACAGCTCAGTGGTGCCACGGCGGTGTTAAGGCAAACACCGACACGGCACCGGCCTACAACGGCGCTGCACCTGCGGCCGCAACATATTACACCGTCCGGGTGGAAGTAAGCGCCGCCGGCGCGGTGCAGGGCTTCATCGACGGTGTTGCCATAGGCCCGCCGGTTGCTGCTGCCGTCACGGCAACGGTGGCACTGCTGCCGATTATCTTTGTTGCCAATCGTGGCGCTGCTGCACGTAACGTCCTGGTCGATTATATTGCCGTCCAGGCAGACAGGGCGTAACGACCATGTTTGCAGAGCGCAAGGTCGTCACGGTAACAACCGCAGCCGGAGGAGGGGCAACCGCTTACTCCGAAAACGTCACAGGACGCATTCACTCCATCGCCTATGTCAAAACCGACTTTGCTGATGGGGTGGATTTTACAATAACACTGGAGTCCACAGGTGAAAGCCTGTGGACCGACACCGACATAAACGCGAGTGAAATAGTCTATCCGGTTTTGAAAGCCAGCTTGGGTGGCACCGGAGCGGCTTCGACCATCCTTGAGCAGGGCGTCGTTGCCGCTAACGACCGAGTAAAAATTATTATTGCAAGCGGCGGCGCAACAAAAGTCGGCACGTTTAACGTGGTGGTCGTATGAAAATTCAAATGCGCCAAGCAGTGAAACTGAAAATGAAAGTCTATATCGCCGGTAGCGAGTACTCCCTTGCTCCCGGCGATATCACCGAGCGTTTTGAAGCCGCCGAAGCCATGCGGCTGATCGACAGGGGCTATGCGGTCCCGGTTGCAGATGATCCTCCAATCGAGACCGCAATCATGCCGCCGCCAGCCGAAACCCGCAAGCGCAAAGGAAAGCGTGACTGATGTGGTATCCTGCAACAGTCACGACGGCGGCGTCAGCCGAGCCAGTGACGCTCGCCCAAGCGAAGGAGCAGTGCCGAATTGATCACGCCGACGAAGACGTTTTTTTTAACCGCGTTATAACCACCGCGCGCAACCATGTTGAAAAATACTGCGGCGCGCGCTTTGCCAGCCAGACAATCACAGTAAAATGTGATTCCTTCGATGACATGGTGCGGCTCCCGGACGCGCCTGTAACGTCTGTAACGTCAATCGCTTACATTGACACTGACGGTTCTACTCAAACACTAGCGGCCTCGGTCTACGAACTGCGCACCGACGATCTCGAAGCAGCAATCGTGCTGAAATACGCTCAAGCATGGCCGTCAATTCAACTCGGATCAAGAATAACAGTTGTGGCGGTTGTCGGTTACAGCGCTGCGCCTCCTGCTGTGGTTCACACCATGCTGTTGTTAATTGGCCATTGGAATGAAAACCGTGAAGCCGTTAACATCGAAAACATCACCTCATCACTGGACTTCATGGTGAATGACCTGCTTTCCAATCATCGCCGTGGCATCTGATTTTCAATTCAACATAGGAGACTAAAATGGCCGATCTCGTACTTACTGCCACAAGCGTTGTCGCTGGTGCTGACTCCGTCCAGGAAGCCGGAACTTTCGGCGCTACTGTTACCGCTGGCCAGCTTGTTTATAAAGAGGCCGCGACAAAGACGTGGAAACTGTTCGACAGCAATTCCGCCACCGCCGAAGTTCGCCAAGTCACGGGCATTGCGCTCAACGGCGGAGGGTCCGGCCAGCCTTGCCGTATCCATAAATCTGGCGATATCACTATCGGCGCCACGATCACTGCTGGCCTTGCTTACTACGGCTCGGACACGCCCGGCGGCATCTGCCCGGTGGCTGACATTGGTTCCGGCGAATATGTAAACCTCGTGGGTGTTGCAAAGAGCACAACCGTCTTGACCGTCAACTTCATGTTCCCGAACGTCGCGCTGTAAACGTGCAGGCGGGAGACCTCGACCGCCGGATTGATATCCAGCAGGCGGCCACCAGCAAAAACTCGCTGAATGAGTCTATCCCGACATGGATATCTCTTGGCACGGTCTGGGCCATGAAAACCGATGTTAGCGACGGCGAGCGAATGCGCGCGGCGGAAACGTCCGCGCAAATAACCACGCGCTTCCTGATCCGATGGAGCGTTGCAATGTCGGCGATAAATCCAAAAGATCGCGTGGTTTTTAATGACAGAACCTATGATATTTTCTTTGTCAAGGAAGTAGGCCGCCGCGAGGGAATTGAAATCAGCGCGGCGGCGCGGGCCGACCAGTGAGTGTTCGCGTTTCAGTTTCCGGCCTGCGCGAGTTGGACGCAGCGTTAGGGCAGTTGCCGAAAGCCACCGCCAGAAATGTCTTGAAGCGCGTGCTGCTCAAGGCGGGGCAACCGGTTGCAGACGCGGCGTCGGCGCTGGCTCCAAAGGATACGCTTGAGCTTTCGAAAAGCATCAAGGTTGGCAGCAAGATTTCAAACAAGGTCGGCAATTCAGAATTTGCCGCCGCCATGAAGGCGGGCCTTGGCAAGGCTGCCGCCGTGAGCGCTCTGCGCGGCGCAAGACGGGAAGCGGCGGGGCAGGGCAGTTTCGCCGTTGCCTACATTGGACCGACCAAGGCCAGGTCTAAGGCCGCCGCGATAAAGCGCATTGTGCAAGAGTTTGGCTCGGTCAACCAGCCGGGAAAGCCTTATCTGCGCCCCGCATGGGACGGAAACAAAATGAAAGTTCTGGACATCATTAAGCGTGATCTTGGAGACGAAATTATCAAGACAGCCAAGCGCGCTGCAAAGCGCAAAGCTGCCAAAGCGGCAAAACTTGCAAAGGGCTGACAATGGAAGAGGCTCTAATCGGTTTCATGTTGGCCGACACACAACTCGCGCTTTTGGTTAGCAACCGCATCGACTGGCAGACGCGGCCCCAGGGCAGCGCGCTTCCGTCAATATCACTCCAGCGCGTGAGCGGCGTTCGTAACTACGCCATGCAGGGTCCGACAGGGCTTGTCGCCAGCAGGGTGCAGATAGACTGCTGGGCAAGCACTTACGCCAGCGCGCTCGACGTTGCGCGGGCCGTGCGCGACCTGTTGAGCGGCATCCGCAGGCACGTTGGCAGCACTGAATTTCAAGGCGCGTTCATCGACAGCGAACGCCACGGCTACGAAAAAGACGGCAACGCCGCCGAAGCCTTCCACCGCGTTTCAATGGATTTTCAAATCTGGCATACTGAATAGGAGATAAAATTATGACAGTAGACGCAACAATTGGCCATAACACGCTATTCCAGCGCGATCCCGGCACCGGTTCTTATGCCACTCTCGCCGAAGTCACATCGATCACGCCGCCAAATCTGGCACGCGATACGATTGACGGAACCCACATGCTGTCAACCGACCGCTACCGCGAGTTTATATCCGGCTTGCGCGACGGCGGCGAGGCCAACATTGAATTGAGTTTCATCCCCGGCGGATCTGCAATGACGGCGCTGCTTATTGATTTTCAGAGCAATTCCGCTGTTCCTTACAAGATTGTTTTTCCGAACTCTCAGTCTTGGACCTTCGACGCTTTCGTCACAAGCTTGGGACCGGAAGCTCCTCTTGACGACAAAATGAGCATGGCGGTCACGTTCAAGATCACCGGCAAGCCGGTGCTTGCATGATGGTAAATCCGTTGCGGGGCGAAGTTGCCCTGCCTGTTGGCGAAACAACCTACAAGCTCTGTTTTTCCGTCAATGCGACATGCGCGCTCGAAGGACTTCTCGACAAGACAATCATTGAAATTAATGAAAGCCTGCAAGATCCAAAAAAAGTGAGGGTTCAGACAGTCCGCGCCATGCTTTGGGCGGCGCTTTCCGATAATCACCCAGAACTTACTTTGCAGGACGCGGGCAAGATTGCCCACGCCTGTGGAATTCAAGTGGCGATGGAAAAAGTTATCCAGTCGATCCTGCTTTCAAATCCCGCAGCGGAGGCGAAGTCAGACGAGCCGCGCCCCACCTAGCGGAAGCGGGCTGGCAATGGGAGAAGCTCAACACCAACTGGTGCGAGCTTGGCCTTGAACCCGCGCGCTTCTGGAAGGTGACGCCGCGTGAACTGGCGCGGGAAATCTCGGCGGCAATCCGTCGCCATGCTAATGAACACAATGCGCGGGCGTGGCTTGCATGGCATGTCGCGGCCCTCCAACGCTCCAAGAAAATGCCGCCGCTGAAAAGGCTGATGGCGCAAGAGAAACGCCGTCGGCAGACTTGGCAGGAACAATTGAAAATGGTCGAACTGTGGCAAGCCGTCTTGGGCGGAGAAAAGAAATAGCATGGCCGGCTCTGCTGAAATTGGCTCACTCCGCGTAGCGCTTGGAATTGACAGCGCGCTATTCGCGACCGGCATCAAGAAGGCGCAGTCGGGCCTTGGGGTTCTAGGCGCATCGCTTAAATCCTTCGCCATCGGCGCAGCGGCATCGCTCTCGTTAGCCGGAATAACCCGCGCGATTACTTCGGCCATAGACCACGCCGACCAGCTTGGCAAGGCTGCGCAAAAGATTGGCATCCCTGTTGAGGCGCTTTCAAAGCTTGAATTTGCGGCAAGGCTTGCGGATGTCAGCCTAGAACAACTTTCCACCGGCGTTGGAAAACTGTCAAAGAACATGGCCGAAATTCAAGGCGGCAGTGGTGGGGATGCTGGTAAGGCGCTGGCAGCAATCGGCGTTTCTGCTGTCGACGCCGCAGGGAAACTTCGCCCGACTTATGATGTGATCGGCGACGTTGCCGAAGCTTTCTCACGCATTAAAGACGGCGCTGGCAAGACGGCGCTGGCAATGGCGATATTTGGCAAATCCGGTGCTGAACTTATTCCTCTGCTTAATGGTGGCAAGACCGCAATTAGAGAAGCAGCAGACGAGCTTGATAAATTCGGCGGTGTCGTCGACACAAAAACCGCAAAGGCGGCAGAGAAATTCAACGATAATCTGTCACGCCTTAAAACCGCGATGGAGGGACTTGCCAACAAGGCAATGGTTGCCTTGATTGATAAATTTGTTTTGTTCACTGATAAAATGGTTGCGTTTTCAAAGGGCGAAACTTCGACTCGTTGGTTGAAAAACATTGATCATGCAATTGATAACTTGATTAAGGATTTCAATACGCTTTTAAAATCAGCACAAGCTGTTGGAATTATATTCGATGTTCTTTCCGATGGGACACCGGGATTTGAAAAAATAGATGCGATAAAAAAACGCATTGAGGGATTGTCGGCAGTAACCGTTGATGCCAAGGAAAACATAGACCTTCTCAACTCCCTCGACATTGGCAAGCCGCAAATAAAATCCCGACCACTTGCAGATGCCCCGGCATTCACCACCGAAGCAGGACCAAAAAAACTTTCCGAAGCATTCCTGCAATCGCAGTTCGACGCCAAGCAACTCAATCTCGGCATCCTCGCTTTGTCAAAAGGCACTGATCAACTCACCGAATCCGCAGTTACTCTAGGCCAGGAAC
>Ga0163151_10008891_pt1 | contig 11130 bp, 12 predicted proteins | sample OliLakLV19MP5IB2_FD_145596 | JGI IMG/M metagenome (GOLD analysis project Ga0163151, IMG submission 145596) | Freshwater microbial mat bacterial communities from Lake Vanda, McMurdo Dry Valleys, Antarctica - Oligotrophic Lake LV.19.MP5.IB-2 | ecosystem: Environmental > Aquatic > Freshwater >...
CCGGTCTTGCACAAGCGGAAGCATCCAGGGCGCAGGGTCTTGCTGAAGCTGACGTTATTGCAGCTAAAGGTGAAGCCGAAGCGACTGCGATGGTCAAGAAAGCCGAAGCTTACAAACTGTACAACGAAGCTGCTATTGCTAGCATGATCATCGACAGACTGCCGGAAGTGGTCGCTGCTGCTGCCTCACCGATAAGCAGGATCGGCAACGTGACGGTACTTTCCACAGGTGGAGAAGGTGTAGGCGCCTCGAAAATGAGCAGCGAAGTGCTCAACGTAGCGGCTCAAAGCATGACTCTGATCAAGGGGCTGACTGGATTCGACCTTTCCGCTGCTTTGCAAAAGAAGGCGTTGAACACAGTCGTTGCTAACGGTAACGACACTGAACCGGCTAAACTGCTTGAGCCAACAATCAAGTAATAAGGCCGAGCAGGTTGACAACAGCCAGTGTGAAATTAGTTCTCATCGGGGCGAGTGGAGTCGGCAAGACTTCACTCGCCCAACTTTTGTCAGCAAAGCTGGATTTAGCGCTGATACCGGAACTGGCGCGGGAAGCTTGCCACCAAATGGGATACCAGAACCCGACCGAAGTGCCAGATCAGGAACAGTTTCGGGCGTTGTTGCTGGAGAAACAACTGCTTCGAGAAGCAGAACACGAGAGCTTCGTTGCCGATCGCTGTAGTATCGATTGCTGGGTTATGTGGCAGCGCTGGCAGTTGTGTTCGGCAATGACTTATACAACCGAAGCCTACTACAAAACCTGCCGTGGACAGGCGGAGCGCTACACGCATGTCATCTATATTCCGCCGTTATTCAGTCCGCAGGAAGACGCCTTTCGCTGGACAGATGCCGATTACATCAAGCAGATCGATCGCCTAACTAGACTCACCTTGTATGATTGGGAGTTATGGGATCGGACTTACACGATCAAATCCGCTGAGATTTCAGAACGAGTGCAAGAGGTGACCAGTTGGTTAGAAGTGAGCAACGCAAACGGTTGAATTGCTTCTTCTTGCCTTCACTCATGTCAGCACTGACTGTTCTTTTGCTGACCGCTTGTAGCAACAATGGTCTCAACGCGCGTTCACCAAGCAGCGCCACTCTTTCAAACTTTTATGTCTCGATGGCACCGTCCAACACCGAATTGCTGTACGCCATCGATGCACAGGACAATCTTGCCGGAGTCTGCACGCAGTGCGACTATCCGCTAGCGGCAAAAAAACTGCCGAAAGTTGGTAACTTCATCATGCCGGATTTGGAAAAGCTGGCACAAGTTCGTCCCAAGTCTGTTTTCCTGGTAAATGGACAGGAACAAATGGGCGGGATGATCGGGAAGCAAAAAGCTTTCGTCACTCGCGTTGAAATTTTGCGCAACGAAAGCATTGGCGATATCTCGAAAAACTTGGTGAAGCTCGGATTGTGGACCGGTCACTCCGAGAAAGCTAGTCGGCTAGCTGCCGAATTTGACAGTTCCGTTTCCGGTCTGAAGAAGACGCTTGCCATCTCTAGCACACGTCCTAAGGTGTTTTTCTGTATTTGGCCGGAGCCTTTGGTTGCAGTTGGCAAAGACAGCTATTTGAACGACGCGGTCACTATATGCGGTGGCACCAACATCGCCGGCAACCTTGCCGGAAGCTATCCGCGATTTAATTTCGAAAGGCTACTTGTCGATCAGCCCGACGTGATCATCATGCCGGCGGAGGTCGAACGCAATTCATTCAATCGTCCGCCATGGACATCGCTGAAGGCAGTCAAGAACCATCGTCTATACATTTTGCCGTCACGGCAGCTGGATCGACTTTCACGGCCGACGCTTCGTACGGTGGAAGGACTATATTGGCTTGCAGAACGGATACATCCGGAGCTATCCGAACAGCTTTCTATGAGCAAAAATTCCATTCGCCCGTTGTCGACCGCAACAGCTGGAAACCGGTGAAAACATCGCTTTCAGGACAGTTTTGCGGAATATGTACCTGATGTCAAAGTGACATCAGGTCAGCTAACCAAGTCGTTATAATGGGCCGCATCGAGTGACTGGATGCGCTCATTGACAGCATTATGCTTGTCAGCAACGCGCACGGCACTAAAATTCGGCATCCCGGGAGACAGTGTGACCGCAACATCCGACTGGAAGATTGTGAAACGCTCGTCCTCTAACGACGCTGCCCACCTCGTTGTGTTGGGAATTAACTATCACTCGTCGCCTATCGCCATCCGCGAGCGCTTCATTATTCCAGCGTACTGTATGGCACATGCTCTGCATGCCTTGGCTCGGTTGCCCCACGTCAAAGAAGCCGCGGTCTTGTCTACGTGCAACCGGACTGAGGTCTACGCCGTAGTCACAGACGTGCACGCTGGGCTTGCTGAAATCGAATCTTTCTTCCTTTCTACACAAACCATCGCCGATCATGGCGCGCTTAAGCCCAATTTCAAGTTGCTTCGCGATGATGTCGCCTTGCACCTGTTTCGCGTGGCCAGCGGACTGGACAGCATGGTTTTGGGTGAAGGGCAGATCATGTCGCAAGTCAAAGCTGCTCTAAGGTCCGCACAAGAGGCGAATACAGCCGGTCCGGTTCTTGAAAACATTTTCAAGCTGGCACTGAATTGTGGCAAGCGCGTTCGCACCGAAACCTCGATGGCGCGTCGAGCAGTTTCTGTCAGTTCGGCAGCTGTTGAACTTGCTCGTGAGAAACTTGGTTCTTTGAAAGACCGTTCCGTGCTGATAATTGGCGCTGGCAAGATGGCCAAGATTTGCGCCAAGCACGTTTTGAGTGAGGGCGGCAGCGGTGCCGTCGTCATGATCAACCGCACAAGGGAGCGGGTAAGTCAGTTTGCCGAAGGCAAGCTCCCGCATTTATCCAAGTTTAAGGTCGGGTTTGAGTTCGAAGATCGGTTCGAGCTGGCCGCCAATGCTGATCTGGTGATCGTATCGACCAGTGCACCGGAATTTCTTTTGACCCTCGAACAGTTTCGCGCATCGCGCGTCAATGTCAGTAAGCAAACCTGCATCATCGACATCTCTGCTCCTCGCAACGTCGATCCGGCAGTTAGCGAGCTCGAGAATGTTCGTCTGTTTGATTCAGATCACCTTTGCGAAATCGTGAATAAGAACTTGGCCGAGCGGGAAGCACTTGTTTCCGAAGCAGAGTTACTGGTGTTCGCGACACTTGGTGAGTTCCATGCCTGGCAGCGATCGCTGTTTGTCGTGCCGACGATCACTGGTTTACGCCGCAAGATCGAATCTATTCGAGACGAGCAAATGCGCAAAACGAGTAAGGCTAACGTCACCACCGGTGATACCGACAGTGTGCAAGCGGAACAGATAAGTAGAGCAATCGTTAACCAGATTCTTCATCATCCGACCGTGCAGCTGAAGGCGACCAATGACTACCAAATGCTTAGGCGCCAAGCTGAAGCACTACAAACATTGTTTGATCTGGACGTGCTGATCGATGGTGAGTTGCCGGCGCAAACCTCGCAGCCGCCTCGCTGCCCGAGATAATCGTGCCGTCGTTTGAAACACCGCTGCGTGTAGGCACCAGAGAAAGTAAGCTTGCGCTGTTGCAGACGGACATGATTTTGGCGCTGTGCAATGAGCGCTTTCCGGAACTTCGCTTTGAAATTGTTGCGCTCAGTACTAGCGGCGATAAGGTTCTGAACAAGCCTATTGCCATGCTTGGTAGCACCGGCGTGTTCGTAAAAGAACTCGAAGAGGCGTTAATCGCTAATAGCGTAGATTTTGTAGTTCACAGCCTGAAGGATCTTCCAACCCTGATTCCGAATGATTTGTTCCTTGCGGCAACACTGTTGCGTGATGATCCCAGAGACGTTTTCGTCAGTCGCGATAATGTACGGTTCGTGGACCTGCCCGCAGGTAGCAAAGTCGCCACTTCAAGCCGGCGTCGAGCGGCACAGTTGATGGCCGTGCGGAAGGATATTGAGTTTGTAGATGTTCGAGGTAACGTGCCGACACGACTGAGAAAACTCGACGAGAAGCATTGTGACGGCATGGTCTTGGCGGCGGCAGGTCTTTCTCGTTTAGGCTACGCTGATCGCATCGCTGAGTATTTCCAGGTCGACGTCAGCGTTCCTGCTGCTGGACAAGGTGCGTTAGCGGTAGAATGTCGCGCTTCTGACGTACGCTTGCGTTCCCTGCTGGCGCAGATAAATGACCAGCAAGTGTGGGCCGAGGCTACTGCGGAACGGGCGTATCTAGCGAAGCTAGGCGGAGGTTGCTCTGTTCCAATTGGTGCCTTGGGGCGCGCGCAAGCTAATAATAAACTGCAACTTTCCGCTTGTGTTGCCGATGGCGAGCGCATGGTCCGCGGCCAGATGACAGGTGAGCAAGACCAGGCAGAGAAACTCGGTATCGCTCTTGCTGAGGAAATGATGAGCCGCGGTGCATCGGAAATCCTTGATGCTATATTGCAACAGCCTCAACCACAAATTTCGCCGCCGTGATTAATAGTGTGCTCCAACCGCTGGCCGGTTTGACAGTCCTGGTCACGCGGGCCCAGCATCAAGCACAACCAATTATGGATCGGTTGCGTGCCTTGGGAGCGGAACCTGTTTCCATGCCCATGATTGATATTCTGCCCCCGGAATCATGGGAAGCGCTAGACCAGGCACTATCTCAGATAACTGATTACGACTGGGTTGTCTTCGCCAGCACCAACTCTGTGAATTCATTTTGGCATCGATTGCCGAAGAGCACCGAGCATCAGTCCAATAGCGAGAAGCTGAAGTTTGCTGCCATTGGTCCGTCAACCAGAGCCGCCGTTGAAAAACATGGAGCCCAGGTTACCTATCAAGCCGAAGAGTATGTTGCCGAAGGCTTTATCGCGGGATTTCCCGAGATAAAGGATCTATCCGGCAAGCGCATACTTTGGCCCAAAACAAATATCGGAAGACTGTTGATCGTTGAACAGTTGCGCAAGGCCGGCGCAACTGTTGATGTGGTGCAGTGTTACCGCACCGCCTTGCCCCGAAACGCGGACACCATCGCTGTAAGATTGTTGGAACTGTTGCAACGAAGGCGAATTGATGTGGTCTTGCTGGCTAGCGCACAAACAGCCACCAATCTGCGAGCGATACTGAATCTGGTGGCGCGCGAACTGGAGATACGAGAGCTGATAGCACACACGCTATTGCTGGCCATCGGTCCGGAAACAGCTCAAGCTGCCAAAACTCATCTTTTCAAATGTGATCTGCAAGCAGCCGAATATACGATTGACGGAATGATTGATACTTTGTTGAAGCGCTACAGTTGATACCTGGGAGAGCGCCGGCGTCCCGCCGGCTTTGATACAGACCGAACGGCATGGCAGCATCTGATGCTGCCACAAAAAATGCCAGCCGGGACGCCGGAGGTTCTGGGAAGGGGCAGCCAGAGTCTTTAGCACCGTTCAAAGCACGATGTCTGTAATCAGGTCGATGTCTGAAACCGAAAACTCCGCATCATCTTGTTGCGTCGGGTCAAGGTCTGCGTACCAGCGAGGAACGAATAGACGCGTGTCGGCTAAATCAACGAACAGTGGTGCAATCACGAGTTTCTTGAAAATTCGGCGCAAGCGAATATATTCTCGCTTTAGTCCATCAAGCTCATCGGCCATCGAGTGTCTCGCTGCTTGTGCGTTGATGAAGTCTTCGGCCCGATCAGGGGCCCAACCCTGGGCAATGAGGGCCGCTATCATCGGGACGCGATTTTCGGCAACTTTTGTCATGCCACAATCGTTGTGTCCAATTAAGGCCAGGTGCTGGACACCTTTAGCTAGGATGTAGGCCATGCTGAATTCCGAGCCGACCAGGCGACCACTGGCTCTGCGAATGACGTAGGCATACATTCGCGGAATCGGTAAGGCGTAGCGAAACTCTATGCAAGTGGCAATGAGAAGCTGAGGCTGACCCACAGTCTCGGCAATGGGTTGCCCCATATTTTCGGAACGAATGAGCGCTTCGATGGGGGAGTTTCGCCATTCCAGTGGGATATCTTCCGGGCAGGTCATCGGAACGAGCCGGTCGGTATAACGTGGATCATCGCCAACATTAGCTGGAAGGACCATTTAAACCTCTTCACCGCAAGAAAAGCCACATGGCTACATTACACCAATCTGACGCAACCATTTCAATTAGCGCGAGATCCGCTTAGAACCCGATAATGACGCCGTAAAATGCCGTTTTCGCGGATATAGTATGGATATTCCGGGTCTTACATATTTGCGGAATGGAAATTAAAGTACGCTAAGGATAATGACTGTGAAAACTAAGTCCCTCGAGCAGGTCAGCACAAGCAATTTAATTCGCCGCATGCGCCGTCTGCGCACCTCTGCAGCAATGCGCGCGATGGTGAGAGAAACTCATCTTCATGTCGAAAAACTCATCTATCCGCTCTTTGTCGTTGACGGTCGCGGGGTACAAACTCCAATCAAATCGATGCCTGGGATTAACCAGCAGAGCATCGACGTCATGCTGGGAGAAGTTGAGCAGTGTGCCGCAGAGGGTATCAATGCCGTGATTCTGTTTGGCATTCCACAAGCCAAAGACGCTGCTGCAACCAGTGCCTGGGAAGAAAACGGGATCGTTCAGAAAGCCACTCGCGCAATAAAAGAACGATTTCCTCAAATGATGGTCATTGCCGATACCTGTCTTTGCGAATACATGAACCACGGTCATTGCGGTGTAGTAACGCCCGATGGCAAAGTTTTGAATGATCCAAGTGTCGAAATTCTTGCCCGGACGGCCGTTTCGCAAGCTGAAGCGGGAGCTGACGTCATTGCTCCTTCGGACATGATGGATGGTCGCATCGGGGCAATCCGTGTTGCCCTGGATCAAGCCGGCTTCCAGGATGTCGCGTTGATGGCTTATAGCGCTAAGTATGCCTCGGCATTCTACGGTCCTTTCCGTGAAGCTGCTGAGTCTGCTCCGCAATTCGGGGATCGAACCACCTACCAAATGGATCCGGCAAATGCCCGTGAAGCACTGGCCGAGATACTTTTGGATGTTGAAGAAGGTGCCGACATAATAATGGTCAAACCAGCATTGCCTTATCTGGACATCATTAGTCGGGCCCGTCCGCTGATCAACCAACCGATTGCTGCATATAATGTGTCCGGTGAATATGCCATGGTTAAAGCTGCTTCAGCTAACGGCTGGATTGATGAACGACGGATCGTCCTGGAAGCTCTCACCGGAATTGTGCGGGCAGGTGCAGACCTGGTCATTACTTATCACGCCCGAGACGTCGCCAAATGGTTGCGCTAGATTCGCCGTCAGAACAAACGTCTCCTGCGGCTCGGCCGCCCATGTACACCGAGGTTGAGGGTTAATGAAGACAAGCACTGCGTACCAAATCAGTTTTGCCAACGCTTTTGCGGACCTGTATTTGGACAAAGAAAACGGCGAAGTCGCCCTGGATCTGCGGCGTCAAGAAATCACCGTCTACCTTAACCAAACGCAGTATCAGGCGCTTGTGTTGTTGGTTCAGCAAAGTCTTGAAGATGAAGAGTTCGTGGAATATTTGAACTGGCAAAAGGATCCCATTCAGTGCGATGAGAATCGCATATTTGAAATTTGTGGACCCGACCATATCGTCTGCATGGCTTGCACGCCCAACTACGAACGCGTAAAGCTGACATTTGATCTGGGTGTGGCAATCGACCTGTCCTTCGCTGACTACCAAGGTTTGGCTGGCCTTCTCAAGGAAGCGCAGGCCGATCTTGAATGGCGTCGCGAGCTATTGCGCTGGAATATGTCCGACAACGGACCGGACTTTGCAGCAGGCGCGCAAGACTAGCTGACGCAGCATCGAGGGTCATATCCCGGGAGCGCAGGCATCTTGCCTGCATTGAAAAGTAATTGCGCAAGAGCGTGCGGCATGCGCCGCACGTCTCTAATGGTGCCGGCGGGACGCCGGCGCTCCCAGGCTAGTCGTTCAGTGATAGCACCAGCTGTGGTGTCGGCAATTTGTGGTCCGCTGTGATTGGAACAATTCCTGTGCCGATCACGAAGAATTCAATTACGTGTGAACTCCAGCCATAACGACCCTCGTGGATGTTCACTCCGACGATTCCTTCTGAGCCAACCGCTTCCGCTTCGTGTTGCATGCGTTCCATCGCCAGTTCGCGTGCGTCATAGAGTGCTTGCGTAAAGTTAGTCATTTCGACGTTCTGTCCGATGTTCTTGAACCACTGTCCGAAATTTTGGTGCGCAACGTGATAGACGCAGTTACCCATGACTAATCCAACCGGGCGGTAGCCTGCACGCAGCAGAGTCCAGAAGTCCTGTCCGGATAGATCGCTGGTGAATGGTTTGCCTTTTACGCGCCATTCTGCCCCTTTGCCATCCGATTTATAGACGGCTGTGCCAATGGCAACGAACTCTGCCAGATCGGAATTCCAATCCATGTGTTTGGCTTTCAAACGGACGCCGACAATGCCGTCCGCGCCTAGTTCGGCGGCCTCTTCTTCCATCCTCTCCATAGCCAGTTCACGAGCGTGATACATCGCTTGCGAGAGGACTACCATTTCTTCGTTTTTAGACCAGTTCGCTTGTTTAAACCCGATGTGATAAATGGATGTCCCCACCACCAGTCCGGCTGGTTCGAATCCCGCTTCTTTGACAAGCAGGAATTCATTGACCGTCAGATCGCTTGTGAACAGTTTTTTGTGTCCGCCGCCGCCGCGCATCTGCTGCAGCCTTTCATGGGCATGACTAGGCAAATCTGATGCTTTGGTACTATCTGTCATTTCGTTAAGCCCCTCCGCAGGCCAATTCTATTCTTCGTCACCAACATCGTCACTGACCATGTCGATGTTTCCACGGTTCGTATTTGCTGACGCGTCGGACGCGTATTCCAAATTGCGTGTTGATTTGCTTGCCAGATCCAAGACCACAAGAGTGGAGCGTGGCTTTACAGCCTTCGCGTGCGGATCTTTGACGATCGATGTTCCCATCAAATTGAAGTGAATAAGAAAGTCGTGATAGGTGCGATCGTTTATTTCGTATTCAACGTCTTCAACATCCTGATCGACCTTCATGCCGACTACACCATCTGCCTCGTGCTCGCGAATATCTAGAATCAGTCGGCTCATAGCTCGTTCGCGAGCTTCGTAGAACCCTTGGGTGTAAGAAGTAACTTCAGCGTTGTTTGAGTTGCTGTTGCCCCACCAGTTGTACAACAGGTTCCTGGTGTTAATATCAGTCCAAACATAATAAGAGCAAACGCCAAGGCATACACCTTTGGGCCAATATCCCGCCTGGTGCAGCTGCCAGAATTCTTGTCCACTCAATGAACAGGTGAATGGTTTACCTGGAGGAACATCCGGAACGCGAATTGCCGTGCCGATTGCGGTGAATTCGACCTGGCTTTGGCTCCAGTCATAATTGCGCATGATCACCCGCACGCCAACAATTCCTGTGGCGCCGAGAATTTCTGCTTCTTTTTGCATACGGGTCAAGGCGAGCGTTCGCGCTTGCAGTTGAGCTTGCGAGACTGAGACAACTTCGCCGGTCGAGCGTGATGCTCTCAGTCCGCCCATGAAACTGATGTTGACGAAAGACGTGCCCATCACCTGACTAATCGGCTGGTAACCAGCTTCCCGCGCGCAGAGGTATTCTCGCGTGGTCAGGTTGCTGGTGAAGAAGTTGCTGCCGAATCGAGCTTGTTCCTCAAGGCGCTCTCTGGCCCTTATCGGAATGTCACCTGCTTCTAGAGCTTTGATTGAAGCTTTCTGCTTTTCCAATGCGAGCTTTTCTGCTTCGCTTTGTTTTTTCCAGAAGAACATTTTATCCGCCTTATTGGACGAGCCTGCTCATGGCTTCCCGCGCCTGCGAGTTGCGCCCGGCAAGTTCAGACATTTCCTTAGCTAAATTGTTAATCCAATCGTCAAAGGTGATGTCGGAAGTTTTTATAGCAACTCCACGCACTACTTTTATTTGCTTTGGCGAAACCGGTCCGTACTTATCTTTGCTGAGCTGAAAATGCACATCTTCAAATCGTACGATAAGGTCCTTTACTGGACGAGTCGAGGACAGAATCCAGCCGCCACGGGTGACACTAACATGATCTGGAAGCGCCAACTGAAGCTTCTTTGCCAAGTGCTCCATCATATCTGAAGACTGAGAGCCTTCCATCCGAAGTGAGGCAGCGAGAATGTCAACTTCTAAGGCTTCATCACTCATACGACACCTTCATTAGGACCGTTCAAAGGTTGAGGCAAGATCACAAGGATGTCATCATCTTTTCGGTTTCGAACAGTTGATCTGGTAATAGTTGCGTTACAGGAATTTGTGCCCGTATAACGACGAGGACAACCAATGACGCACAAGTTTAACTCAGGTTCGAACAGACGGATAATAGAATCACTCTTGAAAAGAACGCCATCCGCTATAATCTCTCATTACAGATCGTTGGGCACGGCGGAGGCCGACGAACCTGGTCAGAGGGGAAACCCAGCAGCCATAAGTTGAACCCTTCGGGTGTGTCCGGCGGTCTGTTACTATAATTTCGTAGGGTGTTGGGCATTCGCGCATGAAATCAAAGTCTTCCGGGCCATCCAAGCCAATCGACGACGAGCCGACAAACGAGCAGCCGGATAACAACACGCTGCTTGGCCAGATACTTGTCGAGCTCGGCTACATCACAATCTATCAATTAGACGAAGCTCTGCATATTCAGAGAACTGATGCAGACGGCGGTCGCGAGCATAAGCCGCTCGGGCAGATTCTTCTGGAAATGGGCTACTGCGGTCCAAATCACTTGATTCGCGCCATTCAAGTCCAAGTGGAATACAGAAACGTATCGCCTGCCAAGTAAGCGGAACGAACGTTCAAACGTTCTTTAGGTGCTGCCGACCGGTGGATGTCGGCACTTCGGTGCCTGTATGCGCTCCCCTGCTGTTTAAGGGCGCGTTGTGATGCGCTCGCTGGCGGCTCTGGAGCCGTCCCTACAAGCGTATCGACGACACAGTTCGAGCCTTCAATAAATCATCAAACCAAAGCCCATTCATAAGTAGCTCAGTTTAAGCATTACGAGCTAAACTTAACTTGGTAATGTCCGCCCACGTGCGTACATCGCTGGGAGTGCCATCGGATTGGGACTTGGAGCCAAATTAAACTTTGCCTTTCTCACCGT
>Ga0163151_10008895_pt1 | contig 11122 bp, 9 predicted proteins | sample OliLakLV19MP5IB2_FD_145596 | JGI IMG/M metagenome (GOLD analysis project Ga0163151, IMG submission 145596) | Freshwater microbial mat bacterial communities from Lake Vanda, McMurdo Dry Valleys, Antarctica - Oligotrophic Lake LV.19.MP5.IB-2 | ecosystem: Environmental > Aquatic > Freshwater > Lake...
TTCCGGGAGATAGTCCCGGGACCGTCAAAGGACACATTAATTTTATTGCTGGAGATGCCTGCGGCAGAAACTTCAATCGGGTTTTCAACACCTTTGTACAGCACATTCATTTTGGCTGCTGATACGGTCACTGATCGTTCTCCTACTTCATATTCAAACTGATTTTCAGAGGTAGTCGTTTGCCCGGTCACCGGATTGACTACAGAAAACCGCACAGAATATTTTTTTACTCCTACTCCGGCAGGTATGGTGGAATATTTGGCTACCCCATCTACCACCGGCACACTTGCACCATTAACCAGGGCAGACATATTGGTACCCACATTGGATGAAGATGCGCTGAGGTACAGGTCCGCTTCATATTTTTCGCCGGAAATGATATATCCCTTTTTTGGAGCAGATACGACCTGATATTTGTCAAAACGTATATCTTCCCCTCCCACTTTACTCATTAAATAATTTAATACAGCAGCCTCGGTACTTTTGGCGTCATTCTGTAATTTATTGAGGATTGGCAAGGTTGCACCCAGGGGCATTTGATAAAAATTAAAATGAGCCCAGTTCTTTTTCTTGGTCGCTCTCCAGGCGGAATCCACATTCATTGATATCTTAGCGATGAAAGCATCGCGATCGGCCGGGTCAATAAATTCAAGAAATTTATTTTTTGTGTCTACAATTTTTTGCTCCAGTTCCGCTCCTTTTCCGCTGTTCGAAGCCGGATTTTTTCCAACCAGATAACGGGTAGTTACATCCTTATTTTTTTCTCCCACCAGATGGGTCACACCGGTATTTTGAATAGTTTCATATCCTCCGGTTTCATTCACCATGGAATCAATTATACTTTGGACATAATCGTTAAATTCTTTACTCAAAGCCCGGGTAGGGATAGCACGGTCCGCATATTTTCTGAGGTTAGCTTCGTCTTTTCTGGCCAGCTTATCTACTTCGCCCGGAACCTTATTATTTGCATCATCCAGTACCGTGTTGCTTTTTTTCAATCCATCATTCACGACACGAAAGGCATTAAAAATTTCTGCAGATACATTGAGTGCGAGCAAGGCAGTAAGGACCAGATACATCAGGTTGATCATTAACTGCCGGGGTTGCTTAGGTATAGACATGGATCAGATTAAAATGGACTAAAAATAATTTTTAGGTTACTGATTTAATGATCTTTTACTGTCATAGCCGACAACACATTGCCATATACTTTATTCATAGAGGACAGGTTTTTAGCCAGCATATTAAGTTGTTCCTGGGTTCGTTTAGCATCATCTGCAGAAGACTGCAGGGAGGTGAAAGTATCGGTAATTTTAGAATAGGATCCGTTCAATGAGCTCAGGCTTTTTGACAGTACTCCCAATTCCTGCTGTGTCTTTTTGGCATCATCCGCGGAACCCTGAAGGGCTGCAAAAGTCTCATTCATTTTAGTATAAGATCCATTCATTGTGCTCAGGCTTTTTGACAGTACTCCCAGTTCCTGCTGAGTCTTTTTGGCATCATCCGCGGAACCCTGAAGGGCTGCAAAAGTCTCATTCATTTTAGTATAAGATCCATTCATTGTACTCAGGCTTTTTGACAATATGCCCAGTTCATGCTGTGTTTTTTTGGCATCTTCTACCGAACCCTGCAGAGCCATAAAGGCTTCATTCATTTTCGAATAAAAATCACCGACCGATTTAAGCTGTTGTTTGGTCTGGCTGAAATCCACTTCCTGGAGGGCTTTAAGGGAAGACATGCTTTTACTCATCAATTGCAGTTCAGTGAGCATGCCGCCCAATTGATTTTCGACTAATTCTCCATTCAGCTGGCGGGGCAATTTTTTGCCGTCCACGGCTCCGAAACCCGGTAAGATCGCAGGGACATCGGAATGGTAATCCTCCAGTCCCGGGTATAATTTTTCCCAGTAATAATCTTTATCCGGGGGCAATAGTCCTAATACAAGGAACAAGATGGCTTCGGTCACGAGCCCGATGGTAAGATATAAACTGGAATTGGGCAGACTTTCAATTTTAAAAAGTGCGCCAATCATCACCAGGGATGCTCCTACTCCGATAACCAGATTTTTGAGATATTTGAAAGAAGTTGTTTTATACCAGGTTGCCATATTGAAATAGAGGTTTAGATTTATTAATTTAAGTTGTAAAATAATATGAGGGTAGAAGGGATCCGGTAAGTATCCTATTTGAAATCATTGATTGATCTACCCAAAAAGGATAATACATTTCTGAATCCAATGTAAGATTTGGTGGTATCCTGATACTCATAGGTACGGGTGCCATTTTGAAGGTAATAGGATATATCTTTCCACGACCCGCCACGGATTACTTTGCGTTTGTATACATCAGGATCACCGGGTTTGGCTTCATACTGAATATCCGGATTCATGTCGTGGGTGTAATTATTGGCATTGTCAAAATAAGCGGTCTTCGTCCACTCTGCTACATTACCGGACATATTGAACAATCCATATTCATTTGGGAAATAGGAATGTACTTCCACGGTATATTGACCACCGTCCTCCGGATAATTACCCCGGCCGGGCTTAAAATTAGCCAACAAACATCCTTTTGCATTGCGCACATAATATCCACCCCAGGGATAGGGCGCAAGCTCTTTTTTCCCACGGGCCGCATATTCCCATTCATATTCTGTAGGCAGTCGGAAACCTTCGGAATTAACCTCGTCCGGGCGGTTGGAGTTCCACATTTGAGTCCTCCAGTTGCTGAAGGCATTAGCCATCTGCCAATTGACTCCGACAACCGGATAATCATCATAAGCTGGATGCCAGAAATAGTTTCTGGCGATAGGATCATTGTAAGAATAGGCAAAATCCCTTATCCACACGAGGGTATCCGGATAAATTGCCGTCGATTCCTTCTTTATAAACGACCTTCTAGGGGCCTTTGGATTAGCCGCTGCTCCCCGCAGATCAAACCAGGAATGTGTATAGATTAATTTGTGAATATCGATTTCATTACCCCCAAGCCGGTCTTCCCCCTGATAAAACAATTCACTGAGTTCTTCAGCTGACCAATCAATGGGCAATTCCCAATCTATGGAGGTAGAGCCATCTTCGTTTTCAATGATATCACCCATCAGGGTATGCGCCAGGGAGTCGATCACAAATTCTACAAACTCGCGATATTCATTATTAGTGATCTCCGTATCATCCATATAGAAACCGGAAATCGAAATGGATTTGGGCTTTTGAACATATGAACTGAAAATATCCTGGTCACTCTGCCCTACATGTAAGGTTCCGGAAGGAATATATACCATCCCATAAGGATTTATCCCCTTCCATTTTGGTCGGTCACTGCTGCCTACGAGGTATCCCGATTGTTTATTCCCCCCACAGGCAAATAATACTAACAGAAAGAGCGCACTTACACTCCATCTCAACGCTTTTCGATTCATGTTCTTCATTTTCAAAATACTGGCTCAATAAAAATTTGGGCGTAAAGATACTTTCTTGTCATCTAATTGTAACTAAAATTTTAGAATGATTTCATTTTGGTACTTTGATTACAAGATCCTGTCCCTTAAGATAATAAACGGCTGTTCTCCGGACATATTACACGAATCATGCCTGACTATATTAAACTTTAGTTAAAAAAAACAAGATTTAGTATCTGGGGTTAAATATGATGGGTTCCTTTTCGATCCCCCCTATTTTCTTATTCAAATTATAGTTGATCATTAATTCGTGGGTACCCTGATGATAGTCTTTAATCGGGGATAACGAAAGATCCAACCCGTAAACGATTTGAATTTGTGGGTTCACCCTCAACCCTCCAATCACCGTTATAGCATCCAGGGTATTTTGTGAATATCCTCTGAACCCCAGACCAGCAGAAATTGTGCGGTTAATCGAGGCGACAGCGGCAAAATCTGCCTGAACCCGGTCAAAATCAGATTTGATCAACAATGCAGGGGTAATGACCAATTCTTCGCTGATATCCAAGCGGTATTCCCCGTAAAAATTGAGCCGGGGAGGGATGGAATAAGAAGATTTTCCCCTATTGAATTTGATGGTAGGCGTTTGAAAGTTGTCCAATGACAATCCCAATTCAAGCTTGTCCTGGGCAAAATAAATCCCGGTTGAAATCAGAGGGGCCAATCCACTTAGCTGCGATTCAAATAAAATGTCATCCTGATGCAGGATAATGCCTCCTTCATACCGGCCACCCGGCGTCCGCAATTGACTGCCATCCAGACTTTTTTGAATAAAACCCAAACCCATTCCAAAAGAAAAAATTCCGATCTGGCTTTCATATACATAATTGTAGGACAACGAAGCCCTGAGGGTTTTTTCCACGCCAAACGTCTCCTGTTCCAATTTGAGCCCCGCAGCCCCTTTCACGTAATACAAAGGCAGGTGGGCATGGACCAGGCGACTGGTTGGATTACCGGCCAATTCCTGCCATTGCGCCCGATAACCACCTGTGACACTCAAGGTTGATTCCAGGCCGGCATAAGCCGGGTTCATGGCATATTTATGAAACATAAACAAGGTATACTGGCTGCTTTCCTGGGCTCCCGATAAAACCGGAAGAAACCCAATAATAAAGCCCAATAACCCCTTATATATTTTCATTCGGATGGTAATGCTTGTTTAAAAGTAAACGAAATTCCTGAATTGAATCCACTGGCATTTCACAAGAAAAGGAATGGCAAAAAGAAATTCCTTTATCCTCCTGTATTCCGGGATGAATGATTACCGAAGGAATAAATATTTTTAATAACTCCGACAATAGGTTTTTTTGCTCGTTCCCCAATTTGACCTCTAACCATCCCAGGGTATGATTGATCAACATTCCCGCCCAAAAACTCAAGGATTCCGGATAACGCAGTATAGACGGTTTCAGTTTTAGGATCAATTCATCACTTAGCTTTTCATAATCCTCGCGGTGCGCCAGCCTGCCGAGTCGCACCAGATTAAATGCCATCATACCGACCGCTGAAGGCATGGTGTTATCATAAAGGTCATTGGCCGGTGCGATAAGATCGTTGCCGGAGATCGAATACAAAAAAGAATGCTTATCCTTATCGTAATAGGTATTCATCACTTCATCCATCAAGACCATGGCCAGATTCAAATCCTCTGAATTTCCGGTAGTGGTGTAGCTTTGAATTAATGCAGAGAGATGATATGCCATATCATCCAGCATTGCCGGGATCGGACTGTTTTTTTGATGGAGATAGTGGTGGGCACCGGCAACTCCGTTAGTTTTAATAAACCCAAGTATGCCCTGGGCTTCTTCCAAATAAATGTTTTTTTGAAAAACGGAGTAGGCTTCCAGATAACCCATGCAAAGAAGAGCATTCCACCCAATAAGTTGTTTGGTATCGGTCAGGGGCCTTACCCGCGCTGCGCGATGGTTCACCAGTTTTTCTTTTATTAATTTTAATTCGGTTGAATGCAGGACCGGCAAACCCCTGGCTTCCTGTTTTATCCAAAGAATATTGACCGGATTTGCCTGTTCATGAAAGGGGTCTTTCCAGTTGCCTTCAGGCAAGATGTGATAAACCGAAAGAAACAGGGTCCATTCTTCAAGAGTTAATAGGGATTTAAGTTCTTCATATTCCCAGATGTAAAATTTTCCTTCCTGATGTTCACTGTCTGCATCGATGGCACTGTAATAGCCCCCGTCCGGAGCTTTCATTTCACGAATCAGCCATTGAGTGGTCTCCTCAACGATTTGTCCATAGATTTCTTTGGGTCTGATCTTAAAAGCCAGGCTGTATACCCTGAGGAGTTGGGCATTGTCGTAAAGCATTTTTTCAAAGTGCGGGATGTTCCATTCCCGATCCGTAGCATATCTTGAAAAACCTCCCCCCAACTGATCATACATACCCCCATATGCCATATGGTCTAATGAAAAAAATGCATGTTCCAGATAAATGGTTTCGCCGGAAAAAAAATAATAATCAAACAGAAACTGGATACTCATCGTAGCCGGGAACTTAGGTGCGTGGCCAAAGCCGCCACATTCCTTATCAAACCGAACTTTAAATTTCAAAGCCATTTTCCGACCCAGTTCGATAGCTGATAAATTCTCCTGACCGGGTTCATTTTTTATTTGGTACAAGGTCTGTCCGGAAGATTCTAAATACTGTTTCAGACGGAAAGCCTGTTCGAGTACCTGATCCTTTTGTTGGGTATAGATTTTATGAATATGGTTCAATACCTGGGACCATGACGGCCTTTGATGGGCTTGCTGGGGAGGAAAATAAGTTCCTCCATAAAAAGGCATCAGGTCAGGGGTGAGGAAACAATTCAAAGGCCAGCCCCCTGACCCGGATATAGCCACTACAGCGTCCATATAAATTTTATCCAGGTCCGGACGTTCTTCCCTATCCAGTTTGATGTTGACAAAATGGGCATTCATAAACCCTGCGACTACCGGATCGGTGAATGATTCCCTTTCCATCACATGACACCAGTGACAACTGCTATAGCCTATGCTGAGTAAAATCGGTTTGTCTTCTGATTTTGATTTTTTTAATGCCTCTTCCCCCCAGGGATACCAATCTACGGGATTGGTTTGATGTTGAAGCAAATAAGGGCTGGTTTCATATTGAAGGCGATTCATAACTAATGCAAAATTAGGCTATTCCCCGACGGGTTGGTAGAAGGTTAGGCGGGAATATCAATTTCCAGGCCATCATAAGCCAGTTCAATCGTATCGGGCAATTGACGGCTAACCACGGTATGCAAGCCCATATGGTGGCTCATGTGGATCAGATAAGCACGTCCCGGATTTAGCACCTCAATTTGTTTGATAGTTTGCTCAAGGGTAAAATGAGCATGGTGAGGCCTGTGGTGTAAGGCATTGATGATCAGAATGGGGATGTCTTGAAGGGATCGGACCGTCGCTTCAGGTAACCCGTTGGCATCGGTAATATAAGCCAGCTGTTCGCTGATTTTAAATCCGGTGATATGGAGGTCCCCATGCAATACTTCCAGTGGTAATATTTTAAATTTTTTAATTAAAAAAGGTTGATTCCACTCCAGGGGATAAGTTTGAAACTGAGGGGCCCCGGGATAAGGGCGTGTACTGAAAGCATAAGGCAGCCGATTTCTGAGTGTTGTCAATAGGCTCTCCCTGGCAAAAATCCTGACCGCTTCTCCGGTTATAAAACCAAATGGCCGGAGGTCATCCAACCCTGCCGTGTGATCATAATGCTCGTGGGTAAGCAGGACTGCTTCCAGAGCTGTAGTATCAGAACGCAACATTTGGTACCGGAAATCCGGGCCACAATCTATCACCAGGGGTGGGTCCTTGTCTATCCGGATTAAGACTGAAGACCTCAATCTTTTATCTCTGGCATCGTTGGATAAACAAACCTCACAGCGGCAACCGATCACCGGTATCCCCTGTGAAGTTCCGGTGCCCAGAAATGTCAATTTCACACCATTTCCGATTTTTCAATTTCAGCTTTCAGGACTTGGTAAAAATCCAATGATTGATCATTTAGTTTGTCTTCATCGATCTGCAGTTGTTGTATAATGTCCAACAAAGCCAGTATACGTCCTTCCGTTTCAAAAAAACGGTTGATGATGACCAGTTTTTTGTTTTCAAGTATGCAGGATCCGGACTGAAAATTTCCTTTCTCATATCGGACCGAATATCCTGTTTCGGGTAAAAATTGTTCAATCTTATCCAATGTGTGTTTGGTGTATCTTAGTTTTGAGGCCATATCTTCCCGGTGTTGTTTTTCTTATTTTCAATGAGACCCCGGAAGCTGGAATTAGTTGAGGTCTGATTCCGGATTCCGTGGATGTTAACATTTTGGGAATGCTAAACGTTTTTATCTTGTAACAAAAGTGAGTAATTCGAACGGGTAATTAAAACTTTCCATTCAATATTTTTTTAATATGTTCCTCATTCGCTCCATTATTGTGGTCCTGGTCACCGGAATGACCTTAGGAGCCGCTGCCCAACCCCTCAGATTTGGATCTGGGGTGTTCGGAGGAGTAAATTTAGCACAGGTAGACGGGGATGACATGCAAGGCTATGATAAACCGGGGCTCAATCTGGGTATGAGAGGTATGGCTTTTATCCTCCCCAAGCTGGAATTCCACACAGAACTTGCTTATAATCAAAAAGGTAGTCAATCCAAGGATTTTGACAAATCCACCAATAAAGGCAGAAAACTGTTTGTGGACTTTGTCGCCATCAATGCCCTGGTGGTCGTCAACGATTGGTTTCATCCGATTAAAGAGTATTACCGGCTTCAGGTCCATGGTGGGATTTCTACCGGCAGAATGGTTCGTTTTCAAGTCATTGATCCGGGAAGTGATCCGCGGCGGGTACCCCTAAAGGAGTTATCCTATTATTTTAATGGCATAGATTTCTCCATGATATTTGGTGCTCATCTAAAATTCACACAAAAAACCGGGATAAGTTTCAGGTATTCCAGGTCAATGAACAAATTGTTGGATGCAGATTTGGTGCAGCCCTTATTCGAACGAAAAACCATCAATTCGATGAAAGGGTATTTTCTCTCATTAGATTTCTTTTATCATTTCTGAGTATTTTTGACCTAATGAAAGTGTCAATGCTCAGCCTTAGTTTCGTTTTCCTGCTTGCCTGCAAGTCAGGCACTTCACCGGTGCCTAAAGATTTGTTAGAGAAAATCCCCAGCTATCTGACCTTGTCCGATATCCAAAATCTGGCCAGTGAAGCTGATTTTATTGATTTTATATTTTATCAAATGGATATCAGTGTCAGTCAAGGTGATAAGGCTTCGATCCAGCAAACAACTCAATTTTTGACCGTGGACGGGAAACCCTCTGCGATGAATTGCCCTGCGATCGGCAGATTGTCTATACAGTCAAAAGGCAAGATCATCCGGGAAGCTGATATTCATGTCCAGGGCACGAGCTGCGCCTATTTTACCCTGATTGAACATAAAAAACCAGTGGGTACCTGTTTAATTTCACCTGACGGGCGAAAATTCTTTGATTCCCTCATCGCCAGTTACCAATCTCCAAAATGAGTTAAACAGGGTCAGCGCCTTCACTGATTTTAGGGGGTTGATTGGCTTCCAGTCGTTGAAATAATTCTTCTACCCGATACATTTCATCCAGGGTCTCATCGATAAAAAATTCAAACGAAGGCATACGCCTCAGATGTTTCCGCAACCTATGATACATTTCCTGCTTGAGTTTGTATTCATTCTCCCTGATTTTGGCCAGGACCAATTCTTTTTGTTCTGTATTGTAAATACTCAGGTAAATCCTGGCTAGTTGCAGATCCGTAGCTACTTTAACGGAGGTAACGGTCACTAAGGGTGATTTACCATATATATAAAATCCTTCCTGCTGTAATACATAGGAAAAATTGCGCAGGATAAGTTCTGCCACCTGTTGTTGTCTTTTTGAATCCATGGACGGATTATTTTAAAAATCTGTTGAAAATAGGCTACAAAGATAGGTGTATTGTAACGGATGTATAAATTCATACCAACGAGGGTATATGACAAATTGCAGGTTTAAAGAATTTGAATAAAACGAGACCTGGAAGCCCGCCTGGCCAATACGGACAGGGTTTTTACCTGGTTTAATGAGGTTTCAAACCCTGTCCGCCGACAGGCGGGCTTCCAGTTCTTGTAAAAAAATCCAAAAACCTGCAATTTGTCATACACACGCCAACGAAGCAAATCACCGTCCCGATTTAAACTATCTTTAAGCTTGTATTTTTAAATCAAAAAGTGCAGCAGCGGCCTGATTATTTAAAAAGTCCAATTGAATATTTAAAAGGCGTAGGACCTGTAAAAGCCGATTTGCTTAAGACGGAATTGGGGGTATTTACCTTTCAGGATTTGTTGTTTACTTTTCCTTTCCGGCATATCGACCGATCCATCATTGTTCCCATCGGTCAGATTAGAAATGAAGGTCAACCGGTCCAGGTCAAAGGAAAATTATCCGCTTTAAATTTTTCCGGTTCAAAATTCCAACGAAGGGTAAAAGCCAGTTTACAGGACGGTACAGGGATCCTTCAACTGATCTGGTTCCAGGGTGCCAACTGGCTCGAACAAAGCCTAAAACCCGGGCAGGAGTATCTGGTATTTGGGAAAATATCCAATGCAGGACATTCTTTTTCCATGGCTCATCCTGAGATGGAACTGGTGACCGAAATGAGCCGGCATCCTGGGCTTGAGCCCATCTACAGCAGCACGGAGAAACTGAACCAAAAAGGGCTGGACAATAAAACCAGAAGGAAATGTATCCTGCACCTGCTTGAGCATTTGCACCGCTCCAGTATCCCCGAAAACCTGCCGGATTACCTGATTAAAGCTATGCGCCTGATTGACCGGTATGATGCGCTCAAGCATATCCATCTGCCACAGAACCCCGAGCAGTTGGCTATGGCCAGTTACCGGTTAAAGTTTGAAGAACTTTTTTTTCAGCAATTGAAGGTACTCTCGTCTAAGACGTTTCGCAAAGAGCATGTCAAGGGGCCGGTATTTTCCCGTGTAGGTAATTTTTTTAATGATTTTTACCGTTTGAACCTCCAATTTGAGCTGACTGAGGCTCAAAAAAGGGTAATTAAAGAAATCCGCCACGATACGGCTTCCGGTTCTCAGATGAACCGATTATTGCAAGGGGACGTTGGGTCTGGCAAAACCATTGTAGCCTTAATGGTAATTCTTTTGGCCATTGACAATGGTTATCAGGGATGTATCATGGCCCCAACGGAAATCCTTGCATTGCAACATCTGGCTTCTGTCTCCAAAGCGCTTAAAGGGTTGGGCCTGCCTATTGGATTACTTACCGGCAATATCAAAGGGGCCAAAAGGAAAGAATTACTCCGGTTGGTTCATCAAGGTGAAATAAAGATATTGATAGGAACCCATGCCTTGCTCGAAGATCCGGTCCAGTTTCAAAATCTTGGACTGGCTGTGATTGACGAGCAGCATCGATTTGGTGTAGCACAACGAGCCAACCTGTGGCAAAAAAACCAGGAAGTGGCGCCTCATATATTGGTCATGACGGCAACCCCCATCCCAAGGACCTTGAGTATGGTGTACTACGGTGACCTGGATGTCTCGGTGATTGATCAACTTCCACCTGGTCGCAAACCCATTAAAACCATGCACTATTATGAAA
>Ga0163151_10008896_pt1 | contig 11122 bp, 7 predicted proteins | sample OliLakLV19MP5IB2_FD_145596 | JGI IMG/M metagenome (GOLD analysis project Ga0163151, IMG submission 145596) | Freshwater microbial mat bacterial communities from Lake Vanda, McMurdo Dry Valleys, Antarctica - Oligotrophic Lake LV.19.MP5.IB-2 | ecosystem: Environmental > Aquatic > Freshwater > Lake...
GTCTAGTTTGGGCGATTCCAGAAGCGATTTCCAGTCAAATTGCGCATCGAAAGGTGTCAGCAGTTTTTGTGGGTCCAACACCCGGGGATCGACCGGCAGGGCTTTGTAAGGCAAAAAATCGGGCTGATCCGTAAAAAAATCGCCCAAATCCGCCGCTCCGGCATCGTATTGATTCAAATAGGGCACGCCGAGTACATGCCAGAATGTTTTAAAAATGCTGCCAAAACTGTAGTGCCGGTGCCCGACGTGATTTTTTTTGGCATAAGGGGAATATACCTGTAAAATGCTGCGGTGCGCATCGACATGGTCAGTGCCATCCTGGGCATCGTCTTCCGTCACGATGATGACCATATTTTTCCAGTAGGGCGTTTGCGACAAAAATTCTACTACCCTGCCTAAAGCCAGATCATTGTCGGCCATATAGCTTTCCCGAAATGGATAACCGGCCTCCGGGCGTTCTCCAGCACCATGGTCCTGGGGAAGCATCAGGGTGATGACTTGTGGCATGGGTGTTTTGCCGCTCAGCCATTTTTCCTTGAACTCCTCCATGAATACATCGGCGCGGAACTGGTCCGGGATAGCCATGTTAAATGTGGCGTATTTTTGGGAAGAACGCCCGTAGAGCGGCCCCGGAATCGGGAAATTGACCATTACTTTCTGCCCGTAATACTTCATAGTCGAGTCGGTCATATTGGAGCCCATTTCTGTGCCGAAACCGAAATTATAGAAAGAAATATTGTGGCGTTCCAGATGGTCCCACAGCGATCCCGCTTCGTTGTAATCTTCCGGGAAGATCGCGCCTGCGCCACCCGTCCAGGCATACTGGCCTTTTGCTTTGCTGCCGCTTTTCACATTTCTATGACCGCCATATTCCGCAGCGACATTCGTTTCCATCCATTCATTCGGATACGTATTAGCGAGCCAGCGGTGCCCGTCGGCAGAGTGGTCGCTGTCGACATAAAAATTGTCGGCCGTGCCAAACCGCTGTGCCAGTGCGAGGTGGTTGGGCATAATGGTGGCATCGGTCACCGTCTGGGTTTTGTTTTTATTGGAAAACGTGCGCTTGTATCCATAACGGGCAATGGCAGGGTCCCCTTTGCCTTTACTCAATTGTCCGAATACCTCATCATAAGTCCGGTTTTCCTTGGAAATGAATACGATGTGCTGGATCGGGCTTTTTTTGTCGCCGGGAAACAGGGGAATCGGGTTGTTTTTTCTGTTTGCCAGCGAAGCGTCTGTTGCCGGTGTTATTTTGAAATTATTGTCTATTACCTGTTGGGTGAAAACGGGTAGTTGTGTATCTGCCGGGATATCGAGGGTGGTGACAGATCCGTGCATCAGGTGGCCAATATAGTCGCCTTCCGGGCCTTCTTTGAAGGTGTAACCGCCGTTGGGGCCGCTGCCGTATCCTTTGGCATTAGCGACGATGAGTTTCCTGCCATCTGGCGTAACCGCCAGCTTGGAAGGGAACCAACCCACCGGCAGGTGTCCGACCACGGTCAGGGAAGGGATGTCGATGATGGCGATGGCATTGATGCCTGCTTCTGCTACGTAGAGGCGTTTTTGATCGGGCGACAGCGCTACGCCAAACGGAATCACTCCCCGGAAACGACTCAGTTGTGCGAGGGGTTGGAGAAATATATTTTTGACGACTTTCGCCTTTGCAGGGTCAATCACCGAGATACAGTCATTGTTGCCATTGCTTACAAAAACGTATTGATTCGTAGACACCAGGGAGTTGGGGCTGGCGCCGCCCACTGCCGGAATACCCTCTATTTTTTCACCCACCAGAAAGCCTGTTTTGATTTTGTGTGCTACCCGGGGCATTTTACCGGAAATATCTACGGCCCAAACCGAGAAGGACTCCGGCGCATTGGGGTCGCCCAAAGCAGGCACCACCAGCTTGTCTTTTTTGTATCCATCCTTCATTTCCTTCGATCCAAAGGCAGAAGTCGGGAAATTCGCTCCATTTACTTTTGCGTTCTCCGAACCCTCATTCGTCAGCGGACTGTATTCAAACATGCCTACATTGGCTACAAATACCGTTTTTTGATCCGGCGAGAGCGTGACGCCGAAAGGATACCGGCCTACGGGCACATAATGCAGTACTTTATGGCTGGGTATATCGGCTATCAGGAGCCTGAAATTACTTTGATCGCAGATAAAAAGGGTGCGTCCATCTATAGACAAGGCCAAGTCGCCCAGGTATCCATCCGGGTTGTCGGGTTGTGCACAAAGGATGGAATCCGTTTTAATGCCGGTTTTCAGGTCGTAACAGAATAGTTTGTTCGCACTGCCGCCTGCCACCCACACGCTGCGGTTGTCGGGGGTAATAGCAAGCCCCATAAATACGTCTTCGAGCAGTTGTGGATCGTTCATCGGACCTTCAGGTACCTGCCGTGTTTTTGGAGTGCCTGAAGACAAATTCTCCAGAATAGTGATAGAAAACGGCCTGTTGCCCGAGTTGGCCGTTACTGCAATGGTACCATCGGGCGACAGCACTAAGCCATACGGGTGTGGGGCAATGCGGACCGTTTGGCCCATCGGTTGAACGATGCGTCCATTGGGAATAATCGTTTGGCCATTTGGAATAATCTGGCAGTATAAGTCTCCCGCCGGTGGCTCTATGACCGTGGTATTGTTTTGAGACCGGTTTAGATTGCGTTGAGAAGAGCAGGCGGATAAAACAAGTACAATAAATAAAAAAACAGGATATGTTTTCATGAAAAATGAAATAGGATGGGTTGAAAAATGTAGGTCAATGTTAAGTTTATTGCTTCTATGTAAACTTAATATGAAGTAATTGTTAAGTTTGGTAATTTTGCCCTGCACATAAATGCAAAATATTTTATACATGAAACAAGCAAAGCAAAATACTACGACCACTCAAAAAAGTGTTTCACCAGCGCTCAATACTTTGAAACAAAAAGCCGATAGTGCTGAAAAAGCAGCAGAAATGGCCTATGCAGACTTTGAGAAAAAGCAAATAGCTTATAAAGAAGCGTTGCAAAATGAACCTGCCAAAAATGTCTTTTTCCAGATTTGGTCGGCCATGAAAATTGCCAAATTAACCTATAAAATCAAACGTACAGCGCTCAAACTCGCTAAATACGATCATAAATTTGCCAAAAAAGCGGTAAAGAAGGGTGGTCAAAAAGCAAATAAAGAAAGCGTGGTAACTGAGGTCAACGCGTCCAAACAAGTGGAAAAGAAAGTGAAAGCAACCAAAAAGGCAACCGCTGCTTAATCTTCCCCTTCCTCCCGGAAGTTGCTTAAAAATGCCGACCGGCGTGGTGCTGGCATTTCAGAGTGTTCTCCTTTGATGGCCTTCCACAACACTTCATTAAATTCCAGATCGGGTACTCGGTCTTCCTGCGACATGTCGAAATTTTCAGAACGGCGTTGCAAATCATTGACCGCCGTGTTCCGATCATCCAGGTTGATATTACAAGCTCTGGCTTTCCAGGGCTTGTAATCTGCTTGTTGCGTGAAAGAATGCCACATGGGGGTTGCAGCGGCATTCTGCTGGCTCATTGGCGCCATCCCCAGTATCAATTCTATGGTTCGCAGCATCGAATTGGTGCTGTACATGGTGTGGTCCACAAAATTTCGGCGGCTGAAAGGGCTGATCACGTAGGCGATGGAGCGGTGCGCATCGACGTGATCAGCCCCGTTTTGCGCATCGTCTTCCAATACAAATACCGCAGATTCTTTCCAGACGGGGCTGTGGGATAAGTGTTCGATGAACAGGCCCAAAGCCAGGTCGTTATCGGCCATCTGGGCGAAGGGCGTCGGTTTTCCGAGCCGTAGTCCTTCCGTGTGGTCATTGATGAGTCGCAGGGTATTGAGGCGTGGAAGATTGCCTGCCACGACCAGGGAATCGAAATCGCGTTTCCATTGGCTTACGCGTGTTGTATCTTTTACGGAAGTATCCCAGGAAGTATAATAGGGGCAAAAATGGCCTTCCAGGGCAGGAATATTTGCTTTTTGATCGTCTGCGAACTCGCCGTAGGTGCGATAAGTGATACCCGCTCGTTTGCAGTGATCCCAAATAAAGCCATCGCGGGGCCAGGCTGTAGGGTTCTGGCCCTCGAAGTCATACGCTCCCCCGCGCCTGCCATAACTGGTTACCCAGGTCTTTTCGGTGTAATCATTGGCATACCCCGCCGTGCTCCAGTTGTGCCCGTCGGCGCTGACCTCTGCGGAGACATAAAAATTATCCAGCAGCACAAAATCACGCGCTAACGCATGGTGGTTGGGGGTAATTTTTTCAGGAAAAAGGCATAAGGAACTATCTCCATTGCCTTCGATCATATCGCCCAGCACCTGGTCGTAGGTTCGGTTTTCTTTAATGATATAAAAGACATATTTGATCGGAGAAGGATCGCCTACACGTTGTGGAACAGGGTTTCCTGGCTCGCCTTCCGCAAAACGCTCGCGTTCTTTGGTATACGGTGTATTTCGGTACACTTGCCGGGTATATTCCGCTAAAATCTGCTCGCCGGGTTCCGGTATGATACTCATGGTGCCTTTCATCAAGCCACCGATGTATTCAATTTTGGAAATTGCGGTGGAATCGCTTTTTTGATAGGCAACCCTTTGTTCCTTGCTCACCGGGTTAGGTCCGTTCGGGTTGGGGAAGGAAGAGAAACCTTTGCCATTTGTTACGAATATTTTTTTTCCTACAGTTTTGACACAGGTGGGATACCAACCTGTTGGAATAAAACCCAGAGAGCGGCTTTTGCGGAGTTCGGATACGTCAAACACGGCCAGGCAGTTATTGTCTGCATTGGCGACGTACAGTATGTTTTCGTCCGGCGACAATGCTACGCCATTGGTAGTAGAGCCAGTCAGCAGGTTTGGATACAAGGTAGCCGCCAGGGTTTCGATTACTTTTCCTTGTTGTAAATCCACAATGTTTACCGTATTATCATCTGCGCAGGCGATGTACGCCAGGGTTCCTTTTTTATTAATAATCAGGTCATTGGGATTATCGCCCACTGGTATGCGACTGCTCACGCGGCGTTGTTCGGTATTCCAGATCACCAGTTCATTTCCACCCCAGTGTGTGATCAACAGGTTTTTGCGATCGGGAGTAAGTACACAGGTGTATAGTTCTTTTCCAATAGAGTCGCGGTGAACTACGGCTTTGCTGCGGGTATCCAGAACGTAAACGGAGTTATTTTCTTTGGTTACGACATACAGCAGGTTCCTTTTGTTGTCCACACAAAGACCTGCAGGCGAGATGCGTTCCGGCCATGGTTTGCCCAGGCTAAGCGTATCTTTCAATACCAGTTTTTCCTGTTCGATCCGGTACCGGAGAATGGCATTGCTGTTTCCCCCGGAAACATACAACGTTCGGTTGTCGGATGCAAAAGCCAGTCCAAGCCAGGAAATAGGGATTTCCAGGGCATGCAGCAATGTTCCGTTCTGGGAATTCAGTAACTGAAGCGATTGTTTCCCCTGGCCATTGTTGGTGACAGCGATGTAGCGTCGGTTGGGCGAAACAGCCATATTAAGTGGCAGGTCACCCAGGGGCAACGAACTGCCTGCCGGGCTGAGCGACCAGCCATTCGGTAGCAGGGTTATTGCTGTTCCGGTTTGTTTGCCGGGATGTTGCTGGGCAAATAAGTTGGAATACAAAGAAACCATGCACAGGATGAGCAACGTTGTGATTTGTTTCATGTCGTTGTATAATTGATCTGATTTTAGGGATAAACATAAGAAACTGAACCATTATGTTCCGGAATTTGAAGCATCAAATCCGAAGTTTCCCGAATTTTTGTTTTTTGAAGCAGCCGGGCTTTAACTACCGGCCAATCACTGTCGATGATGCTGTATAGCGCTGCATCTCGAACGGTACCGTTTTCCAGCACACGCTCCTTTCGAATAATCCCCTCGAATTGAGCACCCAGTTTTTCCAGTGAACGGCGCGAGGGAATATTTCTGGTATCTGTTCTGAACTGGACACGAAGCAGTTGGAGTGCCTCAAAGCAGTAGTCGAGCAGTAAATATTTGGCTTCCATGTTCATGCCATTTTCCCAATACGCCGGCGCCAGCCAGGAGCCGGTTTCGCATTGCCGGTGTTCCCGGTTGAGGAGAAACAAACGGGTCATGCCAACAGGGTAATGGTGATGAGCATGAAAAACTGTAAATGCATGGCAAATGCCAGTTTTTACCTGATCCATTATTTCACATAAATGCCGAAGATGCCTGTCTGCCACACTGAGGTCGAAAGGGTAGTGTGTCCAAATGCGTTTGTCCTGCCCGAGTGCAATCAGATCGCCAAAATGCGACTCCTGTAAAGCACACAACCTGATTTTGTTGCCCTCCAGAACAGTAGGTATGTGTTGATAAGAATGCAGTGCTGACATTTTTTTAAAATTCAGAAAGATGCCGGGAGTAGCAGCGTTATTTTTTAGTAATTAACTGATTATCAATAATTTTGTTGGTTATAGGCTGCTCAGGTGGAAGGCTTCTTTTTATGAACAAGTCCGATATTTTTAGAGCAACGGCTTTGTCGCCTTGATATTCCAGCCCCAGGAAAGCGGCAAATGTTTGTGCAAACTGACATTGGTAATAAGGTGCACTGTTTTCTACTTCGCCCAGCGGCGCTGTTTGAGGGCCCATTACTGCAAACCAGATTTCTTCGGCTCCATTCACCCAGCCGTGGTGTTTATGCCAGGTGGCAGGGCTGTTTCCGCGACCGTGATCGGTGGTAATAAACAGGGTTGTTTTGTTCCGGTAGCGTGGACTGGACTGGACAAACTGCCATATCTGGCCGATCATCCGGTCATTGGCCTGTGCTGCCTGCAGGTACTCGGCATACTTTTTTTCGTGGGCGTATTCATCCGTTTCGCCCAGGCCGATATGCAGTACCCTGGGTGCATGCTGGCGGAGGTATTGCAGGGCGTAAGCAGTTGTAAGGCTATCGGGTCTCAGGTGTTTTCCCCAGGGTTTGGATACAGATTTCAGTTGCTCGTTGAGTGCATCTTTGACCCACTCGCTGGTACGACATTGCTGATAAAGGCTGTCGGAAATCCGGTTTTGCAGGTCGAGTGGAGCAGTACTGTAAGTTTTACAGAAACGGGAAAGGTTTGCAGCGAAAGAAGTCCACTGCGCAATGGGCGCTTCCTGCGTTGCATATGGCAGTTTATTTTGGGCAAAAAGACATACTGTGCTGCCGAGGAGCAGCATGAAGGGTAACAGTATTCTCATGTAATAGAAATTAGGGCGAATACATGCAGATCCGTATGAAGGATTCATCCGAATGCCAGTATGCAGCGGCAAAAGTAGAAGTCGCCGTGGCCAACAATGGAAACAGTACGTTAAGTCGTGATGAATAAATTGTTTCGTACCTGCAAATGTCGTTTCACAGCGCTTTCTGCTGATTTATAGTCAACGCAAAGTGGTTTTGAACGAAGCGGAATTTCAACTAACTGATAATCATGTATTCAAACCATCAAACCGTTCCAAACCACTCAAACTTGACTATAACTACCCGAAAAACCGGCGCAAACGCTTTTTGGCCATTGTAGTAATAACTTGTACAATTTGCTGTATATCAATTATTTAGATTCAATAATAGATTTATAAAAAACGTAGAAAGCAACATACTTTTAGTAAAAAGTACACTTAGTTAGGGACTATATTTACATCCCGATACGAACACAAATATTTTCGTTTATCCATTTGGGCCAAAGTAAATTATGTCAAGCAACAAAATACACATATTTGATACCACACTGCGCGATGGAGAACAGGTGCCGGGTTGTAAACTCAACACTAGTGAAAAAGTCGAAATCGCCTTGCAACTCGAAGCACTCGGGGTAGACATTATTGAGGCAGGTTTCCCCATTTCCTCTCCCGGCGATTTTCAGAGCGTGCAGGAGATTTCACTGGCTGTAAAAAATGTGACGGTCTGCGGATTGAGCCGAGCGGTACTAAAAGATATCGAAACGGCTGCAGAAGCGTTGAAACACGCCCGTCGGCCCCGCATCCATACCGGGATCGGTACTTCCGATTACCATATCAAATCCAAATTCAATTCCAACCGGGAAGATATTCTCGAACGCGCCAAACAATGTGTTCGCTGGGCGCGCAACTTCACCGACGATGTGGAGTTTTACGCCGAAGACGCTGGTCGCACCGACAATGAATACCTCGCGCAGGTGATCGAAGCGGTCATCACAGCAGGCGCAACGGTGGTGAATATCCCCGATACCACGGGTTATTGCCTGCCGTATCAGTACGGCGAAAAAATCGCTTTTCTGGTGAATAACGTACCGAATATCGACAAAGCCATCATTGCCTGCCACTGCCACAACGACCTCGGACTGGCCACCGCCAACTCCATTGCGGGCATCATCGCCGGCGCCCGGCAGATCGAATGCACCGTGAACGGCCTCGGCGAACGCGCCGGCAATACCTCGCTGGAAGAAGTGGTGATGATCATCCGGCAACACGCACACCTCGGTTTTCATACCAGCGTGGATGCCCGCCAACTCAACCCGATCAGTCGCCTCGTTTCGGATACCATGCGGATGCCGGTGCAACCCAATAAAGCCATTGTAGGCAGCAACGCGTTTTCCCATTCTTCGGGTATTCACCAGGACGGCTTTCTGAAAGACGCGCAGACCTACGAGATCATCGCACCGGAAGAAGTGGGCGCCGATACGTCTAAAATTATACTCACGGCCCGCAGCGGTCGTTCTGCTTTGGCTTATCGTTTCCGAAAACTCGGCTACGATTTCAACCGCGACGAAGTAGACAAACTATATGAAGCCTTCCTTCAGGTGGCCGATGAGAAAAAAGAAGTGCAGGATGAAGACTTGAAAACGATGGCCATTACAGTGATGAGTTATGAAACGTGAAACGTGAGTCGTGAATAGTGAGTTGTGAGTGGGCGCTAAGGTTTGGCTACTCGAAATACCAAGCATTACCACACCTGATAACCAATAACTAATAACGGATAACTACGTAGAAGAAAATGATTGTTCACAAATAGCGCCTGTCCGAAAGTTACTTTTGAAATGAAAAACACTTTTTCAGATTCAAACGAGATTTTCAGACAAGTTCTCAATTAAACTGAAAAAAGGATTCCCCTGACATGACATTATTCGATAAAATCTGGGACAAACACGTCGTCAAACAAATTGAAGGCGGCCCCTCCGTTTTTTATATCGACCGGCATTTTATCCATGAAGTGACCAGTCCGCAAGCCTTCGACGGGTTGCGCAAACGCGGCATCCCTTTGGCACGGCCTGCACAAACGATCGCAACCGCCGATCATAACGTGCCGACCTGGGATCAGCATTTGCCGATTAAAGAAGCCTTGTCGCGCCTGCAGGTGGAAAAATTGACGGAGAACTGCAAGGCTTTCGGCGTCGAACTGTTCGGACTCGGCCACCCTTACCAGGGTATTGTACACGTCATCGGGCCTGAACTGGGCATTACCCAGCCGGGCATGACCATCGTTTGCGGCGATAGCCACACCAGCACGCACGGCGCTTTCGGGGCCATCGCTTTCGGGATCGGTACCAGCGAGGTGGAAATGGTGTTCGCTACGCAATGCCTGATGCAAAACAAACCCAAACAAATGCGCATCAGCATCGAAGGCGAACTGGGTAAAGGTGTAAGTTCCAAAGACATCATCCTGTACATCATCGCACAAATATCGGCCAGCGGTGCAACCGGTTATTTTGTCGAATACGCCGGCTCCGCAATTCGCAGCCTGTCGATGGAAGCGCGGATGACGATCTGCAACATGAGTATTGAGATGGGTGCCCGCGGCGGTCTGATTGCACCCGACGAAACCACCTTCGCTTACCTGAAAGGCCGAAAATTTGCACCTGTCGGTGCAGATTGGGATCAAAAATTAGCCGAATGGCGCCAGCTGTATTCCGATGCGGACGCACAGTTCGACCATGAAATACTTGTCCGGGCAGAAGATATACAGCCAATGGTCACCTACGGCACCAATCCCGGCATGGGGATTCCGGTGACCGGCAAAATTCCCGGCGAAGAACTGCTCGAAGAAAAAGAACGGCCTTCCTTCCGCAAAGCCCTGGATTACATGGGTTTGCAGTCAGGAAATGCCATAAAAGGCCAGAAAGTGGACTACGTGTTTATCGGCAGTTGCACCAATTCCCGGATCGAAGACCTGCGCCAGGTGGCGGCATTTGTGCAGGGCCGCCGCAAAGCGGAAGGCGTAGAAGTGTGGATCGTTCCGGGTAGCAAACAAGTAGAAGCGCAGGCGCGGGAAGAAGGCTTGCACGAGATATTTGAACACGCAGGTTTCCAACTCCGCCAACCCGGTTGTTCGGCTTGCCTGGGCATGAATGAAGATAAAATTCCGGCAGGGAAATATTGCATTTCAACGTCTAACAGAAACTTTGAAGGCCGCCAAGGCCAGGGCGCACGTACGCTGCTGGCCAGTCCGCTCAGCGCCGCCGCTGCGGCAGTCACAGGGGTAGTGACGGATGTGCGGGAGCTGCTGGAGGAGGGTTGATAAGTTGTACCGGCTGCTTTAGCTGCCGGATGCGAGCCTTGGTAGGAGGGTTGATATAGTCAAGTTTGAGTGGTTTGGAACGGTTTGATGGTTTGAAGTCTTCGCTTTCAAGCACTTGTACCAAATCTTTCGTTCAAAACCACTTTGCGTTGACTATGAAGGTTGATGAAGGTTGATGAAGGTTTATAAAGGTTGATACCCGACAATACCCAAAGCCAAACGCTGACAGCCAAAAACACCAAAACACTCAAACACCAAAACACAAAAACACTCAAACAATGATTATCAAGAACACCGCCGTCCCTTTAGAGGATGAAAATGTAGATACCGACCAGATCATTCCGGCGCGTTTTTTGAAAGCGACTAATCGGGATGGTTTTGGCAAAAACCTGTTCCGCGACTGGCGTTACAACAACGACGATGAAGCGCAACCGAAAACGAATTTTGTATTGAATAATCCGGCTTTCAGCGGAAAAATACTCGTCGCAGGCAAAAACTTCGGGTGCGGCAGCAGCCGCGAACACGCGGCCTGGGCACTGAAAGACTATGGCTTTGACGCGGTGGTGAGCAGTTTTTTTGCCGATATTTTTAAAAACAACGCGCTTAATAATT